>Ga0209810_1000251_pt1 | contig 147617 bp, 130 predicted proteins | sample Coa_R1_7_FD_187159 | JGI IMG/M metagenome (GOLD analysis project Ga0209810, IMG submission 187159) | Surface soil microbial communities from Centralia Pennsylvania, which are recovering from an underground coalmine fire - Coalmine... | ecosystem: Environmental > Terrestrial > Soil >...
TCGATGAGAAGTTCCTTCTGGAACTTGATCGAGCCTTTGATTTCGACATCGCTCGAGAGGATGTCTTTGCCACCGTGATCTGCCATAGGTTTTGGAGTTGGATTAACGATTATTGTTGGTGTTATTGATTCTTCGCCATCCGCGGGATGATGATTGTCATCGTTTCCCGAATACCGCGGTCTTTCCGGGACGGGCGGCATCGGCTTTTGCGGGACGAATCTCTTGAGCATCCTGTAGTATTGTGACAGAGGCGAATATCTGTCAACGGATTCTCGTCGGCGGAAGCGCTTTTTTACCGGTTTTCCCGGTAACGCGCGGGAACCGCGCCGGGAAAAGGGAGCAAGGAAAATCGCGCTGCTGGCCAAAGCGACGCCGTACGGTCATTATGGGCTGGTGGAGCCAACACCAATCAAGACGGACAGGCTGCGTCCCGCTTTTTTGATCATCCTGCTGGCGGCGTTAACGGCTCTGTTTGTCGCCGTCTGCTGGCCATTCCTTAAACCGCTGCTGTTGGGCGCGCTTCTGGCAGCTCTTTGCCATCCTTTCTACCGATGGGTCAATCGCCTGCTGGGCGAGAGACGCTCCCTAGCGGCGCTGCTGACCCTGGGTGCAATGTTCATTGTTGTCCTGGGCCCGTTGAGCGCGTTTGTGGGTCTGGTAATCAAACAGGCCATCGAGCTCAGCGACCATGCATTGCCGTGGCTTCAGGAACATTTCGGCGCCGCCACGGGCTTTAATGTGCACGACTGGCTCGCGCAGCGCTTTCCCTACCTGGCCGATTACATTCCGCCACAGGAAAAACTGCTGGAGAATGCAGGAATCGCCGCGAAATCCGCTGCAACATTCCTGGTCACAATCGCATCACGAATGACCGCCGGAACAGTAACATTCGTTCTAAACATCTTCATAATGATCTACGCCATGTTCTTCTTCCTCCGAGACGGCGGCAGCCTCGTGCAGAGGGTTCTTGACTACATTCCGCTCGATGCCGAACACAAAACGCGGATGCTGGAACAATTCACCTCCATCACGCGGGCCACCATCAAGGGAACGTTGCTGATTGGAATCATCCAGGGTGTGTTGGCAGGATTCGCTTTCTGGTTGGCGGGATTTGAAGGCTCGGCGTTCTGGGGAACGCTCATGGCTGTACTTTCGATTCTGCCGGCAGTCGGCGCCCCGCTCGTGTGGATTCCCGCGGGCGCATATCTTTTGCTCAGCGGTCGGATGCTGGCTGGCCTGTTGCTTTTGAGTTGGTGCGCGGCAGTGCTGGCTGTTGTCGAGTACATTGTGCGACCCGCTCTGGTGGGCACGGACGTAAAAATGCCCGATCTGCTGGTGTTGATTGGAACACTGGGCGGGCTGTACCTCTTCGGGCCGATTGGCTTCATTGTAGGGCCCATTGTGTGCGGATTGTTCCTCACCGGCTGGCAAATCTACGGAGCAACATTCGGCACCCTGACTCACGGGGAAACGGCGCGCCCGAAGGAAACGAAGGCCAACTGAAACGGCGATGCGACGCACGTTCACGCGGCAGCCCGGCCTCCGCCTGCTCTTCCTCTTGGCGGCAAACGCCGTGCCGCTCCTCGCCTGGGCCTATCAAACGCTCTGGGTGAACAAGCGCATCGGCGCGCTTGATCCGGAAGCGCGCGTTCCCCGCGCCGATGAGCCCGCTCAACGCCCCCCCGGACGCGCCCGCATGACCTGATTTGTCAGCTGCCAGCGCAAAACGCGACAGGCTCGCCAAAATGATTCAGCCGCGAGGCCGCGCAAGGGCGCTCATCTAAATCAGCAATTCGTAGGAAAGAATGCTCAAGCAATAAATTGCCGCGGTTTCCACCCGCAGAATGATTGGGCCGAGCGTAATCGGTTGGCAACCGCGGCGACGCGCCAACGAAAGCTCCGCGGGGGTGAAATCGCCTTCCGGGCCAACAAGCATCAACACGCTGCGCGGCGAGGTTCTGCGCTCATCGCGATACTCAGCCAGGACATTCTTTAAATGCCGTGCGTCGGGCTGGAGCGACCCAATGAGGCGGAGATCAAATGCTGGACCCGATTCCACGGCGGAAAAAAATTCGCCAAGATTTTTCGGCGGATTCACGCGCGGCAGCCAGTTCTGCCCGCACTGTTTTGCCGCCTCGATGGCGGTTTGCTGCCATTTCCTTTGCTTTAGCGCAGCGCCCTTGGGGTCAATCTGCACGACGGTACGATCGGAAATCAGCGGCGCAATTTCGGCTGCGCCGATCTCGACGGCTTTTTGCACAATTAATTCCATGTTTTTCCCCTTGGGAATCGCCTGCCCCAGCACAATGCGGCAGCGCAAGGGTGGCGTATCCGCCTCGTGCAGTTTCTGCAGCCGGATTTCATCGGCGCCAAGGCCGACGATTTGCGCCGTGATTTCGCGCCCTTGTCCGTTAAAGAGAACAAGTTTCTCTCCCACTTTCATGCGCAGGACGTTCCGCGCATGGTGCGCCTCCGATCCAGTGAGCGAAAGCGCCTCGGGATCCCAATTTTCCGGAGCGATGTAAAATCGATGCATGCGAGCGACGGGCCTGAGAAGCGGGCTACGCGTAGTTGGCCTGGATATGCGCGTTCAGCGCCTTGACCTCAGCGAGCGATTTCGCGATCGGTATCTGCACATCGCGTTTCTCCAGCGCCGCGAGCACGCTTTCGGTAGGAATGTTTCCGACCAGCGCATCCTGCGCGAAAGGGCAGCCACCGAGGCCGCCCATGGCCGAATCAAAGCGGCGGCAGCCAGCATCGTAAGCAGCCAGCACCTTGGCTTCGGCCTCGGCGGGAATGCTGTGAAGATGCACGCCCAGTTCGCAGTCGGCGTAGCGCTCCGTCAGGCGTTCGACAACCCGGCCGATCAAATCCGGGCCGGCAATCCCGACCGTGTCGGCGAGGGAAATAGCTGGGACGCCGATGTCGATCAACTGTTCCACCGCCCGGCGCAGCCTTTCTTCCGTCCAGGCGTCGCCGTAGGGATTGCCAAACGCCATGGAAACATAGGCGACCACGCCCAGTCCCGTCTGATCGGCAGTCGCCTTGATTGCGCGCAATGTCGCCAGAGATTCTTCGGGCGTCTGGTTCTGGTTTCTTCGCAGAAATGTCGCAGAGACGGAGCACGGATAACCCAAAGTGGTGACCGCGTTGGTGGCGATGGCGCGGGCAGATCCCCGCTCGTTTACGACGATCCCGATGATTTCCACGCCGGCCGGCCGCTGGATTTGTTTCAGCACTTCCTCGCTGTCGGCCATCTGCGGAACGGCTTTGGGCGAGACAAAGCTCACAGCATCGATATGCCTGAAGCCGGCATTGATTAACGCCAACAGATAACGCGCCTTGAGCTCTGTGGGAATTTGGCGCCCAAGACCCTGCCACGCGTCCCTGGGACACTCGATTACCTTCACAACGCTTGGAGACACGGAACTGGAGCGGTTTACTTGAAAAATTCTTTTGCGCGCTCGAAGAAACTTTTGCGCATCGGAGTGTTCTCTTCGCCGCAGAGCGCGGCGAACTCCTCCAATTTGCGGCGCTGCTCGGGGTTTAATCGCGAAGGCACCTCGACAATCAGTCGGGCAAACAAGTCGCCGTGGCCGCGCCCGTTTACGTTTGCGATGCCTTTGCCGCGCAGCTTAAACGTCTGACCGCTCTGGGTGCCGGGCGGCACTTTGAGCTGCGCGCGTCCCTCGAGCGTCGGCACGTCAACCTCGCCGCCCAGGGCCGCCACCCAAAATGGGATTGGCACTTCGCAGTGCAAATCATCCCCCTCACGCTGAAAAACCTTGTGCCTTTTGATGTGCACGACCACGTACAGATCGCCGGGCGGCCCGCCGCCCACTCCCGCCTCGCCGTTGCCGGCGGAACGCAACCGGGAACCGTCGCGGATTCCCGGAGGAATTTTTAAACTGATGCGGCTCAGTCTCTCCACGCGACCCTCGCCACGGCATTTGCCGCAGGGTCGGTCGATCACTTCTCCCGCGCCGTGGCAGCGCGGACAGGTTTGAGAAATGTGGAAAAATCCCCGCGAACTGATCACCTGCCCGCGGCCGGCGCATGCGGGACAACGGATTCGCCGCGAACCAGGTTCCGCGCCCGTGCCGCCGCATTTATCGCAGGTGTCGAGCTTTTCGATCTCTATTTGTTTGGTGGCGCCGAAGGCTGCTTCCTCCAGTTTGATCTCCATGTCGTAACGCAAATCGGAGCCGCGCCGCCGGCCATCCGTTTGCGGGCCGCCAAAAAAAGTCTCGAAAATTCCGCCGCCAAATCCGGTTCCGCCGAACACTTCGCGGAAAATTTCGAACGGATCGTGAAAGACGCTTCGCTCAAATACGGCTCCCCCGGGGGCAAACGCCGCATGGCCAAACCGATCGTAGGCGGCGCGCTTGTCCGGGTCCATCAGCACGTCGTAAGCTTCGCCCAGTTCCTTAAACCTTTCCTCGGCCTGCGGGTCGTCTGGATTTTTGTCTGGATGATATTTGACGGCCAGTTTGCGATAGGCGCGCTTGATTTCCTCGTCGGTAGCGTTTCGGCCAACGCCAAGCACTTCGTAGTAGTCGCGTTTTTGCGTGGCCATATGACGTGTGACCTATCGGCAAAGCGGCGAAGCAAGCAAGCCGCCGCTGTCGCTTTATTTCTTTGCCGGCCCGCTGGAAACCACAACCCTGGCCGGCCGCAGCAAGCGATCTTTGAATCGGTAGCCGCGGCGGACCTGGCGCAGGACCGCCCCTTCTGGAACTTGATCGCTCGGCTCGTGCGCAATCGCTTCGTGCAAATTTGGATCGAAAGTTTGCCCATCGGCTTCGATTGGCTCCAGACCGCTTTCGGCGAGCAAGTCATTCAACTGTTTTTGCACCAGAACCATGCCTGAATAAATGGGGGAATTTTCGCCCTGCCCCCTGGCGGCCTCCAGACCGAGCTCAAAATTGTCCAGGATGGCCACCAACCTTCCGAGCAAGGCGCTGTTGGCGTATTTGATGGCTTCTTCCTTCTCGCGAGCGGCGCGCTTTTTGTAGTTTTCGAAGTCGGCCTGACTGCGCAGCGCCAGGTCGCGGAACCGCTCCAGATCGGCTTGCAAACCGGCCATGGCATCTTCGGCTCCGCCCTGATCTGAAGGGCTCGCCTGCGGCGGCATGGGTTTTACTGGCTTTTTCACATCGTTGTTTTTTTCAGCAGCGGAAGGTTCCTTCATGTTTTGCGGATGGCAATCACAGTGATGTCGTCATTTTGAGGAGCTGAACCCGCGAACTCGCGGACGTCGTCGATGATTCTTTTTACGATCGCCTGGGCGCCTTCGTTCGCGCTGGTGCGGACCGATTGCATCATGCGGTCGAGACCGAATTCCTCGCCTTCGGGGCTGAGTGCTTCGGTCACGCCGTCGGTGTAGAGAACCAGGCAGTCATTGCGCTCAAGCGGTACGGCGAAGTCTGTGGTAAGCCTATCGAACACGTTGCCGCTGTCAATTCCCACGACCATTCCAGGCGGCTTAACCGGCGTAACCGACTGTGATTGCCACTTGTAAAGCAGTGGCGCGTCGTGCCCAGCCCGCGCCAGCGTAACGCCGTTTTGCTGATGATCGAGAATCAGATACGCCATGCTAATGAACATGTCTTCCTTGATATCGGGATAAAGCTGACGGTTCACCTTGCGCAACACATCGGCCGGCGAGGGATTTCGCGCCGCTTCCGCACGCAAAACGCTGCGGCAAATGGCCATGATCAGCGAAGCCGGCACGCCTTTGCCCGAGACGTCTGCGATGGCCACGCCCAGCCGCTTGTCATCCACCTGGATGTAATCAAAATAATCCCCGCTCACCTCGCGCGCGGGGACGCTCAGCCCGCTGATTTGAAAACCGTCGATGGCGGGCGCTTCCGTTGGGAGCAAGATACGCTGGATGTCCCGGGCAATCTCCAGGTCGTGATCGAGGCGTTTCTTCTCGTTCGCCATTGAATAGATAATGGCGTTGTACAGCGCGAAAGCCGATTGCTCGGCGATGGACTTAAAAACCACGAAATCTCCCTGCGAAAAGCGCGCGCCACCCCGCGCATTGGCCACCGCCAGAACCCCAAGATCCTGATCCCCGTATCTTAACGCCGCGGCCATGACCGATGCGCTGCCAAAGGCGCTTTCACGGAGTTTTGCCAGCTCGGGCGCTTCTGAGAATTCACTCAGACAAACGGATTGTCCCGTCTGCCATACGCGACCAATGAGACCTTCCCCAGAACCAATCGTATGATGCCGCAGGAAACCTTCTAGCGCGGCAGGATTGGTCGCCGCCTGCTGCAGAATCTTGGAGGGAACATCCACCAGAGGCGGACAACCCTGAGACACAAACGCCGGAGTAAGTTTTCCTCTGGCGCGGCCGGTCACATAGAGCGCGCCGCCGTGCGCATCCAGAATACGGACGGCGCTTTCCACGATGAGCCGGTGCAGCTGTTGGGGTCTGATCGTTTCGCGAAATGCCTCGCCAAGACCATGCAGAAAATCGAACACCAGCGTTTCCTCCACCTGAATCTCTTCGTGAGAACGCTCCAGTTTGCGGACGCGGCGCGCCAAAAGGCAGGCCGTGACGATCCAGCCGGCGACAGACGCTGCAAGCAGTCCGAGAAGTAGAGTCGGCTGCATCATGCAGGGGGCAGCTTACTTCGACGGCGTCTGGCGGTGAAGATCTTGTCTGAGGAAATCGAGAACGTCCTTGAAGCGAGGGAGGTTTTCCGGCGCAGCTTCGCAAAGGGCTTCATGAGCTTCGAGCATCGTCTCTGTCTGGTGTTTCTTTCTGGCTTCAGGCGAGCGGTCCTGGTCAGTTTGCTCGAGCGCCTCACATTCCGGGGGCCGCGCGCCATCGGAGTGCACGTCGAATATCTGGTCCAGACCGAGCCCCGAGAGGAGTTCTTTGCTGCGCATACCGCAATGGACAATGTGAAGATGGCCGCGGCCCAGTTCCTTGAGCCGCAGGGCCACGCTGGCCATGGTGCCCATAAAGGTGGAATCCATCATCGCGCAGTCCGACAGGTCAACGACAAACTCGCGATAACCGCGGTCGAGCATTTCGTGGGCGAATTCTTTGAGGGTGCCGCTGTTAAGGAAACTGCCCTTCCCCTCCACTTTTACCCAGACGGTTGGGCCGCGCACCCCTACTTGGATCGATGAGTCCACAGCTACTAAGTAAAGGATACCAGCCGGAGCGGCATGCTGTCAATGTTTCCCCAGGAATGCACATCAGCTATGGCAATGCCTTGGCGGCGGCGCTTATTCCCACATGAAGGAGCGGTTCTCCGCAACGATTCGGCCGTTGTTAATCAAAAGACATCGCCACGCGATCACCCGGCCGTCGTCAAAATAATCGTCTCCGACCACCTTGAACTCCGTTTTATGAGTGCCGCGCACGTTGTGGTACGTGATTTCCTGGGCTTGGACATGCTCGTGCAATTTTTCCTGGCGATATTCCAGCCGCACGGTCACGTCGGCGGGCCGTTTGGCGCGCCAGAAGAAATCGAAATAATTACCGAAGCGCTGGCGTTGGTCCAGAGCTGTCACCGCGCCAAACAAGCGGTACTGGCGCTCAAAAGTAATGGGCGCATCTTGTAGCGTCGCTGTTTTCTGACTTGGCGCATTTGATTTCCCCCCCAGCGTCGTTGTCGTCTGCCTCGCACCGGTTTCGCCAGGCCTTGGCGCTTTTTCGCTGAGGAAAAAAAGTTTTGTCTTCCGAAACTCAAAATCTTTATCCAGCGCTACCGGAAGCGAAGTAACCTTTTCGAGAATTCTGGGTTCCGCCCGCTCGCGGGCCGCCTCCCCGGGGCCGGTGAAAACGCAAAGCGCCATGGCGGTTAACGCAACGGCAGACTTCATCGACCTAATAAAGCCGGCGATCCAGGCGGGTGTCAATGCGCGATACATCAGCGTTTGCGGTGAGAACATGTGGTGGAACTCGGGCACGCCCGAAACTAGTTTCCCTGGTGATCGCAGTTCGTTATCAACGCGGCGTGTATTTGCCGCAGCAGGATCTGTGGATGGACCCGTGGGACGGGCAACGCTTCGTTTTCGTGTCGCATGCCCACAGCGATCACATCGCTCCGCACAGGGAGATGATTGTCTCGGAAAGGACCGCGCACCTGTTGCGAAGCCGGCTGCCAGGGCCGTGCACCGAGCACATTTTGCCGTTCGGCAAACGACAAACCCTTAATGGGGTGGATCTCATGCTGTTGCCCGCCGGGCACATCTTCGGCTCGGCACAGTGTCTCGTTTTCGCGAACGATGAAACCTTGCTTTATACCGGCGATTTTAAACTGCGCCCCGGCAAATCAGCCGAACCAGCCCAATGGCATCGCGCCGACACGCTGATCATGGAAACGACTTTCGGCCGGCCGCGCTACCGGTTTCCGCCGACGCAAGAGGTGGTCGATCAATTGATCCGTTTCTGCCGGGAAACCATCGACGCGGGCCAAGTGCCAGTGCTGCTCGGATACTCGCTGGGAAAAGCGCAGGAAATTTTGTGCGCCCTTGATGGCGCTGGGTTGACGCCGATGCTGCACGACTCGGTTTATCGAATGACTCGTATCTACGAGCGATTTGGCCAGTCGTTTTGCCAATATGTCCGTTACAGCGCGCGCGACGCTTGCGGGAAAGTCCTGATCTTCCCGCCCGGCGCCAACCATTCCCAGCTCTTGCGCAGCATACCGCGTCCACGCGTGGCGATGATCAGCGGCTGGGCTTTGGATCCCGGCGCAGTTTATCGTTACGGGGTCGATGCCGCGTTTCCGCTTTCTGATCACGCCGACTACGATGACCTGCTGCGTTGCGTCGCGCTTGTCCAGCCGAAGCGAGTTTTCACTCTGCACGGCTTTGCCGCAGACTTTGCTCGTGATCTGCGCGCAAGAGGCGTCGAAGCCTGGGCCTTGAGCGAAGAGAACCAAATCGAATTCATGTTGAGTTCCGAGCAAGAACCGGATCCGCCGCGCCCCGTGCATTTCACGCAAAAATTTCCGCACCCCGCGCCGGCGACTTCGCGCGGCAAGGAGAATCATCGCTCCGCCGACGAAAGCATCCCCTGCGGCCAAGCCAGCGACCCCGCCCAAGACTCGGAGTTTCTGGTGTTCGCAAATGTCGGCGAATCGATTGCTGCGACCTCTGCGAAGCTGGAAAAAATTCAGTTGCTTTCCGATTACCTGCGAAATGTGCCGCCTGAACAGCTTCCGGTTGTGACTCCTTACTTTACAGGGAAAGCGTTTGCTCAGAGCGATCCGCGAACCCTGCAGGTGGGATGGGCGATAATTCTTCGGGCATTGCAAGCGGCGACAAAAGTCAACGACGCGGAACTTCGTCGCATCGCCAGCGCGCACGGCGACGCCGGCAAGACGGCGTGGGAAGTGTTGCGCGGGCGAACCAAGCCAGAGCCATTCAGTATTCGGCAGTCCCGGGCATTGTTTGAAAACTTGCACCGGGCGCGCGGCCCGTCCGCTAAAATCGATCTGTTGCGCCATCGTTTCTCGATCGTGTCTGCGCGCGAAGGGCAGTATCTGGTGAAAATCCTCACCGGCGACCTGCGCATCGGTTTGCGGGAAGGTTTGGTGGAAGAAGCGATTGCCAAATGCTTCGATGTTCCCTTGGAACAGGTCAAAGAAAGCAACATGTTGCTCGGTGACATTGGACAAACGGCGCTGCTGGCAGCGCGCGGGGAGCTGAGCCGCGCGCAGTTGTCAATCTTTCGCCCTATTAAATGCATGCTCGCCACGGCCGAACCAACCGCCCACGCTGTGTGGGGACGATTCGCCGGAACCGTGCGCGGCGATCGCCGACGGCCGTTAACGCCGATCCCGGTTTCGATTTATGTCGAGGACAAATTTGACGGTATCCGCGCGCAGCTGCACCGAACCAGAGAACGAGTGGAGATTTTCTCGCGAGATTTACGGCGCATCACCGCTCAATTTCCTGAACTCGCAGATCAGGCGCGGCATTTCCAGGACGAATTAATCGCCGACGGCGAGATCATCGCCTTCCAAGAAGGCCGCCGGCTCACCTTTTTCGATCTGCAAAAACGCCTGGGTCGCAAGGACGAGGGCGAGGATTTGTTTGCGCGCGCGGCGGCAGACGTGCCGGTGGCTTTCGTCATATTCGATCTTCTCTGGTTAAACGGCCAGGCGCTGCTCAAGACTCCGTTGCGGGAGCGTCGCGAACGTCTCAACAGCGTGCGCCTGCCACCGCTGTTTCAATTGGCGAAACTAACAATCGCGCATTCTGCGGAGGAGATCGAGCGCCTGTTCCGCCAAGCGCGGCTGCGATTGAACGAAGGGTTGATGATCAAGGATCCGGAAAGTTTCTACGTTCCCGGCAATCGCGGTCTCTTTTGGTTTAAACTCAAACAGGAACTGGCCACATTGGACGTCGTCGTTGTGGGCGCCGAGTTCGGGCACGGCAAACGCAGCAATGTTTTGAGCGACTATACGTTTGCAGTCCGCGACGAGAGCACCGGCAATCTTCTGCCAATCGGCAAAGCGTACAGTGGATTGACCGATGCGGAAATCGCGGAATTAACGCAGCATTTCAAGCAGAACACCATCCGCGAGGAGGGCCGTTATCGAGTGGTAAAACCGGACATCGTGCTGGAGGTGGCTTTCAACGCGATCCAGCCCAGCGCGCGTCACGCCAGCGGCCTGGCGCTGCGTTTTCCCCGGATCAAAGCGATCCGGCGCGACAAAAGTGTGGAGTCCATCGACACGCTTGAGTACGCGCGAAGCTTGGCGCAACAGACCGGCGCTGGATCCGCTCGGCCGGAACCGGCGCGCGATTCAACGGCTTGACTGCTATTGCGTCGCCGGCGACGGAGTGGGCGACGCGGCTTCTGGATTAGCGCTCGAAGCTGATTCAGTTCCGGGGGAGGACTGTGCGTTGGGGGACACAGTCTCGGTGGCCAGTTGCCGCCGCATCCGTTGCAAAGATTCCAGCCGACGCTGTCTTTCCGCGATCCGCTCCTGGAGTCGCCTTTCCCTCTCGGCCTTGATGCGTGTGTTATCTGGGATCAAACCTGACGGAATGGATGGAGTCTGCCCGCTCGCCGCGCTGTCTCTTAAGGCTCGCAATTTCGCGTCCAGAGAAGGCATTTGCTGTGTCGTCAAAGCGCTTTCTCTGGCGGCCAGCGCTTTTTCTCGTTCATCCAATGCCTTTTCCCGCGCATCGAGTTCGGCTTTTCGCTGGGCAAGTTGCTGCTGGACGCTCGAATCTTGTTTTTGACACGAGCAGAGAATCGCCAAGGGAAGAAGCATCGACAGAGCAAGGGATGTTTTCATGGAAGAGTATTGGCAACGGGTTCGGTTGGTTGCCCCGAACAAACTGGCAGGAGGCCGTCTCGTCAACCAAAACTTAACGCGGCTGCGGCGTGGAAGAAGGCGCCGGCTTGAGCCGCACCGTCTCAATCTGACTGCGTCGGCCGCGCTCGAGATTGGCAAACACAGCCAGCACAGCCATGGACCCAACGATCAGGAACATGACTACTGCTGCGCCCTTCGAAACGCCAGGCGTCGGCCGTGAACTCACGCGCTACTGTCCGGCACTGTCACGCCTGCGCAACAAAGCAATTCTGTCTTCGCTGGTTGGGCGCGTCTATCGCTCCAGGCTCAGGTTTGCAATTGCATCCATGACGCGTCTGCTCAGGCGTTCGTAGAGCGCTTTGCCAGCCGGGATGAGATCCGCTTCTGAAAAAAAAATGGGTTCACCAATGACCACGGTAATTGGCACGCAGCGCAACCTGCCGCCGGTGCGGGGCCAGGCTTCGAACGCGCCAAAGATCCGCATCGGCACCACCGGCGCCAGTGTTTTCGCAATCACCAGGCCCAATCCCGGCTCTGGCAGTTGCAGATTACCATCGAGGGTGCGCGAACCCTCCGGGAAAAAGAGCGCCGCGTTGCCCGCCTTGATCACACGAATCAAGGCTTTGAGCGCGCCGCGGTCTGCGCCGCCGCGCTCCACCGGAATGACGTTTAACTTTGGCAACAGCCATCCCAGCACCGGCGAGTCAAGCAAGCTGCGTCGGGCGAGAAAGTAAATGGGGCGCTCGCACGCGATGCCGGCCAGCGGCGGATCGAGATAACTCTGGTGGTTCATCGCCAGAATGGCGGGCCCGCGTTGAATCATGCGTTCTTGGTGAACGATTCGAAACCGAAAGAAGACTCTGGCTGCGAAACGCGTGAGCTGATAACCAAGCCAATAATAGATATTCATTCACTTCGCTAACGAACGGTCATTGATTAACATTGCGCCTCCAGACCCATTTCTCTGAGTCGAGCCATGATCTGGGCGACGACTCCTTCGATGCTCAGATGAGAAGTGTCGATCACTTCCGCGTCCTTTGCGATGACAAGGGGCGAAATTGCCCGGGACGAGTCCGCCTGATCACGCGCCATGATTTCGTCCCGTTCTCCCTGCGCCGCGCGGCGCCGCAGCCGCACCGACGGCGAAGCGTCCACGTAAAACTTGTACGGCGTGTCTGGAAAAACCACCGAGCCAATGTCTCGTCCTTCAACGACCAGATCATTTTCACGAGCCAGCTCGTGGAGTTGCTGCGCCACGATCTGCCTCACCAACGCAAAGCGGCTGACCCGCGAAACGCTGCGGTTAACTCCATCGTCCCGCAGATGCTCGGCCGGATCCATGCCATCAACGAGAGTGCGCGACTCGTTTTGGCAAAGGCGGCAAATAATCGAGACCGACTGAAGCGCCTGGGCGATCCGCTGGGAATCGTCTGGATCAATCTCTCTCTGCAAAACGTACCAGGTGATGGCGCGGTAAATGCCGCCCGAGTTGACATACGCAAAGCCAAGCCGCCGGGACAGCTCGCGCGCGACGCTGCTTTTGCCAGACGCCGCCGGCCCGTCAATAGCAATGACCCGATAAGCGCGTTGCTGGGAAAGAGCCGACTCCATGTGCTGTTTTGCCTCTGGCAATTTGAGCTAACCTTCCTCGGCAGGCTCAGGAGTCAGCGATCCAATGACAGGGGTGCTCACCTGCATCCGCTTCGGGTTGGTGAATTCTTCCAGCACCGTTTCAAATCCCGGATAAGATTCTCGAATGCACTCGGCGTCCTGCACCACCGTTTCTCCGTCGGCGAAAAGGCCGGCAACGGCAAATGCCATGGCAATGCGGTGATCACCAAAACTCGGCAGGCGGGCTCCATGTAATGGGGCCGGCCCATGGATTTCAAGGCCATCCTTCATCTCCGTCACATGGGCGCCCATCGCCTGTAAATTATGGGCGATCGCAGCAATGCGATCGGATTCTTTCACGCGCAATTCGCCGGCTTGGCGAATGACTGTCTTGCCTTTGGCCAGGGCTCCGGCGACTGCCAGAATCGGCAGCTCATCGATCAGCTGCGGAATTTCTTTCCCTTGAATGACCGTTCCCTTAAGCGGACAGCCGGTAACTTCGACTACGCCGCGCGGCTCGACCTGTTCGACGTCCTCCACCGCCTCGCGCATCTGTGCGCCCATGCGCAGCAGCACACCCAGGAGCGCTGTTCGCGTGTCGTTGAGACCCACATCGCGTATCAGCAGGTGACCGCGGCGCTGCGCCGCCGCCGCCACGAGCCAGAATGCCGCAGACGAAATGTCCCCGGGAATCTCGAAGTCTCGCGACTCGGGAACCTGATCGCCAAAGATTGTAACGCTGCCATTGGGCTGGGACGCAGTTCGCACCAGGAAATAACTGAGCATCTTTTCCATGTGGTTGCGCGTCGGGATCGATTCTTCGACCGTAGTCTTGCCTTTGGCAAAAAGACCGGCCAACAAGAGCGCGCCTTTGATCTGTGCGCTGGCTACGGGAGGTCGGTAGCGAATTCCGCGCAGCGGACCGCCGCGGATCCGCAGGGGCGGGGTTTGCTCCGGGCCTTCCGCCACAATGTTTGCGCCCATTTCAGAGAGCGGTGCGATGATGCGGTCCATCGGACGTCGCGCCAGACCGGCATCGGCCACCAGGCGGCTTTCGAATGGTTGGCCGGCAAGCAGGCCGGCGAGCAGCCGCATGGTGGTGCCGGAGTTGCCGCAATCGATTTCTTTCCTCGGGGGCGTGAGAAGCCTCTTTCTACCATGCACAATGAGCGTCGTCGCATCGGGCTGCTCAATCTTGATGCCCAGAGCGCGCATGGCGTTAACCGTGTGCATGCAATCGTCGCCGGGGAGGAACCCGCGCAGAGTGCAAACCCCATTCGACAGCGCCGCAATGATTACCGCGCGGTGCGAGATGCTTTTATCGCCGGGAACGCTGATCTCCAGATCAATGCGCGGCGCCCGTTTTACCCGTAATTCCATAAGCCAAAAGAATACGACACCAAGGGCTGGCAGCCAGCGGCTCGATTTGAGAAAGCCCTCCTGCTGCACGAACGCAGCCCGGCCCGGTCACGCCCGTCGGGCCACAGCGTTCGCGGGCAACCCATCAGGGTACCAGGAAAATTTTGTCCGTATAAGGATCCTTTACTTCCGTGCCCGGCGGGAATCCTTCCACGTCAATATATTTACCGGGAGAGTAAGGACTCTCCACGAGGTGCGGTTTCCCAGGCACCGGAATTCCGTAAGGATAATCGCCCTTGGCAACCTTGGTCGGGGCAGCAGTTGGCGGCGGCGACGCTGCCGCACCCTCTGGAGGCGGAGCTCCTGCAGGTTGCGTCGGGCCATTTGGATTGAACGGCTGTTGCGGCGGCGGATATTGCTGTTGCGTCTCAGGAACAGCGGGATAACTGGCAACTCGATGACGCGTGGTTCGCGGCGGCGGTTCTTCGCTGCACGCAGCGATGAAGAAGGAGACCGCAAAAAGAGCAAGCGACAATGAGAATTTCATAAGTGAAAATACCGGTTATAATCGTATCCGGAGTCCAACCCGTTGCCAATCACTAAATCAATTTTTTCTTCGCTCGCTGCGCCGCCACACAAAACAGAACCCCACCCTACGATGGCCGAGCGCGGTTGATCCGAATTTAAGAAAGATGTCGGAAAATTCCCGCGCAGAAATTTTGGTGGTTGACGATGACGCCGTTAGCCGACGAATCCTTACCCAGATGCTCACGGCCGCCGGCTACGACTGCCGCGCGTGCAACGACGGCACCGAGGCATTGAAACAAATCCAGGAGAAACCGCCGTCGCTTCTGCTGCTCGATTTCGACATGCCCGGACCCTCTGGCGCCGAAGTGCTTAAACGTCTGCGCGCCGACCGGCAGCCGGCCATCGCCCAGATTCCCGCCATCATGCTCACGGCTCACGGCAGCGAAGAAAGCGAAGTCTCTTGTTTGCAGGCCGGGGCGGATGACTTCGTTGCCAAACCGATCAATGCCGCGGTGTTGCGGGCGCGAATTGAAACGCAACTGCGCCTCCGCTCCATGCGGCGGCAATTGCAGCAGCAAAACGATGAGCTGGAAAAATGGCGCCGCGATCTCGAACGCGATCTGGACGCTGCGCGTCTGACTCAGCAATCCCTCATTCCGCACCGGCCGCTGGCCTTGCCCGGCTGGGAAGTAGCGACCTTCTATCGCCCAGTGATTCAGGTGGGCGGCGACATCTACGGCTGGCTGCGCATGAAAGATGGGCGAATCCTGTTTTGGATCGCAGACGGCACGGGTCACGGCGCGGCCGCGGCGTTGCTGACGACCCTGGCAAAGCTCCTGTTTCACCATGCCAGCATCGAACAGGACGCTCCCGCCAAAATCATGCAGGCGGTTAACGACGATTTTCGCGGCATTTTTCGAGCGCGCTCATTTATGTCGGCGATGTGCGTGGCGCTGGAGCCAACGACCGGCCGGGCGTGTGTGGTGGGCGCCGGGCACCCGCCGCTGCTGGTGGTACATGGCCATGGCGCGACCGAATCGATCTCTTCAGTCGCGCCGCCGCTCGGCCTGATGGGAGATCCTCAATTTACCGAGACCGCCATTCAGTTGCGGCCAGGAGATGCCTTCCTCCTTTACACAGACGGACTGCTCCGCTGGACAAAGGACGAACGCCGCCGCCTGAGTCCGCAACAACTGCAAAAAATGTTGGATTCCGGCGCGCCGAGCGCCGACACGCTGCTCGATGGAATTTTGAGAAACGCAAGGGGGGATGAAACCGATCCCGCCCCGCCGGACGACCTGACGGCTCTGGCCGTGCGGCGCAATGCCTCGGAATAAATTTTTCTTTTGCGCAAAATTAGTGTTGCTCTCTCGCGAGCGAAACGTTAATCAGCCTCCATGCCGAAAACCAAAAAGAAAACTTCCAAACGCAAACCCAATCCCGCCTTCATGCGCCCGGTCCAGCCCGACGACGCACTTGCTGCAGTAGTTGGCTCGACGCCGATGCCTCGAACGGAGCTGACGAAAAAGCTCTGGAATTACATCAAGAGGAACAAGCTTCAGGACGCGAAGGTCAAGACTCAGATCAACGCCGACGACAAATTGAAGCCGGTCTTCGGCGGCAAGTCGAAGGTCTCGATGTTCGAGATGACAAAGCTCGTCTCGAAACATCTGCGTTGAATGTCGAAGTCCGCTTGTTAGCCCGGCGTCTCACAACGCCGGGCTAATCGCGGCAGCGAAATATTGTGCGCCGGCAGCAGCGCGCCGGTTGCCGCTCTTGCGCAGAGAAGCGGTCTAGTCCAAGGTTCAGCGTGAAAGTGTATCGTCTTTTATTATGCGCGGTGATCATCTCTGCTGGGACCGTCCCTGTCGTTGCCCATGCCGAATCCGGATGGCTCAATGATTTTAAGAAAGCCCAGCAGGAAGCGAAGGCGACCCACAAACTGTTGCTGCTCGACTTCACCGGCTCGGATTGGTGCGGCTACTGCAAAAGGTTCGACCGGGACGTCCTCTCGCAGCCGAAGTTTAAAGATTACGCGCGAAATAATCTCGTGCTGGTGGAACTGGATTTTCCACGTTTCAAGCCGCTCAGCCCGGAGGTGAGAAAACAGAATATCGAGCTGGCACAACAGTACGAAGTTGTCGGCTTTCCTACGATCGTGGTGCTCAACAGCAATGGCGAAAAACTCTGGCGCTACGATGGTTACTTTCCCGGCGGCGCCGGGGCGTTCGTCGAGCAGTTGGAGAAGCTGCCAAAGGGGTAACGCGCCTGGGGCACTGAAACCTGTTCAAACGCGCTTTGTGTCTCCGGCAGAGTTGAACCGGCAGCTATTGCGCAACTGACACCGTCTGCCAGATAACCCGCCTCCCGTCGCCATGCCCTCCGCTCGTTTTCTGCCAGTTTGCCTCGCAATTGTCGTCAGCGGGCTGAACATCGAGGCACAAACTCCACCCGGGCGGCAGGCAAACGCCAATGGACGCGGCAATGGAACTGCATCCGAACAACCGGCCATCGCCTTCAGCGCAGTTCACATCGATGAACCCTGTATCGCGATGACCTTTGATGACGGCCCGAGCGCGACACTTACTCCCCGGCTTCTCGATCTGCTGGCCGCTCGCCACATTAAGGCAACCTTCTTTGTCATTGGCGAAAACGTCGCCGAACATCCCGAGATCGTGGCCCGGGCAGCACGCGAAGGCCACGAGATTGGCAATCACAGTTGGTCGCACCCGAATTTTGCCAAGCTTTCCGACGATGCAGTCCGTCGCCAGATTCTGCGCACCGACGAAGCGATCACGGCGGCTACTGGAAAACATCCCACTTTGCTGCGGCCGCCCTACGGGGCGATCACCGCGCGCCAGAAGCGCTGGATTCACGATCAGCTGGGTTATCAGATCATCCTGTGGGACGTGGACCCTTACGACTGGAAAAATCCGGGACCTGCCACGGTTCGCGAGCGCATCCTGAGGGAAACGCGACCCGGTTCGATCGTCTTATCCCACGACATTCATGCGGGCACAATCGAAGCGATGCCATCGACTTTCAACGCGCTGGAGGCAAAAGGCTTTAAATTTGTCACCGTGTCGGAACTGATTCGCATGGCCACTCCGCCGAAAGCGCGGCCTGCGCCTGCTTCACAATCCGGGGCAGTCCTGCCCGGCGCTGGCTCGATTTCTCCCGCGCCTTCAGCCACTCCCGCACCTGCTTCTCCTAGCGGTTAAGCCGGGCTGGGGTTTACTTTTTGGCGGCGCCGAGATTTCGATCCGCCAGCCGCTGCTCCGCCTTGTTGCGAGCGACGACGAAGTCGTTGTTTTCGCCGTAGCTGCGCCACGGACCGGGCGGCACATCCTGCACTTCGACAAACTGCCAGTCGGTCACGTCCGTGGGGGCCAAGTGTAAATAATCGCGCACCGCCGGAGAGACATCGAGACCTGCGCCGTGATTAAGGTTTGGTTTTGGCCGTTCATTGCCAAACACATACTGAAAATGGTCCGTGCGAAACGGCCCGCAATCTTCCCATTGTGCGTAGCAAACTCGGCTGCCCTTGCGAATCGCCACCCAGCGATGTCTGCACACAGATTGTCCCGGGCCGGTGTAAGCCCGTTTGAACCAAGGAATCACCAAGGGCGCTTCCGGCTTAAATTGGCCGTGCGTTACGTCGTTGTACGGGAGCGCGCAATAAAACGGATTTAACTTCGGGACGAACGCGATTGGAATATAGCCGCGGCGCGCGCTCGGATCCGGATTATCTGTTCCGCCGTAGTTGGCCGTCCAGTTGTAATCCCAGGCGCTCCGGTAATTGGGCACGGGATTGTTGCCGCCTGCGTTTTCCCCAATCCAAAAGACAGTAGTCACAATGTCCGTCTTCCACGGATAACGCGGCGTTACCAAGCGCGAACTGGTGGGGATGAAAACCTGCGGTTCCACCTTCAGCAACGCCTGCTCCCGTAGTTTCATTGCATACCTGGCAAAATCGGCCGCCGTCGCATAAGGCGAAGTGGATTGATCGTCCCCGAGAATTTTCGGGGCCGCAGCAAACGCCAGACTTAAGCAAGCCACGAAAAGCCTTCTCATCTGTAAAGACGCCGCCATCCTCTATCCGATTCTCCTTTTGCAGGCAAGCCAAATTTTCCGGCTCGCCCCAGCAGGACGGCGCCCGGGCAGCCGCGCGTCGGCCCAGCAGCGCGCGAACGTTGGCTGCAAATCAGCGCAGCCGGATATTGTCGATCAGGCGGGTTGTGCCAAAGAAAACGGCCACCGCCAGCACCGAGTTTGGCCGGACGACTTCAACAGGTTGGAGCGTGTCACCATCGACAAGCTCCACGTAATCAATCCGCGCCAGGGGCGCTTTGCTAATGACTTCCCTCACCAGAGCAACAACGTCCGCTGCTGAATTTCGCCCGGAATTCGCCGCCGCCTGCAATGCCTCGTACAGAACCGCTGCCTGGCGACGCTCCGCCTCATTTAAATATTCATTGCGCGAACTGCAGGCCAAGCCATCCTGCTCGCGGACTGTTGGCACCGCGATGATCTCAGTCCCGAAGCTGAGATCGCGTACCATGCGGCGAACGATCGCCAGTTGTTGAAAATCTTTCTCGCCAAAGACGGCCGCTTCCGGCATCAGGATATTAAAAAGCTTGGCCACGACCGTACAGACCCCGCGGAAATGGCCGGGGCGCGATTTCCCCTCCATCCTTCTCGACAACGACTCTTCGTCCACGAACACCGAGCGATCCGGTGCATACATCTCTTGCGCGGTAGGCCGAAACAAAATGTCGACGCCGGCTTCCAGGCAGAACCGCTCATCAGCCTTCTGCGGTCGCGGATATCGCTCGTAATCGCTTCCCGGCTCGAATTGCAGCGGATTAACGAAAATACTCACGGCAACTTCGCCGTCACGTCCGGCGTGTTTCCGCGCCACACGAATCAATTCACCGTGGGCCTTGTGCAATGCGCCCATGGTGGGAACCAGCACGCGCCTTTTCGGGCGCGGCTGCGCCCGCGCATCCGCGATGGTCGTCAGAATCTTCACACCACCAGCATTACCCAGACGGCGGCATTGCGCGAATCTTGCCCCAGAAACGAGACCGGCCTCAGAAGAACAGAATAAACGCCCCCGTGATCAATAGCGCCAGCGCCCAGACAAAATCAACGTTGAACCACGCGCGACGCAACAAGCTGATGCCGAGTTTCTCATAAACCAAAATGGCCACCAGCAGCGTGGCGAGAAGATATCCCAATGAATGAACCGCAACCGATGTGGTCCACAGCGCAGGCGTGGCAAGGCCGCCAGAGACCAGTGGCGCAGCGCCGTCATGGTGCGACCCAATGTGTCGCGCAATCGGCCTCTCCGGGGATGCAACAAAGAAAGGCACAAGCATCAAGCCTGCCCCGTGCGCGGACGCCATGATGAACGACCAAAGCGTCAAATCGCCAAAACCGACGCGCATTCCCACCCACCTCCCATGACCCGCTCGAAAGAGCCGATACAAACCAAAGCCGCACAGAATCGCCGCGGCGGCAATTTTCAATGTCCGATGCGGCAAACTCATCCGCGCGAGCAGAACCGCTCCGGTGATGATTCCAATGGATAAGGCATGTCCCAGGGCCATCGGCGCCAGGGCGCGAAATACCGCCGCACGTTTTTGCTCCTGTAATCCAAGCGCCACGGCAAACAACCAGCCCATAGCAGGGTTGATTCCGTGAAAAATGCCCAGCCCAAACAGCCCCAGCCACGGCCAGAGCCCGTTCACGGATAACAGAATGAGTCGCTGGAGGAGTCGCCACCTTCGAGGCGAATTTGGTGTAATCGATAGTCGCCGCTTTCGACGAAAAAATCTTCGTCAAAGGCCATGCCGCCGCCGTTGCCGGCGACGTTCACTTTCGCCATCCAACCGCCCACCCCGTCGGGATAAAACTGTTCGTCCCACGCCGCGTAAAGCGAGTTGGTGAAATACACTCGCTTGCCATCCCGACTCACTTCCACCATTTGCGGGCCACCGGCCAGCGGCCGTTGCGGATTCTTCGGGTGCGGCGTGCGATTGACCATCCCGCCGATGCGCACCGAAGCGGTCTTTTGGGGGTTGAACGGATCGGACACATCGTATTGCAACAGCTCGCCCGTGCCCCAGCACGAGACGTAGAGAAATCGGTCGTCAAGCGACAAATTAATGTCCGAGACCAGCGGCGGCGCAGCCTTAAAATCCCTGAGCAACGGCGGGAGTTTATCCGGAGTCGCCGGTTCGGCCGGAATCTCGATCACCTTTTTCAAATCCCAGCTGCCATTGTTGCGATGCCACAGCCAGATGGACGCGGACAAATCCTTGAGCGAAACAACCACGCCCACGAAACCGTACGCCTTGCGCGGATCATGCGCCGGACGCATTTCCAGCACCATCTGGTATTCACTGCCCAGGTCGAGCGCTTGGAGATGGCGGCGCCGACGCAAATCCCACACGTGCATTTGATGACCGTACTGGCCGCGGAGCAACAAGTCGGGTTGCAGTCCCTTTTCGATCATGTTGGGCGTGCCCCATTCGCTGCTCAGCAGCGTGTCAAACCCCAGATGCCACCAGAAATCGTAATGCAAAAATTGAGGGCCGCGATTCACTTCCCATTGGCCCAGGACCTCGAACGTCTGGCAATCGAGCAGGAAAATCCCGCCCGGCCCGTCGCCGTTGGGGGCACCCAGAGCGCTGACGTAAATGCCTTCCGGTCCGCAATGCGTGGTGTGCGGGCGGGAATAATTTGCGCGGGTAAATACTTCATCCGGCTCGATCACTTTAACCATCTTTGGCTTTCGCGGGTTGGGCTTGGTGTCGATGATATGGATGCGCGAGGAACGCAGCCCGGGCACCACAAGATACCGGCGCTCGACATGCGGGTGCGGCGCATACGGGCAGAGCGCCGAACTGCACGCATTCCAACCGAAATGGTGCAGTTCATCGCCGAATTCGGGCATTTTCACTTCGTCCACTCGCCCGCCGTACGTGCGCGAACCGGGATCCACATCAATCACGAGCAGCGCGTCGTTGAGCCGCCCGCCAGGCGGATTAAGCGCCGCCACAAATGCGTGCTTTTCCGGAGGCGCTCGCATCGCCAGCTTGGGCGAAGGATAAAACGTGGGGTCCGGCTTCAGAAGCGGCACAACCAACCTCCCTACCACTCTTCGACAACAGGATCAAGCCAGCGCGCCCACGACGCGAACGACCAAAAACAGCAGCGGGTTCAACAATTTTTATTGTTCGTGCGCGAAGCCTCAACGCTTTCGCCGTCGCTGCTCCAGCGCGCAAGCAAATCGACCCATTGGTTCCAAAAACCAGCGCGCGATCGCATTCGCGCCAGGTCGATCCCGGTCTTTCTCTCAACCGATCGGAACACCTTTTGCAGACCGGGAAGAAGCGCCGCTTTGTCCAGGAGAAACGAACCCGGACAAGCGGACAACAATTTGGGATTGCTTGCACGTCCGCCCCGGCATTTTTTCAGGGCGAAGGCCAGCCAGTTTCGGGGCAGTTGCGGTCGCCGTTCGATGGTTGCGCTTATGCTTGTTCCGAGAAGGTCCTGCAAAATCAGAGCACAGACCAGGGCCCGGGAACTTGTCGCGTGAATATGCGTCACTCTTCTGTCCGATAACAGGCGGCGCAGAGCGAGAGCGAACCGCGCCTGACGCAAAAATATGCCCGCAGGCAGGCGAGCCTCATTTTGCGCGCGCTCTTCTTCCAGCCTTCGGGCCAGAACGGGATTGGCGCGCCATTCCCCTTCGAGTACCATGGGATCCGGCAGAAATTCCAACTGCGTCGCGAGCCGCTCCATTTGCCGGGTGCGCCGCCCAGAGCTGTCGAATTCGCACACGACCGCGAAAAGGGAAATTTTGCGCCGCAGCATTTCCTCCAGCTCGCGCTCCAGCCCCGGCAATTCCTCGTCCGGCCAGCGGTCAATGAGATAAACAACACCTTGGGAAGCGTCAGCTTTAACCTTTGGAAACGATTGTGACTTGTGCGAGCTGCGGGCCGTTTTCTCAAGCAGACAAATCAATGGCCTGACGGTTTGTTCAATTTGGAAATGCTGCTCAACCCTCGCCCGCCCGGCGCGACCCAACTGCCGGCGCAACTCCGCATCGCGGATTAATCGCTCCAGCGCAGTCGCCAGAGCAGCGGGGTCCCCGGGCGGCACCAGCAAACCCGTTTCGCCGTCCACGACCGCCTCGGGAATGCCGGCCAGCCGCGTGGAGACCACCGGCCGTCCGGCGGCCATCGCTTCGATGATGACGGTAGGGAAGACGTCGCTGGCGCCCTGCGCATCGATCACCGAGGCCAGCGCGAAGATGTCGGCCGCCGCGACCATTTCCAAAACCGCAGCCTGAGACAGCGCCCCCAGCAATTGAACTCGGCCCGAAAGATTCTTTTTCTCGATTCTTGACTGCAGTTGGCCTCGCAACGGGCCGTCGCCGATGATTTCGCAGGTAAAATCGAGACCGTGCCGGGCGAGCTCGGCACAGGCGTCAATAAGGCAATCAAAACCTTTGAACGCCACCAGACGCCCGACACTGAGAATCCGAGGCAGATTTTTTTTCTGCGCCCCTGATGCGCAGTCCCGGCCGCCGCCGCTGGCGAGTCGGGCCAGGTCGAACCCGTTGTAAACGCGGTGAATTTTTGAGGCCGATTCTGGACAGATCTGCCCAAGCATGCCGCAGCTGTAATCCGTCTCGGCTGCCACAAACTCCGCCCCGGCGCAGATCTCCCGCAGAAGTTCAACATTGCCCAAATCTTTCATGAAATCCTGGCCATGCGCGGTGACGCTGAAAGGAATGCCCGAAATTTCCCTGAGAAAGATCGCCGTGTGCGCCGCGCGATTAGCGAAGTGCACATGCACGTGCTCGACGCCACGGCGCGAAAACAATTCCGCAAAATAAAGCGCGTTGCGCGCTCGCTGCCCCGCCTTAAAGGCGGGACCGTACTTTTCTTCGTGCGCAGCCACCAGCGCCTCGGGCCATTGTCCGGCGCGTTTGGCGTTTCTCTCTCTGATCTTCAAAATTTCCTGCGGCGGCGCGTAATGAACAGGGGCGCGCAAGCGGGCCAGGTACTCATGGCGCAGACTGGTCAGCGGCGGATAAACGGAGCCGATTACCAGGTCGAACCCCAGCCGTTCCAGTGCCAGCATTTCGGCGTCACAAAACGTCTGCGAAATCACCGGATAGCGAGAGTAAAGATAACCCAGGCGCACAGCTTACGATTGCGAATTGCCCGCAGACGAACGCTCTTGCGAATACCTTGCGGTTCGCTCGAGCCCGAGCGGTGGATTGAGCAAATGTTTCACATCGCCATCTAAATGCCGAAAGCTGAACATTCAACTTTGGATGAAGGATCAGTCGAAGTTCAACGCTTGAAAACACCGCGCCCGTTACGCTTCCAGCCAGATTGCCTGCCTGCCAAAAGCAAATTTTTTGTGCCCGAAGTCCTGCCAGCCGGCTCGCAGGGCAAGTTGGCGCAACTCGGAGAACGAAAAAGCTCGTCGAGCCGACAGCCGCGCATCGAACCGCGTCATCGGCTCGCGAAAGATCGCCGCGGTTAGAAGATAAACGCCGATAGTGAGAGCCGGGCTGCGCCGCAGATCCGAGACCAGCACAAATCGTCGGGAGAGTTCCCGGCAGCGGCGCAGGAGACGCACGGCGTTTTCGTCGCTAAAATGATGGAGCGTGAGCGAACACAGCGCCAGGTCGTAGGGGCCGTTGCCATTCCAATTCAGCGCGTCGGCTTCATGGAACGCAATTTCAGGATAGCCGGCGCAAAATCGCTTGGCGATCTGCAGCGTTGCAAACTGCCGATCCACAGCATCGATGCTCACGCGCGCTCGAATTCTGCGGGCGTAGTCAATGATCAGGCGAGAAATGTCTCCCGAACCAGCGCCCAGATCGACGGCTCGCAGCGAGTCGCCCGGTGTGAGCCAGCGCCGCAGAAACTTCCAAATCAACCGGTAACTGCCAAACCAACGGTTAAGCTGTCGCAGACGCTGCAAATCCCGTTCCAGTTCTCGGGAGACCGGCTGTGGCCGATCCATCATCTCCAAAACCGCCGGATCAAAGCTGCGTTTCACGAAGGGAATCGCCAAGTCGAAGCACCCGTCACTTCAGAAATTCGCGCCACGGCTCGGGCAGTTCGGCGCTCTCAACTTCGCTCGCCATGCGCCCTTCAAATTCGGGATGAAAAACAGTGCTCGTCCCATAGACCATGATCAGGTCTTCGGCGCCTTCGGTGCGAATCGCGTGAGCCACGCCCGGCGGGATGACAACGCCCACATTGTTATTGCCGCGATGATTGTCGCCATCGACAAAAAAATGCATTACCCGCCGGGGCAATCCCGCGCGCACATCGCAGAGAATCATTTCCGCGCGTCCCTGGAGAAAAAACATCACGTCCCATTGCTCGTCCTCATAGCGGCGCAGCGAGTAGTTCGTCGGCTGATCGAGAAACACCCGCCGCAGCCACTCTGCCGGCGCCGCGTTCTTCGGGATGCTCGGCGGATGCACGTGAAATCCCTTGGCCGTGCCGGCAAACATCCGCGCGGATGACCATTGCCTCGGCCAAAGCCCAATCCGCGCCAGAACGCCTTCATCGCGCCGAACAAACTCGCCAAAGATGCCCCGCTGCCGCTGCGGGTAAATCTTTCGGGAAAAAATTTCCACGCCGGGAATCCAGGCTTCTTTGATCTCCGGCAAATCGCAGTTTGCCATCAGTTCATCCGCTTCGATTCCGCGCCCGGCCAATTCTTGCCCCAAAGAACCGGCCGCATAATCTCGCGCCCGCAACCATTCCTGTGCGCGGGCGTCGAGCCCCCGCCAGAGATCTTTCCTTTCCGTATTCATGGCATCGAACTGCTGAAACGTCGCGCCGACCCGAAAGAGCCAGCGCGCATTTTCAAACAAGGAATCGTCAATTTTTCAAAGTTTTCCCAGCGAAAAATCGGCGGCCCGGTGAGAAAGATTTGGGTTGTAATAAGGATCGGTATCCAAACTGCCAGCCCATCGTCGGCGCAGAATTTCCTCGCACTTTGCGTCGATCCCATCGGTTTGATCATCCGCGTGCAGGCAAAGCCTGGCAAACGGCGTATAAACAATCCGATAACCAGCGCGCCGAATTCTCAGGCAAAAATCGGCGTCGGCAAGCGCGCCCCGCAAACTTTCATCGAACCGACCGGCTTGTTCAAAAACATCCCGGCGCGTGAGCAGGCACGAGGTGGAAACGGCGCTGCAATTGCGCGTCACCAAGAGCTGGCGCTTGATGCGATTGCCCTCCGCCGGAAGTCCACTAAGCGCTGATTGCGCCACGGCCCCGCCGCCGCCCACCACCATTCCAGCTTCTCGCACGATGCCGGCGGGGCTGATCAATTGCGCGCCAACCGCGCCGATCTCTGGCCGCTGCACATGCTCAGCCATAATCGTCAGCCATTCGGGTTCCATCGGTTCCGCGGCATCGCTCAGAAACAGAATCCACGGCGCGTCGGTTTGTTCTACGGCGAAGTTTAACGCCGCCGGGCTACCGGTCGCGCCTTGAAACCGCAGCGCCCGGAACGGTGTATGCGATTCGACGTTTTGTTGGTCGAAAGGAACTTCGCCGCCGTACACTGCCACGATCTCGTATTTGCGATACAGCGTCCGACTGATCAGGCTCTTCACACATCGATGAAGCGCATGCGAGCCACGAAGACTGGGAATCACAATGGCAATTTCCTGCGCAGTTTTCAGCTCGCGACGCACCCAGAAAGTGTGCGTGCGCCACTCCACGCTCACTCGCCCGGTTTCACCGCGGCGGCTCAAATGTTCTTCCAGCGCTCGCCGCGCGGCTTCAAACTGCCCCGGTTTCTGGCGAACATTAATGGCGCTGGAGCGATCGCTCCGCCGCCAGTGATAAAGAATCCGCGCAATATGATGAACGCGGTCGGTTCGCTCGATCAGCCGAAGCAAAAGATCGTAATCCTGCGCGCCGTCGAATTCTGGCCGGCAGCCGCCCAGTTGCCTGATCGCATCGCGACGCGCAACCACCAGGTGTCCCAGATAATTCTGCGCGAGGAAAAGGTCCGGCGACCAATCGGGCTTGAACTGCGGACGATCGAATCCCGTTTCGGTCAGCTTGTCTTCGTCGGAATAAATCAGATCGGCATCAGGATACAGCTGGAGCAGTTCGACTGCGCGAAACAGCGCGTCAGGCTCCAAAAGATCGTCATGGTCCAGAAACGCGATCCATTCGCCGCGGGCCTGCTCCACGCCGTAGTTGGTCGCCGCGGAGATGCCGCGATTCCCTTCGAGCGCAAACCGGCGGATGCGACGATCGCGCTGTTCCAAGCTGGCCAGATATTTTTGCAACTCTGAGGCGGTCGATCCATCATCAACCAGGACTAGTTCCCAATGTTCGTACACCTGGGCAAGCACCGAGGCGATTGTTTCCTCCAGCCACGCCGGCACGGTGTTGAACACCGGGGTGATGACGCTAATCAGGGGACGATTCGCAAAATGCGCCGCTGCGCTTCGCATAAGCCCCAACTGCTCAGGCGTGGCCCGATGTCGCTCGAACCAGCGTTGATATTCCAACGTTTCAGCCGATGGCGTTGCACGATCTTCTCCGCAAACGGCGCCGCCGCCTCGCAATCGCTGAATCAATTTCTGCGGCACCCGAAACGGCGCGAGCAACACCTGCCCGATCCTGCGCTCGGGCGATTTGCGCAACGCCTGTTTTTCAGCCTGCAACTTTTTTAGTTCCCGGCTGGCTCTCTTTAACTTGAGAATTTCTTCCTCAAGCTTTGCAATGTGGCGCTCGGCTGCGCTCAGTTCGCACCTGGCGCTCTGCAGAGTTCGCTCAGCTCGTTCCCTTTCCGCGTACAACCGGGAAAAGGCTGCTTCAATCCCAACCGGAGAAATGCGAGCGATCTCCGCCTGTACGCGCACCAGACGCAGAGCGCCGAGATCAATCTCGGTAAGATCGCAGCCGTAATCCGGAAGGAAACCGGTTGCCTCAAATTTTTTCAAGAGCTGCAACCGGCGCTTCGCCACGCTCGCGCCGGCGCTGGGAACAAGCACAATCTCGCTGGCGCATCGGGAAAGTTCGCTCACCGCGCGATCGTCCTCTCCCTCGTGGGCGGGGTAAAACCAAAACGCAAAGGTTGCAGCGGCCGTTGGCTGACACGCTTTGCCCATCTGTGCGCAACTTGCAAAAACAAGCGCCTCTCGACCGATTTCGCGAAACTGGGCCTGCAACTTCTCGGAATCGCCTCCGAGGATGAGCAGCCCTCCCTGTGGGAAAATTCGCGAGACGACCCGCGCAAAATCAGGGCGAAAAGAATGCAGAGTCGATGCCGCCACCGGCCACATTATATTGGTTGAAGCTGGCCGCAGGCAAATTTACCCTGCCGCGGTCTGCTCCCACACAGCGTCGGGCCGGCATGTTCGATTTCATCGTTTACCTTTTCTACCGCGCAGGTTCGGCCATCGCCGGCCGACTTCCCCTGCCAATCCTGTTCATTCTCGGCCAGTGCCTAGGATTATGCGCCTGGCTTTTTCCCAGCAAATATCGTCGCCTGGCCGCGCGCAATGTGACGATCGCGTTTGGGGATGAAATCTCCAGGCGAGAAAGGCGCCGCCTGGCGCGCCGCCATTTCCAGCGTCTCGGCGCCAATCTGCTGTGCAGCGCCAAGCTCCTGAGGCTGACGCCCGAGCAAATACTTCGCCGCGTGCGAGTGGAAAACATCGAATCGATGGACAGATGTTTTCGCGCCGGGACACCGGTGGTGCTGGTGTTGAGTCATCTCGGGATTTGGGAATTGTTCGCCCAGTTAATGCCGAAGTTTGTGGGCTACGTGCGCAACGCGAGCGTTTACCAGCGACTGGGCAATCGCTTCATTGACACGCACGTCCGCCGCACGCGCAGCCGCACCGGTCTGGAGCTGTTCGATCGCAAAGACGGCTTTCAGCCGGTGATTGAATTGCTGCGCTCCGGCGGCGGCGTGGGAATTTTGTGCGACCAACACGCGGGCGATCACGGGATCTGGACGCCGTTCTTTGGGCGACTGGCCTCCACCACACCGGTGGCTGCTTTGCTCGCGCGGCGCACCCGCGCGGCGATCATCGCTGCAGCGGTTTATACCAGCGGACTGGCGCGGTGGCGCATCGTTTTCACCGAACGATTTGATGCGCCTCGTGCTTCCATAGGCGAGCTGACATTCAAGATCAATCAAATCATCGAAAGCCAAATTCGCCGCGCGCCGGAAGACTGGTTCTGGGTGCATAACCGCTGGAAAACACCGCAGCCCAACTTTCTCCTCTCGCATTACAAACGCGGGATCCATCTTCCGAAGGAGAATTCGCCAACGGACCTGAAGCCGTTCCGCATTCTCATTCGTTCCAGCAACTGGCTCGGCGACGCGGTGATGAGCTCGCCCGCGGTGCGCGCCATCAAACGCGGAAGGCCAGACGCTCACATCACCATAGCGGCGCCATCCAGAATTGCGGCGGTGTGGAAAATCATTCCGGAAGTGGACAACATTCTCGCGCTCGACAAAAAGTCGTTGCTCGCGCGTGCCGCCACTCTTCGAGAACTGCCCGGGTTCGATGTGGCGATTCTTTTTCCCAACTCGCTGCGCGCGGCGCTGGAAGTCTGGCTCGCAGGCATTCCGCGCCGCGTCGGGTACTGCGGGCACGGGCGCCGCTGGCTGTTGAACCAAATCACGCGGGAACCGCGGAAGCCTGGCCCGATTCAACATCAGTCGCAGCGATACTTGCGCCTTGCGCAGCAATGCGGCGCGAACACCTCCGCGCCATTAACGCTCACAACGTCGCTTACCGGCGCGCAGTCCAACCGCAGCACTTCGCCGATAAGGATAGGCCTTTGCCCAGGCGCGGAGTACGGGCCGGCCAAGCGCTGGTTGCCGGAGCGTTTCGCAGAGGCCGCGGCAAAGATCAGCGCACAGGCGCCGGTGCAATGGGTATTGTTAGGGACCGGCAAGGACACGGTCGCCGGCGATCAGATCGCCAAGGCACTGGGCGAGCGTTGCTTTAACCGGATCGGCCGCACGACGCTGGACCAACTTATCGAGGAACTGCGCCGGTGCGCTCTCCTTCTGACCAACGATACCGGCGCCATGCATCTGGCCGCGCTGCTGGGCGTTTCCGTGGTCGCCATCTTCGGTTCTACCGAGCCGCGTTTAACCGGCCCGCTGGGAGAGGGCCACGTCATCCTGCGTCATCACGTGGAGTGCAGCCCCTGTTTCCTCCGCGAGTGCCCCATTGATTTTCGCTGCATGAAAGCGGTCGGCACAAATGAAGTGGTTCAAGCGACGCTGGCCATTTTGATGGAGCAATTTCAAATTTGAATTACCCGCTTTCCAATTTCACACTCGCCTCATATTTTGCATGGCTACCACTCCGCGCATCCGTTCCGAAATCCAGGTAATGTTCTTCGATACCGATTGCGGCGGCGTGGTTTCGAACATCGCCTATTTGCGCTTCATTGAGGTGGCCCGAACGCTGCTTGCCGAAGAACTGGGGCTCGCCCTCACGGAAATGGCGCAAAACCGCAGGTATCCGGTCGTTGTGCGGACGGAGATTGACTATCGTCGCCCGGCTATGCTTGGAGACCGTCTGCTAATCGAAGGCTGGCTCGACCAACTGGAACGCGCGCGCTTCTGGTGCGCATTCCAGATTACACGACCCAGGGATAACACGCTGATCGCTACCTGCCGGCAGATGCTGGCGCTGATTGAAATGCCGGAAGGCAGACTGCTCCGTTTGCCCGGGCACTGGGAGCGATACAGAAGTAAAGAGTCGGTGGATTGTTCCGCCGGCGAATGCAATATCGGTAGCAACCAGGGAGAAAAATCGGCCTCATGACGGCAAGCGTTCGCACCTTAAGCCTTGAAGAAACTTTGCTGGAGCCACCGGCGCTGCCCGCGCCCCTCGTGCGCCATGCCCTGCTCATCGCGCTGGTGGTGTTGGCCACGCTGTTGCACGTGGCCACCATCGGTTCGGGCGATTTATACAGCCAGACAGAGGGACAATATGCCGGAGCTGCTCGCGAAATGCTGGAGACGCGTCAATGGCTGCTGCCCACCAACGACGGCGTGCCGCGCCTGCAAAAACCGCCGCTGCTTTACTGGCTGATCATTGTGTCGTTTAAATTTTTCGGCGTAAACGCCGCAGCCGCGCGGCTTCCCACTGCCCTTGCGACAGTGGCTTCGATTGTCCTGATTTTCCTAATCGGAGAAAAGCTCATGGATTACAGACGCGGCTTCACAGCCGGCCTGATCTATCTGAGCTTTGCCGGGACATTTCTCCTGGCGCGCATCGTAATGCCCGAGCCGCTGGTCAGCGCGTTCATTGCCGGGGCGATCTATTGCGCCCTGTGCGGTTACCAACGCCGGCGCAACCGCGGCGCGTGGTTTCTGGGGTTTTGGATTTGTTCGGCTTTCGCCTGTCTCACCAAGGGATTGCTCGGGCTTGGGTATCCGGCAGCGGTTTTTCTTTTGCTTTCGATTTTTTATCGCGAGGCCCGGCTGCGATTTCACGCGCTGGTGCGATGGGAATACCTTGTCCTTTTTGTCTTGATCGTGGGGCCCTGGCACCTGTGGGTGGAATGGCATTTCCCGGGATACTTTCGTTACCTGATCAGTTCCGAATGGCTGGGACATCTGCGCGGCCTTTCCGACGAAACGCACGATTACGAAGGGATGACGGCCTGCCAGTTTTTGGTGATGCATCTGGGCTGGTGGTTTCCATGGTCGGTCGCCCTTTTGCCGGGAGTGATTTTTGCATGGCACCGCGTGATCCGGGCGCCCGAGCTCGATTTCAACACGGCGCTGCCGCTTTGCTGGATGGGCGTGGTTTTCGTGCCGCTGCTCTTTTTGGGACAACGTCAGGATTACTATTCCATGAGCATGTGGGGCGGGCTCGCGCTCTGGGCGGCGGCGGCGTGGGAGCGAACGCCACAACGCTGGCGCGCCGTTGGAACAATGGCTGTGAGTGCGGTGGGCGCGTTACTTGTTGGCGCCGCATTTCTGCTGGGGGAAAGAGTCCACGGCCCGCAAGGCGACGATTGGGGAATCATGGACGCGCGGTGGACCGCCTGGCGGGCACTACAGGACATTCCCGCCTCAACGTGGATGGCTTTTCGACCCGTTGCAGTGATCAGCGGCGCGTCTTTGCTTTTCTTTTCGTTAACGGCGCTCTATTTCATTTTCAAACAACGCGGCAACCTTGCGGCGGTTGCGCTGGCTGCGGCAATGATGCCGGCCGGGCTCAGCATGATGAAGGGCGTTGCGCAAATTGCCCCTTACTTTTCGCTCGCCGATGTGGCGCGTCTGTTGAATCCGCGGCTCGTAGCCGGCGGCGACACGATTTTTGAAGGCCCGCTCGAAGACAGCAGCAGTCTCATCTTTTATTTGAACAGGAAGTTTTTTCTGGTGAACCAAAATCCCAAAAAAGAAGCGCCCATTGGCGCGCCACGGTTGAACATTTTTCTGGATGAACAAGCGGTTTTGGAAAAATGGAGCGAATCCAAATCGGTGTATCTGGTCGTCGAGCGCAGCCGCGCTGAACATTGGAAAGGACTGCTGGCCGGCCGGTTTCAAACCTGCCATTGGATCGGCGCTTCAGGCACTTACGTCGTGCTTGGCAATCGACCCTAGGAACGGTTTTTCGCTCTGTGCAGGAATGAGAAAAGCGCTTCGCGGCTTGAAAAATCTGTGCGCTGCCCTACCGTGCACACTCCTTTCGCTGTCTAATCTTTTAACGATCTAAAAATTCAAGCCTTTCCAAAGCCATGTCGCAACATCGCAGTTTAAAGGGCGCCAGCACCATCGCCGCCAAGCGGAATGTGCTCAAACGCTTCGAGCGGGTCGAGCTTTTGAAAAAACGCGGTCAATGGAAGGAAGGCCAGAAACCCATTGGCCTTCCAAAGACCAAGCCGGACATCTAGCGTCGCGGTTCGCAAAGGCTGCGACGCGCAAGCGGGCGTGGTGTGCCGGGGTTTTTGAAGCCGCAACCGAAGCGCTATGCGCCTCAACCGTTATCTGGCCGCCGCCGGCCTCGGCTCGCGCCGGTGTTGTGACGATCTGATCGCCGCCGGCCGGGTCACCATCAACGGCGAAGTCTGCACCAACTTCAGTGTCCAACCCAGCCCGCGCGATTGCGTAAAGGTCGATGGAAAACTTGTGCGCGCGGCACCGCCCCTGACCATCATGCTGCACAAACCGGCAGGTTTCGTTGCGACCCGAAAAGATCCTCACGCACGCGACACCGTGTTTGATCTGTTGCCCCGGGAATTTTCGCGACTCTTTAACGTGGGGCGGCTGGACGCGCAAACTGAAGGTTTGCTCCTTCTGACCAACGACGGCGACCTGGCACAGCGCCTCACTCATCCGCGCTACAAGGTTGAGAGAGAATACGAAGTAACCCTGGACCGGCCATGGGACCCCGCGCTCGCGCCGAAACTCAAACGCGGAATTTTTCTCGATGGTCAGCGCGCCCAAATCGCCCGGTTAAGAAGGCTTTCATCGACTCGTCTGCGGGTGATCTTGCGACAGGGATTGAACCGTCAGATTCGCCGGATGTTCGAGGCTGTTGGGTATCGCGTGAAACATCTTGTGAGGGTTCGGATGGGAAATCTTTGGCTCGGTGATTTGCCGCGCGGACATTGGCGAAGGCTGGCGCCGCGCGAACTGGAATTTCTAACGAAGCGGTTATCATCCAAAAATGAATCTGGACGGTTGTAACGCGCTGATTACCGGAGCGTCTGCCGGGATCGGCCGAGAATTTGCGCGGCAGCTCGCTCAACGAGCGCATTCGTTGGTCCTGGTCGCGCGGCGCGAACAACGGCTCGCCGAGCTCGGCGCGGAGTTAAAGCAAAGGCATCCGCGGCTCACCCTTTACACTCGCAAAACCGATCTGGCCGATCGCGAACAACTGAGCGAACTGCTGAGGTGGCTCGATCAGCAACGGATGGAGGTCGATGTCCTGATCAATAACGCAGGACTCGGCGACAGCGGTCCATTTGCAACCAGCCACCCTGCTCGCAACGAGCAAATGCTGCTGGTGAACATCGTGGCGCTCACCGCGCTCACGCGCCATCTCCTTCCCAGAATGATCGCCGGGAAACGCGGCTGGATTTTAAACGTCAGTTCCTCGGCCGGATTTCTTCCCATCCCCGGTTTTGCTGTTTATGCAGCGACGAAAGCGTACGTTACCAGTTTCTCTGAAGCGCTGCGGACTGAACTGCGGGGCAGAGGAGTGAGCGTCTGCGCGCTTTGCCCCGGGCCGGTAAAAACGGAGTTTCAGGAAGTCGCGGCGCGGCCTGGCAACCCGCCGCAAACCGGACCCGGATTCATGTACGTTCCTGTGGAACGCGTAGTGCGCGAAGCGCTCGAGGCGCTGGAAGCCGATCGCCCGCTGCTCATCCCGGGTCGCCTGATGCAAATTGGGATGTTCCTCGTGAGGATTACGCCCATGCCGCTGCTACGGGTGCTGTCGCGGTTGGCGCCAGCGGTGGATTGAAGTCTCCGTCGCAACCTGTACTCCCAGTCGGGCAAAGGGGTTTTACCGGTGATACCAATTGTGTTGGCTGGCGAAAACGGGCCAATTGGTTTTGATCTCCGAAACCGACACAAACACGACCATCATTCCCAGCACAATGGAGGGTAAAACCGCGCTGATTCGGCGGAACAGGACCGAAACGCCGTACACATAAACCAGCGCAAACGGAATCAGCGCGCCGCTGAGCAATCGACCCGATGTGAAATAGGGATGTTCCCGAGAGGGATTAATGCAGCGTCCGAAATCAAATTGAACGGAAAGCAGCGCCAAAAACGCAATCCCGGCGGCGCTCATCAGGAGCGCAATGGTCATGGCCTCTCGCTGGAACGCCGAAAGCGCGGATTGTTTCCACCATAGCCCGAACACGGCTCCGAGAAGCAGCACGAGAGATGAGATGACATAGAAACCATCCGCGACCGGCCAATCCAACAGTTGATGATGCCACTCGACTTCGCCGCGCCAGAAACTCGCCAACAAATCCGACCAGAAAGTCCAAAGCCCGCGCGGCGTAAAGATGGGATGGCACCACCAGCTGGCGAGGGGCTTGGGCGTCCAATCGAGGAAGGCAATTTTCGCGGCAGACCCGGTTACATCCCCAAAGTGGAGCGCCAGCCACGCCATCCAGATGCCAATGGGGATGGCGCCAAGGAAAAGGATCCCGGCCAGCGCTACAAATCCCGCGGCCGGTTTTTGCCGAAACATCTGCAAAAGCCGCGGAACGAGCGCGACCGCCGCCACGATAATCATGGGAACATTCGACAGTTTCGTCAGGTACGCGGCTGCCATTGCCAGACCTGTTAACCCTCCAAGTAACGCGACTGGCGGCGCCGGCTCGAGCCATCGCAGCACGCAGAGATACAGCGCGCCACAGCAGACCGGAGACAGCACATCGTTGTTCAGCGCACAGAAGACGCTTTGAGGAATGACAGCCAAGAGCAACGGCACGCCCAGGCGCAACTCCACTCGGTCCGGAACAATTGCCCGCGCCGCCAGATATCCAAGCAACACCACCAGAGCCATGAGAGGCACATTGAGGAAACGAAGCCAGTACAGCGACTGAATGCCGGTTATTCCCAATTGTTTTCCCATCCACCACCAACCGCTCGCCAAGGCGTAATATAATGGAGGCTGAGAAGATTCGAAGTTGATCTCCGCGCTCCACGCATTTCGTGTTGCCGCAATCTCAGGCTCGATTTCTGACCAGGCTCGTTTCCACAGTGGCGCGGGAAATTGCCCCTGGGGAAATTGGTCGGGCGAAAAGAGGAACTCCGGCGACGCGTAGGGAACAATCCAGTTGAGAGTTTCCTCCTTCAATCGATCGAAACTCCGCGGCACCCGCGCTAGAGAGTATTGCGTGATCAGATCGAAATGAAGATCTTCATCGATGTTGCTGAAGAAGGGAAAGGCGGCCGAAAAAACAAAAACGCGCACTGCCGCGACGCAACAGAGAAGGAAAACCAGAATCCATTCCCGACGGCTGCGAAAAATCTTTGATCCGCCCGAAATCACCAAAACTAAGTAAGACTATCTTTGAACGGAACAACAGACCTAAGCGACTGCCAGGGCAAACGCGCGGCGCGCACGGCTCAGACGCCAGCCGGACGTTGCGACAGTGCGCGCCCGCGTCTTTCCAAAGACCCGTTTTCTGCAAAACAAAAGCGGCGATCAGAGGCAATCACCACTTGGAAACTCCCGGCAGCCTCTATCTCTGGCTCGCGAAGAGTTACGAAGATTTGTATTTGACCGAGCAACCGTACGGTTTGGTTTGCGTAGTGGTGATCGGTTTTCCGGCGAGCGATTCGTCCAAAGCCGCTTTCACGTAATTGGTGGAGCCGGGGATGTCCGCCGGGTTCGGCGTGGCTTTGCTATCGATCGCCCCTTCGTAGGCGATTTTTCCCTCCGGGTTAATGATCACCATGTTCGGCGTGTTCTTTGCTCCGTAGGCGCGACCGACTTTGCCATCTGGATCGAGCAGCAACGCCGTCTGATGCGTCTTCCACGAAGCTATGATCTTGCTCGCCTCCTCCGGTGTCAGGCTTCCCTGCGTGCCGGGGGCGTTGGAATCGATGGTCAGCCACACCACGCCTTTGTCGGTATATTCCTTTTGTAGTTTTTGCATGTTCCCGCCGCCGTAATGCTTCTTCACAAACGGGCATTCCGGATTGAACCACTCCAGCACCACGTATTTTCCCTTGTATTGCGAGAGCGTGTGCGTCTTGCCTTTGGCATCGGTGAGGGAAAAATCCGGCGCAGCGCTTCCCACCGGCGGTGGATCAAAAGCCAGCGCTGAAGCAGCAAAAAGGAAACTGAAAACGGTTAAGATCGGTTTTGTCTTCATACGACCGTTAGAAACCCAACCCCAAAAAGGGTTCAAATTCTTGCCAATCCCTCTTTGGAGGGACTCTATTGCACCGCGACCCGGTGCGCCGCCATTTCCAGTTTTTCCAGCACCATGTTTTTGGTCAGCACTTCGGGAAATACGATCGGTTCCTCGCTTTTCCCGGGATAAAGCACATAGAGCGGAACCCCCGGCCGCCCGAATTGCCGCAATAATTTTGTGATGACCGGATCGCCGTTGGTCCAATCCGCTTTGAGTTTCACAACGCCGTAACGGCGAAATGCCTCCCGCACCTCGGCGTTCTCGAGCACGTTGGCTTCATTAAATTTGCAGGTGAGACACCATGCCGCGGTGAAATCGACAAAAACAACGCGCCCCTGTTGCAACTCCGCCTGCAGACGTTGCGGGCTGAACACCAGCCAATCTCCCCGCAATTGCGCCTCGGCGGAAGCCGCGTTTGCGAATTTGCCGCCGATAAAATAAAAACCGCTGCCCAGCAAAAGCGACACCATGAGCGCCAGCGCAAGATTCCGCCTGACCGGCGAGACGCTCGGCACCAGGAACACGCCTTTGATCCAACAGGCGACACTGACCACCAAAAGGAAACAACTCGCCCAAATCACGCCTTCCACGCCGCGCTGCGCGCCGAGCACATAAAGCAAAAACAGCAGGGTCGCCAGCAGCAGGAATCCCATGAACTGTTTCACTCGCAGCATCCAGGGACCGGGCCGCGGCAAAAACCGCATCCAGGCAGGCTGCGCGCTCAATAGCAGATAGGGCGCGCTCATTCCCACGGCGATGGCCAGAAACATCACCAGGATTACCAGCGGCGTCTGCGAGAATGCAAAACCCAGCGCCGTGCCCAGAAATGGCGCCGTGCACGGCGTGGCCAGCACGGTTGCAAACACGCCTTGAAAAAACGAGCCGAGCAAGTCTCTCCGATCAGTGCTCAGCAACGCGCCGCGCATCACGCTTTGCGGCAGCGAAATTTCAAACACCCCAAACAAATTTAGTGCGAACACAAGCACAATCGCGCTCAGCGCCAAAACAAAATAGGGATTGGTGAATTGAAAGCCGCCCCACGTCACGTCGCCTCCAGTGGATTTCAGCGCAATCAACAGCAACGCCAGCGCGATGAACCAGGCGAAAATCCCGGCGGTAAAAGCCACGCCGCTGCGGAAAATTTTCTCTCGGCTTTGGCCGGCCTGCTGAATAAAGCCGAAGATTTTTAGCGAAATCACCGGAAGCACGCACGGCATCAGGTTCAAAATGATTCCGCCAATAAAACCGAGAACCAGAAAAGCCGCGAGGCCACGCGCTGGAGGGGGTGCGACTGTGGGCGGCGCCGGCGAAGAGGAAAGTTCCCAGGCCCCCCGGTCTTCGCCGTTGGGCACCCGGGAAAAAACGACCAGGCCATCTATTGAAGACAAATTTTTTCCCGCCGATTCAATCGGGATCCGAAAGACAACAGCATTATTGTTCCTCTGTTCAATGATCGGGTGTCCCGTGACGACACCCTGGTCGGGTAAGGGATAAAAATCGACAACCGAATACTCTGCCAGGGTCGGGCTGGTGACTGTGAGACGTAGATCCGTTCCCGAGCGACTCCAACTTGCCGTCGCAACATTTTTGGCAGGCCATTGCTGCGGCAACAACCGCCGGTAACGCGCAAATAGTTCCGTGTTAGCCGGCCGGCCAGCGGTCGATACGGGCAATTCCAGGCGCAGTGTCGCGTTTCCGGGAATGCAAATCTTCTCGCAGACCAGCCAGCTGGCATCCGCCACCAGTTTCACCGACGCTCCGTCAATCTTCTGCGGCGGAGTGATCTCCTGCATCAACAGCACTTCGTCCTGGTAGCCGTACGTTTGAATGTCGCCGGGATCGATCGTCTTGAGCGGAATCGGCCATTGGATCTCGCCGATTTTCCAACCGGGCGGCAGATTCCATTTCAACTCCGTCGGCAGACCTGCGTCGCCGGAAAATTTCCAATACGTATGCCACCCGGGAGCCATTCGCAGCAGCAGACCGACAGTAAAGGGTTTGCCGGCGACCACCGCACTGGTGTCAGCCAACAATTCTGCGCGAACCAGTTGTTGTCCCTGATATGTCTGTGCCGAGACAAAACACGCGGGCCAGAGCAAAACTGCCCAGCAACAACTGAAAACGGCTGCCAGTTTCCGGATGCCTCTCATGCTATTACCTAACACTCGCCCCACCCTGCGGCAATCAGATCAAACTCGCCAGCGACCGGCCATCTTGCCTAAGGCACGATGAAAATCTTGTTGGTCCAGGGATCCTTGACCTTGGTCCCGGACTGGTAACCGCTCACATCCACGTATCGGCCGCTGGCGTCGAACGGACTGAAGACATAGCCGGGTTTGCCGGGCACCGCTTTCGCAACGGGAATTTCCGACTGCGTCGAAGCAACGCGCGGCTGAGATGACGGCTTTGGTTTTACCTCGGCTGTTTCCCTGCGGTTAGAGCGGGAGGTTAAACCTGTTGTCTCGACCGAGCTGGTTTCTCTTGTCTCGTCGTGTCGCTGTTGCGGCGCGGACGCCACTTCGGGCGGCGGAGCGGCTTCCTGCTCTTCGTTGGTCGCTTCTTGCGGCGCGGTTTCGGTGGTTGCGGCGGCCGTCGAGTCGTCATCGTGGCGGCGCAGCGCTCGAATCGGAGTTGTCGCCACGCGATAGGTCTGCACTGCCACGTGATGGGTCACGTCGTAGGGGGTCATGGCGATGTCCTTGACCGTTCCGCATCCGCACAATAGCAGCGCGGTACACGCCAAAACTGGTCTAAATTCGTTCATTCCTCAGTAAGAGATGTGTCATTGTGGCGTTGTGTTCAATCATTTGATGGCCACAATATTCGCAATGAGTTCCGACATCTCGCGCTCGGTTGTGGCCCATGAACACATCAGCCGATAAACGTCGGGCTCAAGAAACTTGTAAAATTCCCAGCCCCGCGCTCGCAAACCGGCGGCGAGACGTTCCTCCATCGGCACAAACACTGCGTTGGCCTGCACCGGAAACAGGCTCTCCAGGCCGGCCTCCGCTTTCAAGCGCCCGGCGAGCCGGCGCGCCGCGTCGTTAGCGCGCCGGGCGTTTCGCAACCAGACATCGTGCTTCAAAAGTCCCAACCACGGCGCGGCCAGGAACCGCATCTTGGAAGCGAGTTGCCCTGCCTGTTTCAACCGCTGCTCGAATCCGGTCGAGAGCTCTTTATTGAAAAATACGACCAGTTCACCTGCCGCTGTTCCGTTTTTGGTGGCGCCAAAGCAAAGCGCTTCCACGCCCGCCTGCCATGTGATCGCCTTGGGCTCACACTCGAGCGCCGCAACTGCGTTGGCGAAACGGGCGCCATCCATGTAGAGGACCAGCCCGTAAACGCGCGCAATTTCGGCAATCGCAGCAATCTCCGACGGCTCATAGATCGTCCCCAACTCCGTCGTCTGAGAAAGGCTGATGGCGCCCGGCGGCTGCGAATGAAATTCCGCCTGCCGGCCAATCAGCGACGTCACCTCATCCAGAGTCAGCTTGCCATTGAGCCCGCCGGCCAACACCAACTTCGAACCGGCCGTGTAAAATTCCGATGCGCCGCATTCGTCGGTGTGAATATGGGCATGTCGATGACAAATGATGCTGTGAAAGCGCGGACATACTTGCGCCAGGGCCAGCGCATTTGCGGCCGTTCCCGTAAAGGTCAAATAGGCATCGCAATCCGTCTCGAAAAGTTCGCGGACACGCTCTTTTAGCCGCGCTGTCCAATCATCCTCGCCGTAGGAAGCGGCGGGATGCGCATTGGCCTCCTGCCAGGCCGCCCAGGCTTCAGGGCAGATCGGCGCAACATTGTCGCTGGCAAATTCATGGCGTTTGATGATCATGTTGCTTATCTGTTACGCGCGTCCGGCGCCGGATCAATCACCCGTAAAGAGATTGCCTGACAGCTCCGAGCCCTGGGCCTCTGGAAAATCTGTCAGGCAAATCTCTTCTGATTCGTCCTCAAAATAGCCCTGCATTCTCTGTTTCGAAAAGACGCGGCCCGCTGAGCGTGTGAGCTGTTCACATTCAATTTTCTTGCTGAAAATGCGCCATTGTTGCGCTTTGCCTAACGCCAAGGCGCAGACTAATTTCGCAAATGGAATTGCTGCAAAACGAGGTCGAACGGCGCGGTCTGCGCATCTTCGAACTCGTCGAGCGGTATGGCGAGGCGCGTTTCAGCAAAGCGGCTCTGCACCAGCGAATGATGGCGCTCTCAATGCGCGATGAGCGCCTGAAGGTGCAGCTGTTTCGCTTTGTCGAAGTTCTCCCCTCGCTGCGCAGTTCGGACGAAATCATAACGCATCTGCGGCAATATCTTGCGGAAGCGCCCGGTTCTTCGCGGCCGCTGATTGCCGCAGGCATTCGTCTTGCCGCGTTAACTCCGTGGCTAAGCGCCCGCCTTCTGCGCTGGGGCGTCTCGGAAATGGCGCATCGATTTATCGCCGGGAAAAATTTGCGCGAACTGGTGAACACTCTCCGCAAACGCCGGGCAAAAAAAATCGGGTTCACCGTGGATCTGCTGGGCGAAGCGGTGGTCAGCGAGGAGGAAGCGGAGCAATACGCCTCGCGTTGCCTCGAGGTGTTAAATGTTCTGGCCCGGGAGACAGAGGGATGGTCCGACCCGCTCGGAAAAAATTGCGAACTCTTTCCCGTCGTAAACCTTTCCATAAAGATTTCCGCGCTTTACTCGCAAATTAATCCCGCTGCGCCGGCCGATGCCATCGCTCACTTGGCGCCGAGGTTACGCCCCATCCTGCGCCGCGCGCGGGACATCGGCGCTTTTGTTAACTTCGACATGGAAGATTACCAGCTGAAAAACATTACGCTGGAGCTTTTCAAAACACTTTTTACCGAGCCGGAGTTCAGACAATGGCCGCACGCAGGGATTGTCATCCAGGCCTATTTGCGCGACGCGGAGACCGATCTGCGCGACCTCATCGAGTGGGGACGGACCCGCGGCGCTCGGTTCGGGGTACGGCTCGTAAAAGGCGCCTACTGGGATTACGAGACCATGAGGTCGCGCCAAAACGGCTGGACCTGCCCGGTGTTTCTTCAAAAGCCGGAAAGCGACGCAAATTTTGAAGCGCTCAGCCGCCTGCTGCTGGAGAACGAGGCTGTGGTGACCGCCGCTTTCGGCTCGCACAATGTTCGCAGCATCGCCTGCGCACAGGCCGTTGCTGACGCCCTCGGCGTCGATCGCACCCGTTTCGAGTTTCAACTGCTCTATGGCATGGCCGAACCCATCAAACGCGCCCTGGTCGAGCTCGGTTATCGGGTTCGCGAATATTGCCCTTTCGGCGAATTGCTGCCAGGGATGGCTTATCTGGTTCGCCGCCTCCTTGAAAACACCTCGAACGAAGGTTTTCTGCGCGCAAAATTTGCCGAGAACGTGCCCGCCAAAGAACTGCTACGCGCTCCTGCCGATCTGCTCGAACAACGAGCGCATCTTGCGCCTGCGCGCCGGCACGCTCATGATACCTACATGAACGCGCCGCTTCTGAATTTCGCTTACCAGGACAACCGGGAAAAAATGCAGAGCGCTCTGCGGGAAGTGCGCAAGCGTTTCGGCGAAAAATTTCCGCTGGTGATCGGCGGCGAGAAGGTCTGGACAGACCAGCTGACACCGTCAGTGAATCCAAGCGCTCCGAGCGAAATCGTGGGTTACGGGTCGGAGGCGGGCATCCCCGAGGCGGAGCGGGCGGTTCAAACAGCGCGCACGGCATTTGAGAAATGGCGGTGGACGCCATTTGAAGAACGGGCCCGCCTGCTGGAACGCGCCGCCGACATTCTGGAGCGCCGGCGTTACGAACTCTCGGCGCTGGAAGTTTTCGAAGCTGCCAAGGAGTGGAAGGAAGCCGACGCCGATATCCGGGAAGCGATCGATTTCTGCCGGTTTTATGCCCAGCAAATGCGCCGCCTCGGGCGCCCCAAACTCACTCAGCAGGTGCCGGGCGAGGAAAGCTATCACCATTACTGGCCGCGCGGCGTAGCCCTGGTGATTGCGCCGTGGAATTTTCCCATCGCCATCCTCTGCGGAATGGCCTCGGCCGCCGTGGTGACGGGCAACGCCGTAATCATGAAGCCGTCCGAGCAAACCATCCTCTGCGGCGCGATGCTGATGCAGGTTTTTGAGGAGGCGGGCGTTCCACCGGGCGTGTTGAATTTCGTCTCCGGCCGCGGATCGGTCATCGGCGCCTACCTGGTGGATCACAAGGATGTCGATCTGATCGCGTTCACCGGCTCGCGCGAAGTGGGCCTTAAAATTTGGGAATCGGCCGGTGTCACCCGCCCGGGACAGCGCGAGCTCAAACGCGTCATCTGCGAAATGGGCGGTAAAAACGCGGTGATCGTTGATGCAGACGCAGACCTCGGCGAAGCGATCGGCCACATCATCTATTCGGCGTTCGGTTATCAGGGGCAAAAATGCTCCGCGCTTTCCCGCCTGATTTTGCTCGAAGAAAACTACGATCGAGTCATGGAACGCCTGATTCCCGCCGCAGCGAGTCTGCGCGTGGGAAATCCAGAAGCCCCGGAGACGATGGTCGGCCCAGTCATCGACGAAGCGGCGCAGCGGCGCATTTTGGAATATATCGACATTGGAAAAAAGGAGGCCACTCTCGCTTACCAGGCCCGGGACGTTCCATCCCAGGGGTATTTCGTTCCGCCCACCATATTCACCGACGTGAAACCGCACATGCGCATCGCGCGCGAAGAAATTTTTGGTCCGGTGCTCAGCGTGCTGAAAGTGCGCGATCTCGATGAAGCGCTCCGCATCGCGAACGACATTGATTACGCATTAACAGGCGGCTTTTTCTCCCGAAGCCCGGCCAACATCGAGCGGGTTAAAGCGCGACTCGAAGCGGGCAACGTGTACATCAACCGCTCGTGCACCGGCGCAATCGTCGGACGCCATCCCTTCGGCGGCTTCAAGATGAGCGGCGGCGGCACCAAAGCCGGCGGCGAAGATTACCTGCTGCAGTTCCTCATTCCCCGGGTAGTGACCGAAAACACCAGCCGCCACGGCATGGCCCCCGAGAAATCGCCCGAGTACCGCGACGAATTTCTGTGGCCTCCGAAAGGCTGAAGCGCAGAACCATCGCGGCCTCTTTCCCTGACGCTTAGTCCAAGGGGCGACCTTTGGTCAGCAACCGGATCACCGTCACAATCATGTAAAGGACCGGCCAGGCCGAAGTGAGCACAATGAGGGCGAACACAGCCATTTCCCTGGCGCGTTCCCGCGCCGCCTCCATGCGAAATTCACGGCTCAAATTATAAAAATTCCTCAATTTCGAGCGCTCTTCTCCATCGTAGGGCGAAGAGAAATATCCGCCCCGCCATTGTCCAAAGCCCGAGTGAAAGAACCATTCCGCGGATGGAAATCGCCTGTCGCCGGCCGTGGACGGACTCCTCGGTTTCATAGGCCGCAAACCGCTTGGGGAACCGTTAGGATCATACCACGTTCCAGGAAGGAATCAGCCTTAAAAATTTTACCGCGCCGCCTTCTCGGATTTGGTGAAATGTCTTAAACTTTTCGCAAAACTGTGTTGAAAAAACCGCTGAATCGCCACCGTTAGATCGCGTTTTGCGCCCATCAGGAATGAAACCCGCGATTTCGTACCTTATCGTTTCCGTCCAGCGCAGCGGCACTCATTTGCTGGGGAGTTTTCTTCAGAGCACGGGCATTGCTGGCTTCCCCGAGGAATATTTCATTTCGAGACCGGGCGAAACCTGGGAGGACCGCTGGGGTGCAGCATCGCGGGCTGCGTATCTGGCTGAGGTCCTGGAGCGGGGCACCACTGCCAACGGCGTATTTGGCGCCGTGGTGATGCGCAATTATTTCGACCGGATGCTGCAACTGCTGCGGGAGATTCCCGAATACAGGGGACTTCGTCCTGCGCACCTCCTCGACGCGGTTTTCGCCCGACCGAAATATGTGTGGATGCGGCGACGCGATCATGTTGCACAGGCAATTTCTCTCTCCATCGCTTGTCAGACCGGCGTCTGGATTCAGAGAAAGAGGGAAACACCAAAACCGCGGGCCACACCGCGGTTCGAGTTCAAGGTGATCGATGAATGGTGCAACCGCATCGCCGCCCAAGAACAGGCCTGGGCCGCGTACTTTCGTCAAAATCAAATTGAACCGCTCGTTCTCTTTTACGAAGATGTGGCAGCGTCCCACCGCGCCGCCACGGAACAGGTTTTGGAATTTCTAGGCTTGCCATTGCCCAGGAACCTGAAGATCCCCGAGATTTCCACGGAAAAACAAGCTAACCACACATCGGCAGAATGGGCGGCAACTTACCGCAGCTTGAAGAGAAAAAGGAACAGCAAACTCCGGCGTATCATTCGTCGTCTTCGAATCTGAGATCGGTTGTAAGCTCGTGGTTGCACGCATGCGCCTATCGGGGCGGACGGTTGCTGATGAAGCTGCTGTTTGCAGTCGGCGCGCGCCTGCATGTGTTGCGCCCGGAGACGGCGAAACGCTCCGGCGGATTTGTGCTGGCGGCAAATCACATCAGCCATTTCGATCCGTTTCTCATAAGCATTGTCCTGTCGCGCAAGATTGACTGGCTCACCATGGCCGGATTTTTCCGAAACCCGCTCCTGGGGTTTCTTTTGCGCGCCATTAACGCCTTCCCCGCAGAGCGAAATCGGGCAGAAATTAGCACAATCCGCGCAGCCGTGGAACGTTTGAGAAACGGGCGCGTCGTCGGTCTTTTCCCTGAAGGCGGAATTCGCGACGGCGCGCGCTCCGTGCTCGAAGGCGCGCCCGCGCGTCGAGGGGCGGCGGCTCTCGCCTGCATAGCCGGAGTTCCAGTCGTGCCATGCGTGATTCTGGGCAGCGACCGCCTCTATTCGTGGTCCAGCTGGCTGCCGTTTCGGCGCGCTTCGGTCTGGATTGCGTTTGGAAATCCAATCGCTCAATTTCCCGACCTGCCCAAAGCCGGCGCGCGCGAGCGCATCGACGTGGAATTGTCCGTCGCCTTCAAGAATCTGTGCGTCGAATTGCGCGAAAATTTTCACCTTACACGCGACGACCTACCGCAGTCGCCGCGCGCGCGAATGCAAATGCCCGCTTGCCGGAGCCAAGGCCTGCCGCAGCCGTTGCCACGCAAGGAGTCATCAGCGAAAGATTCGCTGCACACAGGCGTGTTTCGGAACCGCGGGTTACGTGGTTTAGCCGCGCGAAGCGTTGACTCGTTGATCTGTGAATTACTCAACCTTGTGCATCGGCGCCATCGCTTAAACAGCCGAAGCCTTGAGCAGATGGAGCGCTATGTCGCCAAATGCGAGCGCCTCGCTCCGCAAGACTATTACGCTGCGCCGCCTGAGAATGCCCCAGTCAACGAGGGACCGCTCCTCGACGGCGCATCCGATTCGCGCAGGACCATCGTCAGATGGCCAAGCCCGGTCAAAACACTGTTTCCAGAAAATAACATCGCGCACGCGGAATTTTTCCCCTCGGCCAAAGGCCACACCGCGCCGACGGTGTTTCTCTTGCATTCTCTGATGTCCGCCAGCCAAACGGGCTACAGGCGCTGGGCGCTGCACTTCAATGAGAAGGGGTGGAACGCTTGCTTCGTGCATCTGCCCTATCACTATTCGCGCTCGCCGCGCGGTTATTTGAACGGCGAACTGGCCATCACGCCCGATCTCCTGCGCAATGCGGAAGCGCTGCGGCAGAGCGTGATCGAATTGCGCCAGTTGATGAGCGCGTTGCGAAAACGCGGTTGCCGCGAATTCGGAGTGCTGGCCACCAGTTACGGCGCATGGATCGGCGCGCTGCTCACCACGGCTGAACGCGATTTCCGTTTCGTCGCGCTGATGTCGCCCATTGTGAATGTGGAGCATGCGATCTGGCAAAGCCCGGCCGCGCATTTCATCCGCCGAGAATTGCGCAGGGCAAAGATCGAGCCGGATCTCGTTGCGCGGCATTTTCATCTAAGCTCGCCGCTGCACGCCAAACTGCTGTGCGATCCGGCCCGCATTGTGTTTGCAAGCGGCGAGTTCGATTTCATTGCCCCGCCCGAACAGATCGAGGCGATCCACCGAAAGTGGCGTGGCTCACACCTGTTGCGCGTGCGCCAGGGCCATTTTGGCTATCGAATGATGAGAGAAACAGTCGCGCATTTGGAGCAACGCGGCGCTTGGTGAGGTTTCGGCCAACGAGGCCATCCGCCGCTGCCCTTCGCAATTGCGACTCCGTTGCTGGTTAGTCGAACCAGTGCATGGCTCGAAGCGCGCGGCGCAATTCCGCGTCGTCAATCGAAAGCGCTGGCAACCATTCGCCGATCGGTTTGCGTTTCCACCACGTTTGCTCGCCAGGCGGCGCAAACCGGTAGTGATACAGTCGCGCCCGGATGTAACGCGGCGGCGCGCCGGGAAAGGGATTGTTCGCCAGCAGCGAGAGTGTTCCGGGGTCGTTGTGCAAAAGTTTCCAGACAAAATGCAGCGTCCAGGGATAGTCCGCCGGCGAGGCCATGGCGGCGAACCAGATTTGCCAGTCGATCCGTGGTTGGTAGGGCGCGATGAACGGGGGCCGGCGATCGGGATCGCCGGGCTTGGCTTTGAATTCATATTCCTTCCATTTGGTGTCGCCGGTGATGCGGGCGTCCTGCGTCCCTTCAAAAATAATTTCGTAGCGTTCGCGTCCCACCGTCCCAAACGCGCCGTAGGTATTCACCAGATCGAGCGGATCGAATGAGTAATTCATCAGTTGCCGGTTCGACGCCAAATTCAGCACGATGGGAACACTGAGCCACGCCACCAAGATCGCCAATGCGGCAGCGACAACGGTATGGAGGTGCGACGGCTGCGATTGCTGCGCCGCGCCTTCCGCGCGACGCACCAGCGCGCCCGGCAAAAAATGTCGCAGGAATGTATCATCAAAGCAGGCGAGAAACGGGATAATGGTCAGATAATTCAGAAACGACAGGTTGCCGCTGATGATGAGAAAAATTTGGAAGGTCACCAGCAGCACACCGGCAATGGGACGCACCGTTCGCGGTCCGAACGAAAACCACGGCACCACCAGTTCGACGAAATGGTTCCAGGCAGCCTCAAATTTGAGCAACCAATGCGGCGAAAAATGCAGATAGCGGCTGATGGGATTGGGAATCGGCTGCGTCTCATAGTGGTAATAGAGACACGTTAGATCGCGCCAGCATGGGTCGCCGCGCAGTTTGATGAGGCCTGCGCCGATCATGATGCGAAAACCGAGCCAGCGAAAAAGCCAGATCACAAGGATCGGCGGTGCGCGTTTGGGAAACGGCCGGCCATCGATCAACGGACAAAGAAAGATCGACAGGAACCCGGTTTCCAGCAGCTGAATCTCCCAGCCGTATCCGTACCAAATCTGCCCGATGTGCACGATAGACATGTACATCGCCCAGACAACGGTCAGCAGGATCGCGTTGGCGTAACCAGAGAGAACAATAAGCGACAACGCGAAGCCAACCCACGAAAACGCCAGCAGCGCATGATCGGAGATTCCAAACCAGAAGAGCGTCGGCACTCGCAACATGCCGGCCGTGCGCGAGCCGAGTTGCGCGTGAATGGCGTCGAGGAAATGATCCGCCGGCGTCAATCCATGCTCGCCAACCAACGGTACCAACTGATTGGCTGCGGCCAGGAACGCAACGGCATAAACAAATCCGAGCAGCCGCAGAATCACAAAGCGCGTGAGCCAATAGGAATTGCCGAGCGTGAAAAACTTTTCCAGAAACTTTCGGTCACTCATCGCGCGAACGCCGGGTTTGTTAAAAAACTTCAAAGCCCAACGCGCAACTTCGACAAATTGCAAGGAGGCGTCCAGCGTTCACGTTTCCAATGCCAATCCCATTGGCAATTGGCAACGTGTGCCCGCGCAGATGCTGAGCGAACCGCGCCTCAAGATCGATCGCCGAACCAATGTAGTGACGGCCGGAAGACCCGCGAAGCACATAAACCCAGGGCATAACAGAATCTGCCAGGGGGGAGATTCGAACTCCCGACCAAGGGCTTATGAGTCCCCTGCTCTACCGCTGAGCTACCCTGGCGCTTACGTCGGCCCGAAAACTAGCGAATTTTTCCGGCGGAACCAATTGGGAATGTTGTCCCGGCAAGCCTTGGGAAGAACCATCGCTCGCACACGCGACGTTCGGCCGGTCGCTTGGCCATGCCCGTGGGCGCCAAGAAGAATCGAGCGCCCCGCCTGGCGTGTCAACGCGAAGGAACAGGCGGTTTGCCGCCCGCTTTTGCGAGATACGATGCCAGATCCTTTTGCGTGCCGCGCATCGCGGCCATGAAACAGACGCCTTTTTCTTCTTTCACCGCGCCGGTCCAACCCTCCTGGTGCACGTAACGCCAGCCGGGGAAATGCAGCACTGTTCCGGTCTTGGCGTCTCTCTCTGCCGGAAAAAGAAAGAACTGCATTCGTTTTTCGGTCACCCAGATTTGGGCGATGCGCCGCGATTCGTCATCGTCGAAAACGCGGCAGCCAATGGTTCGGAAATTGGCGAACTCCTCCGGAACATCGTAATGCTCCAGGCCGTGTTTCATGAAGAACAAATCGCTCAACGTTCCCGCTTCGGCATTGACCGGATCGAGCACGAGGGAACGGGTCGATGCGGCAACGCTCAATAATTTCCGGGCGCTGGCAGAGCCGGGGAAATCGTTGATGCGGTTCAAAAAGTTGAAGACAAAGACGCCCGCGATCACCAGCAGCGCCACAGCAACAGAAAGAACGGCCGGGTTGCGCGCCAGTTTTTTCCACGTCCACGGCGACGCGGCGATCAATTCCTTGTTTGACAGCCATTGGGCTGTCTCCGCGGGAATGGGAATGGCCCTCACCACAGCCGCCACGGCGCGATCGAAGTTTTGCTGGGTAACGAATTTCTCAGAGCCGTTCGCCCGGGACAAGGCGGAACGCATGGCCCGATCGCGCACCTGCGCCTGGCTGATCGGCGCGCAATCGAGCAACGCCCGCTGGCGACGTGATAATCGCTGCGTTTTCATACCGCCGAACCTGCCGAGATCCTGGCGTCCAGCCAGGCTTGAAACTGTCGCCGTCCCGCAGCGAGCAAACGCGACAGCTCGCTGAGTTTGAGATCGGTCAACGCAAGAATTTCGCGATAATCAAACTCGTCGAGATAGAAAAGCGCCAGCGCGGTCCGTTGCGGATCGGGCGCAGCAGATATCCAGACCGCCAGCCGGGCCGGGTCGATCAGCTGAATTTGCGACGGCGCACGAGGATGGATTTCGCTTTCCTCAAGCTCGATCGGCTCCGGCTGCACATCCGATTGGCTGGCTTCCAGGCAACGCCAGCGCGCCTCGCGAAAAAGCCAGAAGGATTCTCTTGGTAAGACGCCTTCAGCAGCCCGTCGGGCGGCTTCGCGCAAAGTGTCTTGAAAAACTTCCTGCGCCTTGCCTGAGTCGCCCAGCATCAGGAAACAGAAGCGATACAGCTGTGACAAATTTTGCTTGCGATCCGGCACGCCTGATTTTCCAAAAATCACGCGCACTTTACGCGTCTCCGCCGCTTGAAGCAATGGCAGCCTCATCTCATCAGCCGGGGAGCAGCGGATGGAGAAGAGGCACTTTGTCAGCTCGGCCAGGTCCGGATCCGTTCCAACCGGCGCGCCACTTCCTCGGCGTTTTCGCGGCTGTTAAAGGCGGAAATGCGAAAGAAACCTTCGCCTTGCGCGCCGAAGCCCGCGCCCGGTGTGACAACGACGTGGATCTCGCGCAGCATTCGATCGAACATTTGCCAGCTCGACAGGCCGTCAAACGTTTTCACCCAAATGTAAGGCGCATTTTTGCCGCCAAAAACTTCCAGACCGGCTTCTGAAACGGCGGCGCGCAAAATTTGGGCGTTCGTCATGTAATGATTGATCAACGCCCGCATCTGGCTGCGACCTTCAGCCGAATACAACGCCTCGGCGCCGCGTTGCACGGGATAACTCACTCCGTTGGATTTGGTGCTCCACCGCCGTTGCCAGAGCGGATGTAAAGGCAAACGCCGGCCATCAGCGGTTCGCGCAAGCACCGATTTCGGCAGCACCGTGAACCCGCATCGCACGCCGGTGAATCCGCCGTTCTTGGAGAAACTGCGCAACTCAATCGCGCACTGGCGCGCTCCGGGCACTTCGAAAATGGAATGCGGAACATCCGGATCGGAAATGTACGCCTCGTATGCGGCATCGAAGAGCAGCAGCGCCTCGTGCTCCCGCGCATAATCGACCCAGCGCGAAAGTTGATCGCGCGACGCCACCGCGCCGGTTGGATTGTTGGGGAAGCAAAGATAAATGAGGTCAGCATGCTCCGCAGGCGGGGCTGGAACTAATCCGTTTTCGACCGTGCACGGGAGATAAACGATTCCTTCGTAACTGCCATCTTTTCTCGCCGGTCCAGTGCGGCCAGCCATCACGTTCGTATCGACGTACACCGGATACACCGGATCAGGCACGGCGACTTTGTTTTGACTTCCGAGAATGTCCAGAAGGTAACCGCAATCGCATTTGGATCCGTCGGAAACAAAAATTTCGTCGTCGGCCACATCGATCCCGCGATCCCGATAATCATGCTGAGCGATTTTTGATCGGAGAAACTCGTAGCCCTGCTCGGGTCCGTAGCCCCGAAAAGTTTCGCGATGCCCCAGTTCTTCGACTGCGCGCTTCATGGCCTCAACCGCAGCGCGTGGCAACGGCTCGGTCACATCGCCGATCCCACAACTGATCAAACGCTCGGCTGCCTTCGGGTTAGCCGCCCGGAACTCGCGCACACGCCTGGCGACCTCCGGAAACAGATATCCGGCCTGAAGCTTGAGATAGTTCTCGTTGAGATACGCCATTGAATTTTTTGGGGAGCGCGACCCTGGTCGCGCACGTGCGGGACTTGGCGTCCTGTCGAGCGCTTTGGCACTGCATTGTCTCGGGGATAAGAGGCCAAAGACTGCCGACAGGAAGCCGGCGCTCCCCCCTCTCGCAGCAGTGCGCGGTCAGTAGTTCTTGGCTACGGCATCCCAGTTGACCACGTTCCACCAGGCTTTGATGTAATCGGCCCGTCGGTTCTGGTACTTCAGATAATAGGCGTGCTCCCAAACATCCAGCCCCAGGATCGGCTGCTGGCCGTCCATAAGCGGGCTGTCCTGGTTCGGCGTCGAGATGATCTCCAGTTTGCCGTCTTTATTTTTGATCAACCAAGCCCAGCCGCTGCCGAACCGGCCTACAGCGGCAGCTGCGAATTTTTCCTTGAACTGATCAAAGCTGCCAAAGGCGGACTTGATGTCATCGGCCAGTTTGCCCTTCGGCTCGCCGCCGGCGTTGGGTCCCATGATTTTCCAGAAGAAGGAATGATTGGCATGACCGCCGCCGTTGTTGCGCACCACGGTGCGAATCTCTTCGGGAACGGCTTTGAGGTCGCTGATCAATTCCTCGACGGACTTCTTCTCCAGGTCAGCTTTTCCCTGGATCGCCTTGTTGAGGTTGTCGATGTACGCCTGGTGATGCTTGGTGTGATGGATTTCCATCGTCCGCGCATCGATGTGCGGTTCCAATGCGTCGTAAGGATAAGGTAATTTTGGTAATTCGTAAGCCATAATACCTACTGTTAGATCGAATTGCGCGAAGCGACAGGTTTTATTTTTGTCGCGCGGTGATCGAGCGGGCGAAACTCCTCCCGGCGAACGAGCGGGGAAACTGCTCTATTCGCAGCGATAAAAGCCGGTTCGCGTGTCGCGGCCGCAGCGATAATTAACGTAAGTCGCCAGCGCCAGCAGCGGGAAATTCTGCCGATACATGTCGTACTTCAGGTAAAAGGTGCGCGGGAAACCGGTGCCCGTGATCTCCTCTTCATCCCATGAACCGTCCGGTTTTTGGGAGCGCAGCAGGTAACGCAGTCCGCGCTGCACACTCGGCCGATCGAGGTCGCCGCAGGCGCAAATGCCCATGATGGCCCAAGCCGTTTGCGACGCCGTGCTGGGACCGATGCCTTTGACGCCGGGATTGTCGTACGTTTCGCAGGTTTCACCCCAGCCGCCATCGGGATTCTGACAGCTCTCCAGCCAGTCGCGCCCGCGCAGGATCCAAGGCTGCGTCATGTCTTCGCCAATGGCGCGCAGGCCGCGCAAGACCTGCCATGTGCCGTAGATGTAATTGACTCCCCAGCGTCCGTACCAGGAGCCATCTTTGTCCTGAGTCTTGATCAGGTACTGGATCGCCTCACGCACCGGACGGCTGTTGGAATCGAAACCGATGTAACCAAGCATTTCCAAGGTGCGTGCGGTAAGGTCGCTGCAGGTCGGGTCGAGGATCGCGTTGTGATCCGCGAAGGGCATATCCTCCAGCCAGGGCGTCGTCACATCCTTGTCAAAGGCGGCCCAGCCGCCATCGCGGCATTGGAAGCTGAGCTGCCAGCCAATGGCGCGGCGAAAAAGTTCTTTGAGGGCGCCTTCGTCTCTGGGACGAACCAGGCGCAATGCCATCAACACCATGGCCGTGTCGTCCGTGTCCGGGTAGTAAACGTTGTTATACTCGAACGCCCAGCCGCTGGCTTCCGGGTACGGGTTGTTGACCGCCCAATCGCCGCGGATTCGCACCTCCTTGTTGAGGAGCCAGTGGGCCGCTTTTTGCAGCGCAGGGTGATCCGGCGCGATACCCGATTCCGCGAGGGAAATAACGGTAATGGCGGTATCCCAGACCGGCGAAAGACAGGGTTGTATGCGGAAGTCCTCGGGATCATCAACAAAAAGACCCGCGAAATCTTTCTCCGCTTTTTTATAAATCGGATTGGTTTTTGAATAACCAAGGGCGCGCAGAGCAATCAAGGCATTGAGCATGGCCGGATAGACCGCAGCCAGCCCGTCGCTTCCCTCGCCGATTCGTTCCAAGATCCAGCGCTCCGCTTCCTCCAGGGCGCGTCGGCGCAACGGCTCGATACGCAGCGGCTGCAGGAATTTCAAGGTGTCATCAAGGCGCAGGAAGAAATTGCGCCAGGTCCAGAATTTCTCGCTGCGCGGCAGGCGCAGGTCGCTTTGTTCGGCGCCCAAGGGATATAACTCGTGGAGCTGCTTCTCTCCGGGAAGCACGCGTGTGGGTTTGAAATGATTGATGATGGCCAGGGGCACCAGCATGGCGCGACTCCACGACGACATCTTGTAAATGTGAAACGGCGCCCATCTAGGCAGGAGCACCATCTCCACGGGAATGGCCGGCAGATATTTCCATGGGAATTGGCCGAGCAACGCCAGGTAAAGCTTGCTGAACGTATTCATCTGCGGGATGCCGCCAAGGCGCATAATGGTCGCGCGCGCCTCACGCATGAATGGGGCGTCCACCGAATAGCCGGCAAGCTTCAGCGCAAAATAGGCTTTGACCGAAGCGTTGATCTCGCTGGGGCCGCCGTGGTAAATGTTCCAGCCGCCATCGGCCTGTTGGCGTTTGAGGATGTGGCGCACACAGCGCTTTTGCAATTCGGCGTCCACTTCGCCACACCAGTGCATAAAGACCACGTAATCGGAGCAGAGCGTGCTATCCACGAGCAATTCGCCGCACCAGTGCCCATCTGGCTTTTGTTGACGCAACAGATTTTCCTGCGCCCGTGCGATGGCCTGAGCAATCTCCCTCTCTGTAGCGGAATATGACTCGGACGCTTCAGCAGGCGCGCTGGGCAAAGCAATCAGCTCTTGGGGCGAATTTTTCATGCGCTGCCTTCAGGAAGCTTGAGCGGCGGCCTCGGCGCGTTTCGCATTACGGTGTCCATTGCCGCTGCTGACCCCATTGAACACGACCGTCTCGCTGCCGCGGCTGGTCGGTCTCGGTTTCGGCCCGAAATTGAACTTGATTGTCTTCCACGTGTCGCCGCGCCGGGCCTGCAACCCAAGGGTGGCAGTCGGTTCATAGCCGCAGTGCACCATGCAGTTTTCGCAGCGCGGATCGCGAGCGATACCGTTCACTACTCCGTAGCGTTCCCAGTCGGTCTTTTGCAGTAACTCGGCATAACTGGAGTAATGGGCGTCGGTCATCAGGTAGCAGGGCCCTTTCCAGCCGCGGATGTTGCGGGTGGGAATGGCCCACGCCGAACAGGTCAAATCCCGTTTGCCCGCCAGAAATTCAAAGTAAACCGGCGTACCGAAAAACGGATACTGCCTCATCCATTTGTCAATGTCCTTGAATTTTTCGGTGGTCATCTTGCGCGTGAGAAAGAAATCTTCCGGGCGCAGATTTAACCGCTTGATCATGTCTTTCTTTGCGGCGTCGTAATCGTATCCGGGCGTAATGGTATGGCCGTCCACGCCCAGATCAGCCAGATAATCGAACATCTGCTCGATCTCCCGCATATCTGTTTCCTTGTAAACCGTGGTGTTGGTGGCCACCTGATAGCCGAGAATTTTTGCCATCTTGATGGCCAAAATACATTCCTTGAACACGCCTTCGCGCTCCACGATGAGGTCATGAATGCGTTCCAGCCCGTCGAGATGCACGTTCCAATACATCCATTTGTGGGGGGCAATGGTTGGTTTGGCAGGGTCTTTTGAACCTTTGCGGACTTCCGCCGCCTCTTTTTCGCTTAGCAAGCCGGCCTTGATCAGTTTGTCGATCTTTTGATTGACAAAGTCGGGCCTGCTCTGAATTTGGGAGGCCATCCAGTCGCGCATTTTTTTGCGCATGAACATGGCGTTGGTGCAGATGTAAACGATCCGCCCTTGCTCGAGCAATCCCCTTACTAACGCCTCGATGTGGGGATAAATGAGCGGTTCGCCGCCACAGATGGAAACCATCGGTGCGTTGCACTCGTTGGCCGCTGCCAGACAATCCTCCAGACTCATCATGTCCTTGAGCGAAGTGGAATATTCGCGGATTCGTCCGCAGCCGGTGCAGGTGAGGTTGCAGGTATGCAACGGCTCGAGCTGAAGCACAGTGGCAAACTTTTTGGTGCCACGCAACTTGTGCCCGATAATGTAAGCGGCGATTTTCGCAGTGAGCGCCAGCGGAAATCTCATTGAAGCGAGGATAGTAACAAGAGGCGGCGGTGTGTCAATCTTCCGCCTTCTTTAAAGGGATGCTAATTGGATTCGGCCTGAAACAAGGCGTTGGATTTGCCCAGCCGAATTTTGGAAATCGCGCCGGAAAGGCAAAATAAAGGCGCGACTGCGAACAGTTTCTGTGGTTTAATGTTGCGTCAGGCTTTTAGTCACGATCAATAACCGGAGCCACGAAATATGAAGAGAATCATGTTAGCAGCGTTTGCCATAGGCCTTGTTGGCTGCGCCCAGCAGCCTGCCCCCTCGCCGGGCCCAGCGGTCACCGGCGGTTACCCATACGACCGTTACGCGCGCAGCGCGGAAGCGTGGGGCTACGCGAATCCAGTTTACCGGAACTGGACGACCGAACAGCTGCAGAAGCGTCGTCTGGAGCTTTACGCCCAGGTTCCCTTCACCCGGACGCGCAACGAAGTGCCCGCGTACATCTACAGCGGGATGCCGCTGCCACAGCAGGAAGAGATCAAAGCCATCGAGGTGGAGCTGAATCGGCGATACAAGGCCGGCGACAAGAGCGCGGAGCTGAAAGAATTCTGGCCCTCATCGCGCAGGCACATCGCCAGCGGTCCGCGTGTGGAAACGCTGTTTTAAACTTCACATCCTTTGATTAGGAAATCGTTTTGAGCTGTGCGGAGCCGCGTTGGCTCAGCCACCCTGCCAGCCGCGCCGGATTAAACTAACGGCGAAGGCAGCGAGCAGGAGCGCCACGATTTTTGACACGCCTCGCAGTCCCTGCCTGCCCATCCAGTGCGCTACCTGGTCTGCGTTCCAGAAGGCCACTGCCACCAAGGCAAGATTGATCAGGAGCGAGACCAGCGTAAAAACCAGTCCCACCGTATCGACAAGCAGCAGCAGCGCGGTCAACAACGCAGGGCCGGCGATCAAAGGCATCCCCAGCGGCACAACTCCGAAATCGTCGCTGGCTCCGCCATCGGCCGGCGCAAGGTTGAGCAATTCCCGGCCCGCAAGGCCGAGCAGAATCAGCCCCCCGGCGACCTGGAAATCCGCCACCGTAATGCTCAGGGCGACAAAAATCAGTTTACCGAGAAATACAAAACCCACAGCCACACAAAGCGCGGTGAAAATCGCAATCAGAGCCTGACGATGCCGCTGTTCCTGCGACGCGTTTCCGGCAAGACCCATAAACACGGCTACCAAGCCGATTGGATCGATCGCCACAAAGATGGGAATGAAAGCGACAAAAAATCTGTGGATCATCCAGGCGACATTCTTTCAAAACCCGGGCTGCTGCGCAAACCGGCGCGCGCCCGCGATCGCCGCAGCCTCAAAGAGAATTGGATACGGCGCATCAAATTTTCTTCGCCTATCTGGAAACCTGTGTAAAGCTTTGGCCCGTCTCGATGCTCTAGAACCGATGTTCCGCGCAAAATTTCTGTCCGCTCAATTCTTCATTCTCCTTGCCGGCTCCGCGCTCAGCGCCGCTGATGCTGAAACACTGGATGACTTTCGGGCTGCTGCTGAAAAAGCCAACGCCGTGCTGACTATTCCCGACTGGGAACAAACGCCAGAGGCCATCGACGCTTCCATGAAAGCGGCGATTGCCAGGGCGAACCAGGCGCTGGACAAAATCGGCTCGCAGGATAGCGGCAGCCTCACTTTCAAAAGCACGGTGGTGGCCCTGGACGATCTCACCTATCAGGCAGGTCTCGTAGCCAATCGCATCACCCTCATTAAAGAGGCAAGCCCCGATGCTGCCATGCGCGCCGCCGCGGAGAAGGCAATCAAAGCCTTCGAAGATTGGGCGGTGAGCATCGATTATCGCGAGGACGTTTACAAGGCCGTCAAAGCCTTCGCCGATAGACATCCCAGGCTGGAGGGCGAAGATGAAAAATTGCTGAAAGAAACGTTGCGTGATTATCGCCGGGCCGGTTTGAGTTTGCCGGTGGACAAGCGCAAGGAAGTCGAGCAACTCCGGAAGGAGTTGTCGCGTCTGGGCACCGACTTCGACACCAACATCGCCAACACGCAAGTGCCGGTCGTTTTTACCAAGGCCGACCTCGACGGCCTGCCCGAGAGCTTCTTGTCGGCGCCGGGCGTCAAGACCGGCGAGGATTCCTACACGGTGATGGCCAATATCACCTGGCAATACAACACCGTTCAGGAGAACGCCAAAAAGGAGGCAACGCGCAAAAAACTTTATCTGGCTCGCAAAACGCTCGCCAAGGATGCCAACGTCCCCGTTCTTAATCAAATGCTTTCGCTGCGCAACAAGATCGCTCTGCGGTTGGGCTACAAATCGTGGGACGACTATCAAACCGAAGTCAAAATGGCCGGCACCGGCGCCAGGGCACAGAAATACATCAACGACTTGATCGCGGGGATCGACCCCAAGTTCCAAAGCGAACTGGCGGAGCTGCAGAAATTAAAGGCCGCCGACACGAACGATCCCCATGCCAGAATCATGGCCTGGGACTGGCGCTACTACAGCAACCAGCGGGACAAGCAAAAATACGCCGTCGATAAGGAAGCGTTGCGCGTCTATTTCCCGTTCCAAAATGTGCTGCAAGGCATGTTCAACATTTACCAGCGCATCTTTGACCTGAAATTTGAAAAGCTCGATGCGCCTTACAAATGGACCAACGACCTGCAGCTCTACGTCGTCACCGATTCCTCCAGCGGCGAACCGCTGGGAATGTTTTATCTGGACATGTTCCCGCGCGAGGGGAAGTTCAATCACTTCGCCCAGTTCGAAATTATCGGGGGCAAACTCTTGCCAGACGGAAAATATCAGCGTCCCACCGTGGCGTTGCTCTGCAATTTCCCGCCACCGACGGCCGACAAGCCTTCGCTGCTGTCGCATCAGGAAGTGGAAACCTTGTTCCACGAATTCGGTCACGCTTTGCATTCCATTGTCACTCGCGCCAGATATGGTCGCTTCGCCGGCACGCATGTGCCGGGGGATTTCGTGGAGGCGCCCTCGCAAATGTTGCAAAACTGGGTTTGGGATAAAAAAGTCCTCGACACCTTTGCCGCCGATTATCGCGATCCGTCAAAAAAAATTCCGGCCGAAATTATCAAGCGCATGAAGGACGCCAAGCTGGCCAGCGCCGGCGTTCTCTATCGCCGCCAGTTCGCGTTCGCCTCACTCGATTTGGCTCTGCACGATGAACACCCTGAGAATGCGCCTTATGACTGCGTCGCCATCTCAAATCCAATTCTGGAAAAAGTCTTTTTGCCCATCGATCCGGGCACGACCTTCGTCTCTTACTTTGGCCACTTGAATGGATACGACGCCGGCTATTACGGCTATGCCTGGGCCGACGCCATTGCCGCTGACTTGGCGACGGTTTTCGAAAATGCCAGGGACGGTTATCTCGACAAACAAGCCGGCATGAAATTGCGTCGCGAGATTTACCAGCCGGGCGATTCGCGGGACATCAACGTTTCGATCGAAAAGTTCCTCGGCCGCCCACAATCAATCCAGCCCTTCCTGAAAAAGATCGGCGTCACGCAGCAAACGAAAAAAGACGCCCCTGGCCGCGGTTGAAAGCGAGCGCGGCATAAATTTAGTCTGTCCTGTGACGCATCGAGGCGCTCCCCTTTCGCCAAGGCAGAACCAGCGGTACCGGTTTGAAACCCGCTGCGTCGCAGTGTGCGCGTCTCTTTCGAAAACGATTCGCCGTTGTGCCGCCGCAATTCTGGCCGGCGCCACTCCGCTGCTGGGAGCTGATGAGCTGGCGCTGCGCCTGCAACCGGCGTTAGACGCTATAACCCCCGATGGGATGCTGGCTCACATCAAAGTGCTCGCGTCAGACCAATTCGAAGGACGCGCCCCCGGCACAAAAGGCGAGGAACTCTCGGTGAAATATATCGCCGATCAGTTTAAACAGATCGGGTTGAAGCCCGGCAACCCCGACGGCACATATACGCAGGAAGTTCCTCTGGCGGGGATCAAAAGCGATCCCAAAATGTCGTTCGCCATCGGCGACAAGGTTACTGAACTTAAATACCCGGATGATTTCGTCGCTTCGTCGGCGCGGCTGCAACCGGAAATCCGGATTGAGAATTCCGACACCATCTTTGTGGGCTACGGCGTCGTCGCGCCCGAATACGGCTGGGACGATTACAAAGGAGTGGATGTGCGTGGCAAAACCCTGCTGATGCTCATCGGCGATCCGCCCGTTCCCGATCCGAAAGATCCGTCAAAACTCGACGCCAAAATGTTCAAAGGCAAAGCGATGACTTATTACGGTCGCTGGACTTACAAATACGAAATCGCTGCGCAGAAAGGCGCCGCGGCGGCCATCATCATCCATGAGACCGGCCCCGCCGGTTACCCCTATTCCGTCGTGAAAACCAGCTGGGCGAAGGAAAACTACGAGCTCGATGCGCCCAACAAAAACCGTGACGCCGTGGAGGCGCGCGGGTGGATCACGCTGGCGGCGGCGAGAAAATTATTTGCCGATTGCGGACAGGACTTCGATGCGCTCAAGAAATCCGCAGCCACAAAGCAGTTCCATCCCGTCCCGCTGCCTGCCGCCGCCTACGTCGAGATCAAACAACAAATTCGCTTGTTCAAATCGCAAAACGTCATCGGTAGACTGGATGGGAGCGACTCCCGGTTGCGGGATCAATACGTCATTTACACCGCCCACTGGGATCATCTCGGGCGCGACCCGAATCTGCAAGGGGACCAGATCTTCAACGGCGCCATCGATAACGCTTCGGGCGTCGCAACGCTCATTGAGCTGGCGGCCGCATTTACAAAATTAAATCCGCCACCAAAACGCTCCGTCTTATTCATGGCGACAACCGCGGAGGAAGCCGGCTTGCTGGGCGCGAAATTTTACGTGGAACATCCTCTGTATCCGCTGGCGAAAACGCTGGCCGACATCAATATCGACACGGTCAATCCCTGGGGAAAAACGCGCGATATCGAGGACCTAAGCGACAACAACTCCACGCTTGACGACCTGCTGGCCGCCGCCGCCAAACGCAACGGACGCGTAATGACGCCCAACAACGAACCGGAGAAAGGGAGTTTTTATCGAGCCGACCATTTCGAGTTCTGCAAGCACGGCGTCCCTTCGCTTTACACGCGGGGCGGGATTGAGTTCGTCGGCAAACCGGCGGAGTTCGGCCGGCAAAAGAGAAACGATTATACAATGCGTCATTATCACCAGGTCTCCGACGAAGTCGATCCCAACTGGGATCTCTCGGGCGCGGTGCAGGACGCTCAACTGCTCTTCGAGGTTGGCTACCAGGTGGCCAATGGCGACAAGCTTCCCGAATGGAAACCGGACAGCGAATTCAAAGCCAAACGGGACGCCCCCCTCAAGAAATAAGCAGACCGGCTTCCGTTCACTTGCACAGGAGCCGATCAAATGTTTGAATCAACCAGGCGAAGCTGAGAATCCGAATGGGGTCACTCAAAAAAAGACGAAAAGCAAAAATCGCAAAGCACAAGCGCCGCAAGCGCATGAAAGCGCACCGGCACAAGAAGCGTTTGCGCTACAAGGTCTGAGCTTCGCGCTTGGCGAAGGGCTTGGCGAAGCGGTTGGCTCGGCTCGGGAGCGGCGCTGGAGCGCGACTTTTGCCATCGCAACAAAACGCGCCGGCACGCGCCGAGGCGGCGTCCCCGCTTCCACGCCCGACAGGGCCGACGCCCGGTTTGCAGGACGCGCCGGCGAAAGTTACAATTCTGCCAGAGAATGAGGGCCACGACAAAGTGGGTTGCTTTCGCCTGCTGGGGCGTGATTTTGGCGCTCGTCTTTTCCGACGCGACGAAGGCGTCAGGCCATCGGGCGCCCAAAAATCTCTCTGCAAAAGTCTCTGTCCGGAAAGCCAAGCAGGTGGGCGGGCGCGATGATTCTGTCAGCCTCAAGCCGGCTTCCGACCTGGCCTTGGGCGGCGAGGGTCTGCACAGGGCCGACGCGCTGGCGCATTTTGTAGAAGGCGTGGCCTGCGAAGAGAACGGCGAGATGGACCACGCCTTGGAGGCGTATCGCAAGGTACTCAATGTCGATCCCGGTTATTCGCAGCTGGCTTCCCGTGTAGCCGAATTGCTGATCCAGCAGGATGATTTTCCGCAGGCCATCGACGTGCTCAAGGACGCCATTAAAGCGAACCCCGGCGATGCCGGACCATATCAGCAGCTGGCCAGCATCTACGCAAAATATCTCAAAAAAACGGATCAAGCTCTCGAATACGCCAACCGGGCGATCGCCTTGAACCCAGCCGACGCCGAAAGCTACCAAAGGCTGGTGGAAATCGAAGTCGCCGCCGGCCAGCCAACGAAGGCGCTGGAAGTTTTGGACCGTGCCGCAAAAGTTCGGAGCGATAATCCGGCCTTCTGGTTGCGGCTGGGGAAATTATACGTTGCGTTGCTTTTCAGGGGCGATTCGCAGCCGAAACCGGATGACATTAAAAAAGTCAACGAGCTTTTCAAAAAAGCAGCCGATCGCGCGACAAACGATGCCGGTATCCTCAAGGAAATCGCCGATTATTTTGCCGCTTCCCAGCAACTGAAAGAAGCCATCCCTCTTTACCTCCGCGTGCTGGAGCTGGAACCCGACGACGCCAACGCGCGGGAGAAGCTGGCCACCGGTTTCATTCTCACGAATCAGCGCGGCAAAGCGATAGAGATGCTCGAACAAATCATCAAAGAGCACCCGGAAAAGTACCAGCCTTACGATTTGCTCGCCCAGGTGCTGGATGACGAAGCGCGCGCGCTTCAGCGGGAAAACCGGCTGGAGGAGGCGAAGGCCAGGTTCGCCAAAGTCGCCGCGAATTACGAGCAATGTCTGCTCATCAATCCAAATCATCCCGCCGCCTATCTGCATCTTGCCGAGTTATTCCTGGGACCGCTGAAGGACCCCGATCGCGCGGTGAAATTGCTCGCCGAAGCCCGACGCCGGTTTCCTGGCGCTCCGGAGATTGTCTATTACCTGGCCATTGCCCAACGCGAAGCCAAACAAAGCCAGCAAGCGGTGGCCACCTTCGAGGAAGCGCTGCGCGAAGCGCAACTGGACGAAGACGACGATGTGCTCAACGCCCGCTTTTATTTTAACTACGGTGCAGCCGCGGAACAGGCCGGCCTGTACGAGAAGGCCGCCGAGTTGCTGCGCAAATCCATCGCTCTGGACCCGGCAAATTCAGCCGAGGCGTGCAACTACATCGGTTACATGTGGGCCGAGCATAATATGCACCTGGACGAAGCCGAAGCCATGGTGCGGCGCGCCCTGGAATTGGAGCCCAACAACGGCTCCTATCTGGACAGCCTTGGCTGGGTGGAATTCCGAAAGGGTCATTTCGAGCAGGCCTTAACCAACCTGCTTCGAGCCGCAAAAAATCTGGAGCGCGACGATCCAGTCGTGTTCGAACACATTGGCGATGTTTATTTGAAATTGAATCGCCTGCCCGAAGCGGTGCAATACTGGCAAAAGGCGCTGGCGTTGGACCCGAAAAACAAAATTCTTGCGGACAAAATCCAGAGAACAAAAACACCCGGAAGCAAGGGCTCGCCCGCGCCGATCAATCAGACCCTGACGCGCCAGTGACCATCTTACGCAACCACTGCGTCTCGCTTGAGCGAAGGCGGGAACCCGCGCTGCCGGTCCGCGCGGCATGAGAACGGATAAGATGCCCCTTTATCCCACCCCCTGGCAACGCAAGGTGATGTGGGCGGCGTTGACTGCTTTTTTCATTGTTTTGTTGATTCTCATCCTAGGTTCGGTCATCTGGGCGAGCGCTAATATCATCAGTTTTCTTCAGCCCATCCTGATCCCAGTCGCCATTGCCGTAATCCTCTCTTATTTGCTCGATCCGCTGGTTACCCGGATGTCGCGCGGCGCCCTCAGCCGCGCCAAAGCGGTGGCCATGCTCTTCGCTATGGCTTTTTTCGCGCTGGGAGGTTTGGCCGCCTGGTTGGTCCCAACCGTCTCGATCCAGAGCGCGAATTTCGCAAAGCAAATCCCCGCGTACACCGAACGGGCTCGGGATTACATGGTGGACCTGATTTACCGGTTTGACCAGGCGTTTGGGCTGCTCGGAGGCGCGCGCGGAAAATCACCCTCGAAAAGCTTTACAGACTGGCTCATTGGAACACCGACTTCGCCCGCTCCTCACGCTCAATCGTCCGTCCCGGCCGCGGCGCGCGCCGGGGGCACGCCACCGCCGGAAACAATCGCGCCAAGCCCACCCCGGCTGACGACAGCCGAGCGTCAGCGCATTCAGACCTGGGTGGAAAGGCAGATGCCCAACTTGCAACAAGCGCTGCCAACTCTAACCGACAGGCTGTGGAGGCTGCTCAAGAAAAGCATCGGCGGATTTCTCGGGGTTACAGGTTTCCTGCTCAGTCTCATCCTCGTGCCGATCTATCTGTTTTTCCTCCTCACGGAAAAACCGCGCATCGAACAACGATGGAAAGAATATCTCCCGCTGCGGGCTTCTCCGTTTCGAGATGAAGTCGCCGACGCGCTGTCGGAAATTAACCGTTACATCACGGCATATTTTCGAGGGCAACTTCTGGTTTGCCTCGTGGACGGAATATTGATCGGAACTGCGCTGACCCTTTTTGGGTTAAACTTTGCGCCATTGATCGGCGTGCTGGTGGTTATTTTGACCATGGTTCCCTACATCGGGATCATCATTTGCTGGGTGCCGGCCGTCCTTATCGCCGCCTTTCAATGGGGCGACTGGACGCATCCGCTGATTGTGACCGGCATTTTCATCGTCATTCAAAACCTGGAAGGAATGCTCTACGCTCCCAGGATCGTGGGAAAATACGTGGGCCTGCATCCGATGACCGTGATCGTGTCGATTTTTGTGTGGGGATTGATCATCGGCGGGATCATCGGTCCGCTTTTGGCCGTACCGCTCACCGCAACGCTCAAGGTCTTGTTGGAAAGATACGTGTGGAGGCGGCAAACCGATGCGGCGCCGATGGAGACCGCCCCGCTAATGGAACAAACCCGGGTAAACGCCGCTACGCTTCCCTGACGCAAATAAGTCGGAGCAACGCGAAGGCCCGCCGTGTCGCGAAATAGCAAGGGAAAACATGGAGCGACCAATCAAGCGCGCTGCGAAAAACAGTATCCAACCCTTCCTGCGCGGCGCGAAATCTTTTTTCGTTAAACTGGCCTGGCCAGCTCGGCTTGCTCTTGCGGCTGTGGCCGCGGCAAGCGTTCTTTTGGTTGGCCTGTTCCTGTTCAGTTACGGTTCCACGTTGTGCCAGCAATGGGTGCAGGCCCGTTTGTTGGGTCGCGCAAATGCCATGCTGCAGGAAGGCAGGTTTGGCGAAGCGTCGCAAATCGCCCGGGAAATTTTGGCGCGTCATCCCGGTTCTTTGCCCGCTCTCTACGTTTTGGCCGATGCGGCAGAAAAACAAAATCGGGAAGAAGCCGTAGCGTGGCGTGGAGAAATTGCGCGCCGGCTTCCAAAAAATCCAGACAGCCAGCTCAACCTTGCCTCGGCTGCGCTGCGTTTTGGGAAGCTTGATGTCGCGCGCCAGGCGTTGGAACGCGTCGCGCCCTCCGATCGCGACAGCGCAGCTTTTCACGTGGTGGCCGGCTGGCTCGCTCATGCGCAGGGCAATCTTGCCGAGCAGGAAGAACAATTCGCCGCCGCGGTCCGCAAGGAGCCTCAGAATGATCTTTACCAGTTCAACCTTGCCGCGCTGCAAATTCATTCCAGTGACGGAACAAAAAGCGCGCAGGCGCGGGGGACCCTGGAGCGACTCAGCAAGGTGGCACCGCACCGCACCGGCGCGCTGCGAGCGCTGCTCAACGATGCCGTGGCGCGCAATCATTTCGCCGATGCCGCCAACTTCGCGCAGCAGCTTCAAATGTCGCCCGAAGTGACGTTCAACGATTACCTTCTATGCCTCAATCTTTATCGGAAACTCGACGCAAAAGAATTTCGTCTTCTTCTGGAACGAGTGAAACGATTCGCGGCTCGCAATTCGTCCGAACTCGCGGCGCTAATTAACTGGATGAACCAGAACCAACTGGCCGGCGACGCCGTGAAATGGATTGAAAATTTGCCGGCAAGACGATTGGATCCGCCGCCGGTGGCCGTCGCGGTGGCAGACGCATACGCGAATGCCAAAGACTGGTCGGCATTGAAACGCTGGACAAAAACGCGCGACTGGGGCGAAGCCGAATACCTGCGTCTGGCCTATCGCGCCATCGCCATGTTTCGCTCGCGCGGCAGCGGCGGCGACGAAAGCGAGTTCGAGACGATCTGGCAAGCAGCGGAGCGAGCAACGGGCACTGAGCCCGAGCGCCAGCGTGATCTGGCTCGTCTGGCATCGAAATGGCGCATGCAAAAGCAATCCGAACAATCGTGGCTTCGCGTTGCCCAAAATCCGGCGATGCGCCGCGAAGCGCTCGACGCGCTTCGCCTGCACTATCGTCGGCAGGGCGATCTGGCAAAACTCTATGGCGCGCTGCAGCAGCTCCACGAATGCTCTCCGGACGAGGCGCCCATCGCCGCCGACCTCGCGCGGCTTGGTCTGCACCTGGGCAAGGATCCCAGCGAGATGTTCGAATTGGCAAAGGCGGCTTACGATCGCGCCCCCAATGACGCCAATTGCGCCCTCACTTATGCCTTTGTTCTCGACCGCTTCGGGCGAAACGAGGAAGCCTTGAATATCCTCAAAACGTTGGCCGCCGATCAACTGTTCGATCCACACGCCGCGGTTTATGCCGCGTTGATTTCGCTCGACGCCAGCCAGCCGGATGCCGCACGCGACTTTCTCGTGGCCGCAGACGAGGAAAAGATTTTCGAGGAAGAAAAAGAGCTTCTTCGCGAAGCGAGGGCGAAGCTCTCCAGCGTTCTTGCTGCCCCTGCTCCACTGGTCTCGTCGTCACCCGCGGGGCCGCGCCCTTCGCCAGCCGCCTCTCCCCGATAAGGAGAGAGAGTGCCCATCTCCTGCAAAAATCAAAACTGCCGTTGCGACATCCTCTTTGCCGCCACCACGCGCCATGCTTCTACGTCGGCCCGGCTTTGCGTCGGCGCTGTACACCGCACCGCTTTCAGCGAATCGAAAATCACTGTAGAAAACGGCAACTCAATGCTGCGTGCGAGGAGCCGCCGCGTGGAGAGCGGCGCCTTTTTATAGAGCAGACTCAAATGCGGTTTTAGCTCGTATCGGAAAGAATCTCCCACGGCGCCGCGAATGATCTCATTGAGGCGGCGCAATTTTTTGCTGAGCTCGAATTGCACAAAGAGGGTCTTGGTGAATTCTCCAGAGTGATTGATCCCCAGCGCCTTGAGCCGAACTCGTTCACAGTCGCGGGCGGCTTCCGAAAGCGCTCTCTCGGCGACATCGGCGCGGCAGGCGGCCACATGGAGCGTCAGGTGCGGCTCAAACACAGGCGCGTCATGCCGGCAGGCGAGGTCGCAGATTAGCCGACGGAAATAGCGGTGCGCTGGTTCGGCCGGGATGAGCCAGTAAGCGATGGCGGTTCGCCTGCGCATAGCCACGATGTGTCCCTTAAGTCCACTTCTGTAACTCGATAATGTTCCCTTCGGGGTCGCGGGAGTAAACGACGCGCAACACGCCGACACCCTCCACCTGAGTTGTGGCGATCCCCCCAACGACGCCACCTCCGGCGGAAATTACCGCCTGCAACGCTGCGTCCACATCGTCCACCGCGAATGCGATGTGCGCAAAGCCGCGCTGGTTTGCGACTGGCAGCTCCCCGCCCACAATCTCACGATAACTGAAAATCTCCAGCGTGGGACCATCCTTGCCGCAGCCGGGCAGACGCAAATGAACGCCGCGCAACGCCGTGTGAGGGACCGCGCTCACCCTCTCGAGCCACGCGCCCGACAAATCCCGCTCCGGGCCCTGGGGTTCGCATCCAAAGACTTCGCAATAAAATCGAACCAGCCGTCTCCAGTCTCGAGCGATCAAATTGGTGTGAACGTATTTGGCGCGAATTGGCATTGCTTTACTCTTCAGTAAATTTTGTCCGATACTTAACACTATGCCCACCAATGTCCTGGGAACCGAATTGAAATGCTGCTGTCGCAACCCGCTCACAGGATTTTACCGCGACGGTTACTGCCGCACCGGGCCGGAAGACATCGGCCAGCACACGGTCTGCGTGAAAGTGACGCAGGAGTTTCTGGATTTCTCCGTGCTGGATGGGAACGATCTGGTAACGCCGCGCCCGGAATGGAATTTTCCAGGGTTAAAACCGGGCGACAAATGGTGCGTGTGCGTGACGCGCTGGAAAAAGGCGCTGGATCACAATCGCGCAGCCCCGGTGGACCTGGAAGCCACGCACGCCTCCGCGCTGGAGTTTGTAACATTGGAAGAACTCATGGCGCACGCGCTGAAGTAACCGGCCGGCGCATGTTTTAAGGCCGGTTGAATTGCGATTCGTTTGCCGCCACCCTACCGGGACGTGAACCTGCCCTTCAGCCTTTTCATGGCGCTTCGGTACCTGAAACCGAAGCGCACGTTTCTGTCGATTATCACCCTCATTTCCGTGCTCGGTGTGATGCTGGGCGTCACGGTGCTGATCCTGGTCATTTCCGTCATGACCGGTTTCGACCGCGAACTACGCCAGAAGGTGATCGACTTCGACGCGCACATCCTCGTTAGCAGCGAAGATATTTTGCGCGACTGGCGCGCGCTGAAACAAAAGATCGACCGCGTCCCGGGAGTTGTAGCCACCGCTCCTTACGTCCAGGGACCAGTGATTGTGGAATTTCAAAACCGGCGTCTGGCGCCTTTGATTCGCGGGATCGATCCCCGTGAGGAAGAAAAAGTGATTCCGCTGCGGAAATTCATCACTTACGGCAAACTCGATCTGGAGGGCGATTCCGCCGTGCTGGGCATCGAACTGGCGCAAAAACTCGGCGTCACCGTGGGGGACAAAGTGACGATCTATTCTCCAGGCAACGTGGGTCAGATTTTGGAGAGCATCAAAAAACTGGAATCCGCGAAAGGGGACGAAGAAAAAAAAGCGATCGACCAGTTGCGCGATGTGATTCTTCCAAAGGAATTGAACGTCACCGGCATTTTCCAAACCGGGCATTACCTGCACGACTCTGAGTTTCTTCTCGTGCCTGTTTACATCGGGCAGGAGCTATACGGTCTGGGAGACGCATTACACGGGATCACGGTGAGAACTGACAACCCTTACGGCGCCGAGCGGGTAAAACGCGAGATTGAAAAATTCCTCACGCCGCCCGAGTACGCGCAGACGTGGATCGACATGAACCGCCAATATTTCGAGGCGGTTCGGCTGGAGCGCACGGTCATGTTTTTTCTGCTCTTTTTCATCGTGGTGGTGGCGGCATTTGGAATCATGAGCACGCTGATCACCGTGACGGTGCAAAAACGACGCGAGATCGGGATCATGAAGGCGCTCGGCGCCAACCTTGCCCAAATCATCTGGGTTTTCCTTGGCCAGGGAACAATCGTCGGCCTTTTCGGTACGCTCACCGGGCTGGGGCTGGGGATGACCCTGATCCGTTACCGCAACGAATTCAGTCACTGGCTGGCATCCACCTTCCACATCGAAGTATTCCCGCGCGAGGTTTATCAATTTTCATCCATACCGGCGGAAGTCATCCCCCGTGACGTGTCAATCATCTGCATCAGCGCGTTTCTGATCTGTTCTTTCGCCGCGCTCATCCCCGCCTACTTCGCTGCGCGTCTCGATCCAGTGAAAGCGCTGCGCTACGAGTGATCTTGCCTCTGCCTGGCGCTGGTCATCCACTCCGCAAAGGTGTCCAGCGCGCGAGAAGCGTAATCGTATCCCTCCGTCCATTCGCTCTGGCGCGGTCCGGCAATATTCAAGATATCGATCTGGTGAGTGCGAACAAAATCAGTGATCAACTTCGCAGCTTCTGTGGCGGAAACCCTCGAGGCATCGATCAACAAATGTGGACGCTTTTGCGCAACACAGAATTGAACCGTTTGCTTCGTGCCGCCCTGGAGCTTCCCGGGATAAATGATCACTGTCCCGTCCGAATCCTTAATGTTTTGCAAAGTGCGCTCCCTGAACCCGCCGGCCGCCAGTTCGCACAGCGGATAACCATCTGGAATTCTGCCGAATTCGTCCAAACGCCCCGCCGGACACCAGCCACCGCATTCGATCCCGTGGCGCAGCGCGACGTCGAGCGCCGCGCGATCAACGCCGGTTTGTCCGCCGGAAACGATTTTCACACGCCGAAACCGCTCAGTCGCCAGTGGGAACAATGTTCGCGCGCCCGATTCTTATTCTTCGCCGTCAAAATAATCTGTTTCTTCCCCTTTAATGACCACGCGATCCGCCGCAGACGTTCGGTTCACCTTCCATTTGCCGCTGTCGGGATAATAAGATGATTCGCCGATCGGGTTATCCGCAATCACATAGTATGTCAGATCCTGGTCTCCGGTGTTGATTAGCTGATGCGGCTCGTCAGGCCCGAAAATGAACGCATCCCCGGCCGCGACTGCGGTGGCGCCATCTTTGTGGCGAACATTCCCTTCGCCAGAAATGATCAAGTAAAGCTCCCATTGCGCGGAATGCGCGTGATACGGGAAATTGCATTTCCCCGGCGGCACCCGGTTCCATTCCAGATCGAATGGATGGCGCCGGGATAAGTCAAGCGAAGCCGGCTCGCGCCCCAGCGCTTCGGAAATTCCCTTGAAGCCGACCGCGTATTTTCCACGCGGCGACTGCCAGGATTCTTCCTTGATTTCGTCGAGATTTATTTTGCGCATCTGATCTGCTCCCCGGAACGCGCGCACGCTTCCAGCGTGCCTGTCGCGCGGCATTGTTGCTATACAAAGCGTGATAGCCGAATAACACGCGCCGGATGTGCGCGCTCCCCACTCTCATTCTTCGCCGTCGAAATAATCTGTTTCAACGCCTTTGACGATCACTTCTTCCATACCTTCCTTCGTCACAGCCCATTTGCCACTGTCGGGGTAATAACACGAGTCGCCGGTGGCGCCGCCGCTGCGGGGATTATCGGCAATGACGTAGTAAACCAAATCTTCGTCGCCGGCATTGATAAGCTGATGCGCTTCGCCCGGTTGAAAGAAAAAGGCGTCGCCCGACTTCACATCCGTGATTCCGTCTCTGTGCCGGACTTTTCCGTGCCCGGAAACGATCAGATAAAGCTCCGATTCCGCGGCGTGAGCGTGATAGGGACAGAGCGATTTGCCCCTGGGAATTCGCACCAGCGCCAGGTCAAACGGATGCCGCTTCGACAAATCCAGCGACCCCGGCTCGCGTCCCAGCGCAATGGAAACGTTCTTCGAGAACCGCCAAAACTTTCCCTTGGGCGACTTGCGCTCCTGCTCTGGCACATCCTTCAAGTTCACTTTGCGCATCGCCATCTCCTTACAAGTTGCCTTTTGCGTAAACGGGCAAAACCGAGCTCCGCGCGGGTTCGTCGAAGTATCCGCGTTTCTCTTGCACGGGCATACAAACGTTCATGTTGCGTTTCGCCGGACAATGGAGAAAACGGCTATTACAGCCCAGATCACGTTTACGAACGTGGATGGATAGGAGCCATAGAAGATCGTATTTGCAGCCAACAGAATACTGCCGCCGATGTTGAGAAGCTGATAACGAGCGGAATCTCCCTCCAGTTTCCTGTGGGAGACCAGGGCATAAGCGACAAGGAGCGCGGCGGCGCCCAGCCAGCCAATCACATCGAACCAAAACTTTTCATTCATTGCATTCATTGTCTCATTTCTCCACATCGTCTCAGGAACGCCGCGACAGGGCTCGCACCAAAAGCACGTTCCCGGATCAGATCGCCCATTCTTTCGGCAGCTTTTGTTTCAATTCTTCGACAGGCGCAAAAAGGTCGCCAGATTTTTCCACCCGATTGAGGACCTGGTTGGAACGAAACTTTAATAAATCAGGGTTTTGCTTTTCCAGGCACTTTTCCACTTCGCTCCACCTCACCGGAGTGGAGACCGTCGGTTCCTGCCGGGCGCGAAGCGAATAAACGCAGATGGTCGTTTTATGCTGATCATTCTGGCTCCAGTCAACGAACACTTTGCCTTTGCGCACCGACTTGGACATGTTCGAGGTGACCAGCTCCGGATGCTCGCGCTCCAAATACTGGGCGAGAGCCAGCGACAAATTCTTTGTCTGCTCATAGGTCGCCCTGGTGTTCAGCGGCACATAGATTTGCAGCCCTTTGGAGCCGCTGGTTTTGGCAAACGCTTTCAACTTCATTTTGCTCAGCAAAGCGCGCAGCCACAGGCCCACCTGGCAGCACTGCACGATGTCCGCCGGCGCGCCGGGGTCCAGGTCGAACACCATCATGGTCGGGCGAGCCATATCCTCCTTGCGCGACAGCGAGGTGTGCAGCTCAAGATCCGCCAGGTTTGCGGCCCAGACCAGGGTCGGCAGATCCTGCACCAGGCAGTAATGCATCATCCGGTCATTACTCTCGCTCCAAACCGGCGCGGTTTTCACCCACTTGGGCCGATGTTCGGGGCAATTTTTTTCGTAGAAAAACTCGCCGTCCACGCCGTCGGGATAGCGTTTCATGGTGAGCGGTCGATCTTTCAAGTGTGGCAGCAACACTGGGGCGACGCGGATGTAATAATCGATCACCTGCCCCTTGGTGAAACCCACGCTGGGATACAGAACCTTGTCCAGGTTCGAGACCTGCACCTTGCGATTATCCACCGTGAGCTGCGCTTTATTTGCCATGAGGCCGGCACCCAACATCCAACGCCCCGCGTCCAACGTCCAACCGTCAAATTCAGAAAAATGTCAGGCGAAGAAACGCTCCGGCGAAAGCATGGGCTGCGGTTTGCAGATGCGGGCCACGCATTGCTCCCAGCTCTCGTGGCCGCTCAGGATTTCAATTTCCACCCGCAAAAAATAAATTGGCACCTTCAGCTCCGATTCCGGCAGGTGTGGCATGCGCACCGCGTCTTTTTCGGTGGTTACAACCATCGCCAAGTCCCGGCGGATGCAGCGATTGATGAAGCTGATCAGTTCCGCCTCAGTGTAGTAATGATGGTCGATGTAGCGCTTGGACAGGTCCACGTGGGCCCCCAGCTTTCTCAGCGCCTCCTCGAAACTTTCCGGCGCCGCGATGGCGCAAAGCGAGCCGATAAAGGCGCCCCGCAACGTTTCCAGCGGCAGGCGCTCCCCGCTGAAGACATTCTGGAGGTACAGCGGCTTATGCGCGCATTCAATCACCTCCGCAATGCGATTGTAGCGGCGGATCCGCTTCAAAAGGTCGTCGTTCGGCTCGCCGGTGTTTTTGGTGATGAAAATATAACTGGCCCGCCGCAGGTTTCGGGGCGCCTCGCGCAGGGTACCGCGTGGCAACAAAAACTCGTTGCCGAAGGGCGCCTGTCGATCCACCAGCACCATGTCCAGGCGGTGCTTGAGATGCAGGTACTGGAATCCGTCATCCAGCAGAAGCGTATCGACCTGCCATTTATCGATGGCGAATCGGCCGCTTTTGACGCGGTTCTTGTCCACCAGTACGATCACATCCTTTAGATTTTGGGCGAGCATGTACGGCTCGTCGCCCGCTGTCCGCGAATCCAACAACAGCGATTCGCCGTCGGACACCACGCGTGGCGGATCGGCGTCGGCGCGAACCCAGCTCAGCCAACTGCGTTTTTTCGGCACGCTTTTGTAGCCGCGGCTCAAGATCGCCACGCGCCGTCCGCCCGCCTGTAGAGCGCGCGCGAATTTCTCAACAATCGGCGTCTTCCCCGTGCCGCCGACCGTCAGGTTTCCAATGCTGATCACCAGACAACCCAGCGCGCGCTCGCGAAAAACCCGTTTCCGATAAAGATAAAGCCGCAACTGCACCAGCCGATCGTAAACGAACGAAAGCGCGTAGAGAATCCCGCGCAGGATGGCGGCCCGAATTCCGTGACGCCGTCCCAGCACGACATCAATGCCAAATTCTTCCAGCTGTTCAAGACGACGCCCCATGGGAAGCTTCAGATTTCAGATTTGATTCAAAATTCGCGCGCCGCGGTTGTCAGCGCGCGTGATAATCGTGCGCCCCGCTCCCGCGCCCGTCGCCCGTTTCATTGCCGCAGCGATTTGCGCCCCATTCCGAAACGTCACCGCACAGATTGCCGAGCCGCTGCCGCTGAGAAAAGCGCCCAGTGCGCCGGCCTTTTCCGCAGCGGCGATCACCCGCGGCAAAAACGGGACCAGTCTTTCCCGGTAGGGCTGGTGCAGGCGATCGGCGAACGCGCCCCGCAACTTTTCGTATTCTCGGGATGCAAACGCAGCCGTGATGGCGCAGGCGTTTGCGCAACTCTCAACCGCCGCGGCATGCGAAATTTTGGCCGGCAAAATTTTCCGCGCTCGCCAGGTTGCCACCTCAAGCTCCGGAATCAGAAGGACAAAAGCGAGTCGGGACGAGACCTCAAAACGATAAAGAGTCAGTGCCGCGGACGCCCTCGGCTGCTTTCGGAATCGGGCGCCAATTGAAAAGCTCTCCCGCCTCGCCACAACAAAGCCGCCAAACGCCGACGGCGCGGCATTATCGGGGTGACCTTCCAGCTCGGCGCACAATTGAAAGATCATGCGCCGATCGAGCGGATGGCCGCTGAGCGCGTTGAGCCCCAGCAAAACGCCGAGCCGAATGGTTGCGCTGCCGCCCAACCCGCGAGAACGCGGCGCCTCCCCGGCAATGGCGCAGGAGAAACCAAAGGCACGCCGCCGCGTTTGCTTGAAAAATCGGTCCGCAGCCTGTGAAATAATTAGCGGATGCCGCTCCTTGTTCAACCGGCGCCGGGCAAGGGTCACGCTGTTATAAACGCGCAGCGCAACGCCGAGACAATCAAAGCCCGGCCCGAGATTGGAAGTGCTCGCCGGGACGCGAACAGTAACCTGTGGCATAAATCAGCTCCGCCGCCGCGCCTGCAACGCGGCGATCTTTCACGCAGCGGGATTGTAACGATGCCAGCCGCTACGGCAACCGCTCTGTTCACTCCCAAAAAATCGGGCGATCACCCTCAAATCGATCCATCGAAATGATTGGAGGCTGGATTGAGCCAGATTTGCTTGGTCAATTTGACGCCGAAGGAACCGATGCGCACAGGCTCTGCACCGCCGCAGACGGCTGGGTAGAACGTTTCGGCCGCGATATACTGGTCTCGTTTAAAAACCAGCCCGCCCTGAAACGGCTGAGCGAAGAACTCAAATCGTGGGCCGGCCAGACAAATCTCGCCATCCGGCGCGTCTTCGCCCGACTGGTCGCTCGAAAAGAAGACGAACGCCAGCCGCCGGCCCTGATCTCTGGAGACGCCCACCAAACGTGGCAGACCATCGCCACCGAGCGACATCTCCAGTTCAAAATCGACCTCGCCATGGGCTTTTCGCCAGGACTTTTCCTCGACCAGCGAGAAAACCGCAGCCGCGTTCGCCAGCTTGCGCCGCGGCGGCTGCTCAACTGCTTTGCGTACACCTGCTCGTTTTCCGTCTGCGCGGCCAGCAGAGGCGCAGCCACCTTCAACATCGACTTGTCCAGAAAATATCTGGCGCGCGGCCGGGAAAACTTCGCGCTCAACAGCCTGCCAACAAGAGATCACCGCTTTATTGCCGACGACGTGCGCGCCGTGTTGCCGCGCCTGGCGCGCAGAGGCGAGAAGTTCGACGCCATTATTCTCGATCCGCCGACCTTTTCGCGCTCGCCCAGCGGCAAAACTTTCCAGATCGAACAGGATTTCGAAAAGCTGCTCATCGACGTGCTTCAGGTAGCCGAGCGCGACAGCTACGTGCTGCTTTCGACTAATTGCTCCGCCCTGCGCGAACACGCCCTGGAGGTAATGGCCCGCTATTGCCTCAAGGTGCTCCGACGCGCCGCCACTTTTTATCGCACGCCTTCGCTACCCGATTTCCCACCCGGCGCAGGCGCCAGCTCGGTCTGGCTCGCTTTGCGTTGACAGCTCGATGCGCGCAGGCAAGGGTCACAATCCGAATCCTTAGGCAAGATGAACCAATCCCCTGCTGAAGCGGCCGTCGAATTCCCGGAACGCGGTGTCCAATGGGCCAAGGAACAATTCGACGTTGTGTTGAGTGAAACGGAAAATTACGTGCGCGAGAAACCTGCGCAGTCTCTCTTGTACGCGTTCCTGGCGGGATACATCTTGAATCGGCTGCCGGTCGGCCGCGTGCTCGGCGCTCTGGCGCGTCTTCTGCTTATGGCCTTGAAACCGGCCATTCTCATATACGGCGCCACCAAACTCTATAAAACCGTTAAGGAAGAAGAAAAACGCTAGGCCCGGCGCCGGGGGGTCCCCACGGGGAGCTGCCGAATTTGCTTTACAAGCGCAGGTCTCTTCCGACAGCGTCTCCACTGTGACCAGGCCGCTCCCAGCTGGCTTGCTGTTCTTGATCGCGCTCGCCCCAGGCGCGCTCGCCCAGGATCAGGAACGTAAACTCGTCGATCGCCTGCTGCGCCCCGATACCACCCTGCAAAATCCCGCCCAAAACAAAAAGTTCGCAACCGCCGCAACCCCCGCCGACAGGCACAGCCCGGTCCGCGCGTTTCCATTGGAAAACAAAACGCGCTCAAAAAGTTTTTCCGGCACCCGCGATTTTTCCACCCGGCAACTGACCTTCCCTTCTTTCTCCGGCGCCGGTCACGCGCCCGGAACCTCGAAAGCTGCGCCTGGCTCGCGGCTGGCGTTCGCAACGCAATCGGTGGGCAATCTCCACAGCGCCCCTGACTCGGATAAAAAGCGCCCCGGTCGCGCTTATGCGCAAAGTCGTCCCTTCCTAGGCGAAGGCAAAAGCCAGAAGTCATTGAACAGGCAAAACGCGCCGCTCACCATTGAGCAGGTGCGCGAGTTGCTGAATAAAAACAAGTAGCGCTCGTCCGCCTGCGACGGATACGCTATTTTGCCGTTCTTTGGCGATGAAACCAGATGAAGCGTTCGAGTTTTTGAAACAAGGCGCCGCGCGCATCATCAGCGAGCACGACCTGCGCGAGAAACTGGCGCTGGGGCGACCGTTGCGCGTCAAGCTGGGAGTGGATCCCACCACGGCCGATATTCACCTGGGCCACACCGTCGTTCTGCGCAAGCTCCGCCAGTTTCAAGATCTCGGGCACCAGGCGGTGCTCATCATTGGCGACTTCACCGGAATGGTCGGCGACCCCAGCGGACGCTCCGTTACCCGCCCGCAGTTGACTTCCGATGAAGTGCTCGCCAACGCTGCCACCTATCGCGAACAGGCTCTCAAAATCCTTGACCCGGCCCGCACTGAAACGGTCTGCAATGGCGATTGGTTCCGCGCCATGTCCTTCGAGGATGTCATCCGCCTGAACAGTCGCGTCACGCTCCAGCAAATGTTGCAGCGGGACGATTTCCGCGACCGACTCGAAAAACACCAGGCCATTCACGCCCACGAAATCCAGTACCCCATCATGCAGGCCTGGGACTCCGTCATGGTCAAAGCCGATGTGGAGCTCGGCGGCACCGACCAACTTTTCAATGTTCTATTAGGCCGCGAGTTCCAGAAGGAACAAGGCATGCCCCAACAGGTCGCTTTTCTGCTCCCAATCCTCGAAGGCCTCGATGGCGTCCAGAAAATGAGCAAAAGCCTCGGCAACTACGTCGCGGTAAATGAGCCTGCCGCCGAGATGTTCGGAAAACTCATGAGCATCTCCGACGAATTAATGGCGCGCTATTACCAGCTGCTGCTGGGCCGAACGGTCCCCCCTGATGCCAATCCGGTGGAAGCCAAAAAGCAGTTGGCCTGTGAAATTGTGCGGACTTATCACTCCGCCGAGGTTGCCCGCAAAACACTCGATGATTGGAACACCCGCTTTAGCAAGCGCGACCTCAAACAGGCCGAGCTGCCTCTGTTTCCATCGAGCAACCAAAACCTCGCGGCCGTCGCGTTGGTTTCAAAGGTTTACCGTGAACTTTTCCACATCCAAAAGTCTCACAGCGAAGCCTCGCGCCTCATCAAGCAGGGAAGCGTCGAACTCGATGGCGTAAAACTGCGCGACCCAAAGGCCATCATCAAACTGCAGCCCGGCCAGATCCTGCGCCTCGACCGCACCCACGCCGCGCGCATCGGCTAGCCCACCACGGATCCACCTCGCAACGTTATAGATTTGGAGAAGTGCTTGTGGAGGCTCGCGCGGCCGTGGAAGAAAAGCTGGTAAACCCTGTGTCCCTTGGGAACAGGTGAAGGCGGAGCTTTATCTCGACTGCTCGGGCAGGCGATTGCCAACGCGCCTGATTCCGCGCGATTCGGCCACCGCGATTTTTCTTCACGGGCTCGACCAGCTCAGCGAAGCTAGCGTTGCTCAGGTGGTCGCCATGTGCAGCGTGGGCGCGCCACCGGCATGTTCCAGGTAGCTGGTGGCAATGCCTTCGAAGTGGGCGCGGATACTGCGCAGCTCCGCCGTGAGGAAGCTGTCCACAAAATGCAGGCGCCGATCCAGCCAGGCAAACCACTTGTTTTTGATCTCGTAATGCACGGCGAGAGTGACTTCGGTGCAGTTAGGCCGGATCTCGGCGAAATCGACAATACCTACAACGGAAATGTTTCCGCCCGCCGATTCAAACGCATACTGGTTGGGCGCATCGCTCTCCACCGATATGAGCACCGTGTGCGCCTGGAATCCGAACGGACCGCGAAAGCTGAAATCGACCGTCTTCGTAGAGGTGACAGTTGCCCGCGTGACCATCAGGAACTGCCGGCGATACGATTGAATACTGGCCAGCCGCGCTTTGCACTCCGCCAGCGGCTGACTCATGTGCAGGGTTTTTTGAAGAAGCATAGAGACAATACCTTTCGTGGCTCCTTTCTAAGCAATGGCGATGCCATCTTTGTGCCGAAGGAGAACGGGACTGAACGGCGCTCAGCCTTGTTTATTTTCTTTACAACACTGTTGCAGGTTCGACACGCCAGGCTTGGCGGCTTGCTCGATTAGAAATTGCCAGTCGGCAGGAAGCGCGCTCAGGTTGTCCCTCAGTCCATCGATCACTGGCACATTGAGAATCTTCTTCAGAATATCCGCGTTGGTCAGGGCGGCGATATCTTTTGAAGCCGCAGCCGGTTCAAACGAATTGAGCGCCAACCCCAGACAGCGCAGATTGCGCTCCTGGATGCTGCGCACCGTGAGCGCTGAATGATTCAGACAGCCGAGCCGGTTCGCCGCCACGACGAGCACTGGCAGGTCCATTGCGGCTGCAAGGTCGCTCACAAAAAAATCTTCCGTGATCGGCACCAGCCAGCCACCCACGCCTTCGACGATGAGAAAGTCCACCCGGCGTCGAAGCGAATGATAAGCAACCAGAATCCGTTGCACATCGACAGCCACGCGCTCCAAAAAAGAGCCGACGAGCGGCGCTGCGGGCGTTTTTAGCCACAGAGGGTTAATCTCGTCGATGGTGAAGCCTTCGCCGCCGGCTGCGAGCAAAAGCTCGGCGTCGCGCCGGTCGCCGCAGCAGATGGGCTTCATGGCGGCGCACTTTCTTCCCGAGGCACGCAGCAGCCGCAGAAGATGCAACGCGGTGTAGGTTTTCCCGACGCCAGTATCTGTCCCGGTAATAAAGATGCTCACGCCACCCGGGCCACACGACCGGTCGCCGCGGTTATGCGCGCCGCAGCGATGGTCTGCATCATGGAGCGAAAGATCTTTGCGCCATCGGCGCTGCCCAGGCGCGCGTCACAAGCGCGATCCGGGTGGGGCATCAAACCAAACACATTGCGCTCGCGGTTGCAGATGCCGGCAATGTTTTCGATGGAGCCGTTTGGGTTCGCTTGCGGCACGACGCGGCCCCGGCTATCGGCGTAGCGCAAAATGATCTGTTGATTCGCGTTTAGCTCGCGCAGCGTGGCGACCTCGGCGAAGAAACAGCCTTCGCCGTGGGCCACGGGCATGCGCAGCAGGGCCCCTCTGGGGCAACCGTGCGTGAAGGGGGAATCGTCCACTTCCACCCGCAGAATCGCCATGTCGCACACAAATCGCAGTGACCGGTTGCGCACGAGCGCGCCGGGCAGCAGACCGGCTTCGCATAAAATCTGGAACCCGTTGCAAGTGCCCAACACCAGTTTGCCGGCGCGCGCGTCGTGGACGACCGCCCGCATGATCGGCGAAAAACGCGCGATCGCGCCGCAGCGCAGGTAATCGCCGTAAGCGAACCCGCCCGGCAACACGATGGCGTCGAACCGGTCGAGCGACGTTTCCTTGTGCCAGACGTATTCGGCGCGCGCCCCTTCCAGACCGTTGATGGCCGCCAGGCAGTCCTGATCGCAATTGGAACCGGGGAACTGGATCACGGCGAAGTTCATCTTCGATTCAGCGGACACCGGCGGCTCGTTTTTCGGCATGATAATCGTTTACCACAAGACAAGCGTGAATCACTCCGGGAATCCAGCCCAGCAAAGTCAGAATCAGGCTCAGGAAAAAACTGGCGATCCGCCCGGTCAACAATACCGCCAGCGGAGGCAGAACGACGCAGAAAAAATAGCGAAGCGCTTTCATCGTGAAGTTTTTCTCTTCTGTTTTGTTTTCGCCTTCCCGCCCTGTTTCGGCGGTGCGTTGCCGCTCTGGATTACAGGCTCATCCTTTAGCAGGTGGTAATCTTCGATCACGGGATTCGAAAGCAAATCGCGGCAAAGACTGTGCAGACGCGCTTCGAGGTCGCCGTTTTGCCCATCGATGTCGATCTCCATGTATTTGCCGATCCTTACGCTGCGAACTTCGGGCATGCCAAGGTGCCGCATGGCGTCGCGCACGGCGTTGCCCTGCGGGTCGAGCACGGCCTCTTTTGGCATCACAATGACTCTGGCTTTCACCTTGTTGACCATATTCGCTGGGGGCGACCCAAACAAGCGCATTGAGGAATTGGGTGTGCAATTCGCGAAACGTCGCCGCCTCGGGAACCAATCCCGATAGCGACGTGGCTGCGGATTCCCTGCCTTACTTCAAGACAACGACGTCCACCTCTCCCGTGCGGCGCAGAACATTGACCCCGACGTCACCCTCGTTGTGGCGGGTGAGCAACAGATCGACCCGGGCTTCGCCCACGCGCAACTGTTGGATTGTTACCTCCCGAAGAAAATGCGGCAACAGCGGACGGCAGAAGGTCAATCTCTGTTCGGAGCCCAGCACTCGGAGGCCGAGGCAGGCTTCCAGCAAAAGCAGTACCGCGCCGGAGGCCCAGGCCTGGGGCGAACAGGCGACAGGATAAAGTGTGGGCGCTTCACCCACGCGCCTTGGGAAACCGCAAAACAATTCCGGGAGCCGATGCAGATCGAAGAAAAGACTCGCATCAAGCAAGCCGGCCAGCACAGCGGCCGCCGATTCCTTGAGATCATAGCGTCCAAAACCGGCGGCGATTAAGGAATTATCGTGCGGCCAGACCGAGCCGTTGTGATAGGACATGGGGTTGTAGCGCGCTTCGCTCGCGGCTACTGTGCGAATGCCCCAGCCGGAGAAGGAACTCTCGTCGCCCAGCGTAGCGGCCACGCGCCGCGCATGCTGCTCGGAGGCGATTCCGGCAAACAAGCAATGGCCTGCATTCGAGGCGCGCACCCGGCAGGGCTGTTTTTTGCCATCCAGCGCCAGAGCGTAAGTGGAAATTTCATCGCACCAGAAAGTTTCCTCGAAGCGCCGTGCCAGTTCTTGCGCCTGTTGGGTGAGTTTTGCGGCGCGGGCGCGATCCCCGAGAAGGTCGGCCAGCTCCGCAGCCGCCAGTTTTGCGGCATAGACGTATCCCTGCACTTCGCAAAGGGCGATGGGCCCTTCGGCGGCGCGGCCGTCACTGTGAAAGATGGCGTCGTGCGAATCCTTCCAGCCTTGGTGGATGAGACCGTGGCGGGACGCGCGCGAATACTCGACAAAACCGTCCCCATCCAGATCGCCGTAATCATCGATCCAGGCCAGCGCGCGCTCGATGTTTGGCCAGATTGATTCCACAAACGCGCGATCCCCCGTGCATCGGTAATACGCCCCGGCCAGCACCACGAACAACGGCGTGGCGTCCACGCTGCCGTAGTAGCGCCGAAAGGGGATCTCGCCCAGCACAGCCATTTCGCCCAGGCGCGTCTCGTGCAAAATTTTTCCCGGCTGCGCGTCCTGATCAGGGTTTTCGGCATCGGCCTGGGTCGCGGCGAGGTAAGCCAAAACGCCGCGCGCCATGCTCGAATCAAACCAGAGACACTGCAGCGCGGTGATGATTCCATCTCGTCCAAATGGAGCGCTGAACCAGGGTACACCGGCATACGGATACGGTCCGTATTGGGTTTCGGTGCGCATCATTTGCAGGTCGGCCAGCGACCTGTTTAACCAATCGTTGAATTGTTCGTTCGAGGTGAAAATTTGCGGTTCGAGCGCGCGCGTGCGTTCCAGCGCCGCAGCCGCTTCGTGCACGGCCTTTTCGTAGCAGGGCCTGATCTCTTTGAGCGAATCGTCGCCCACTTCGCAGGCCACGACCCAGCGGTAGCTGGCTTCCTGCCCCGGCTCCAGCCGGATTTGGTACGCGGCCACTGTTTCGGACAGCCTGGTCGGGGGCGGATCGAAAACGATTCGGGTTCGGCGCAGGCAGCCGTCCAATCCCTCGTAAGCGAGCACCATGCCCTCGGGAGTGAGTTCGGTGTCCACCCGGCGTCCGCGGCGTTCGCGTTTCGTGCCGCGCAGCTCGAAAATGTCAACGAAATCCGCATCGACCTCGACGGCGAAAGAAAAATCGAGGGCCGTGCGCCCGTAATTATGGAATCGGAGCCGCTCCTGACAGGTGCGATGCCACAAAATTTTGGACCGAAAGATGTGCACGGTACCGCGGGGAACCGTCAGCTCGCCGTCGCGCCAGACGTCGGAGTTGGTGGCGTCCACTGCCATGACGGCGTTATCTTCTCGGACGGTGGAGCTCAAAAGAAGGGGACGATCCTTGCCCAGTCGCAACGTGAGCCGCGATAAAAACCGCGTGTCCTGATAGTAGAGTCCCAGCTCGCCGGCGCCGAAGGTGTCGATGTCGCCGAAGCGGTCGAAAACGGCGAAGGTGTCGTTCTGCTTCAACACCCGAGTGCGAACGTCGATGCGCGGTGAGGATGCGCGAATGTAAAACGCGTCCCGCACACGAATGACTTCTCTGGCCATTTTATGCGCGCGCCTGCAAAGGTTGTTTGCCGCGACTGACGAGCCGTTCGTAAACGCGCAAATAATCCTGCGCCATGCGCGTGGCTGTGAAACGTTTCTCGAAGACTTCGCGACAACGTTTCCGGCTCAGCTCTGGAACGCGCCGGGCGGCTTCCACGGCGTCCTCGAGCGCTTCTACGATGAAACCGGTATGCCCCTCCTCCATCACCTCGGGGACGGCGCCGTTGCGGTATGCAATCACCGGCGTGCCGCAGGCCATGGCCTCGATCATCACCAAGCCAAACGGTTCCGGCCAGTCAATGGGGAAAAGCAGCGCATAGGCGTTGCCGAGGAACTCGTCCTTTTCGCCTTCGCCGATCTCGCCCACGAACTCGATGAGCGGATGACGCAGCAACGGTTCCACTACCGTTTCAAAATAATCGCGGTCCACCCGATCAACCTTGGCTGCGATCTTTAAGGGAAACTGGACGCGCTTGGCGATTTCAATTGCGCGATCGACGCGCTTTTCCGGCGAGATTCTTCCCAGGAAGGCAAAATATGTTCCCGGCTCCTCGCGAAACTTGTACATGTCCGCCGGCACGCCGTGATAGACAGTGCCCTGCCAGTTGGCCCACGGCAACGGTTCCCTCTGTCCGTTGGAGATCGAGACCACCGGCATTTCCCGAAATTCCTGATAAAGCGGATAGATGTCCGGAATATCGAGGCGGCCATGCAGCGTCGTCACGTGAGTGATTCGCTCGCGGCGGCTCAAGGGGAAATGCAAATAATCGACATGGAAGTGAACGATGTCGAACTCGGTGGCGCGTTGGAACACCCGTTCCAGCATCAGGATCTGGTGGGCGAGTTGATCCTGGCAATGCTTGTCCAGACGCAGCGAGCGCCGGCAGGCGGCGACCAGCCGTGCCCTGGTGACGGAGTCGCCGCTGGCGAAAAGCGTCACCTCGTGTCCCTGCCGAACCAACTCCTCGGTCAGATACGACACCACGCGTTCGGTCCCGCCGTACAACTTCGGCGGAACGCTCTCAAAAAGGGGCGCTACCTGCGCGATCTTCATACTGTTTGTTCAAATCGGTGTTCTTCGCTTTGGAATGGCCGCTTACTATAAAATGCGACCCAATCGCAGTGAAGTGCGCTGCGGAAAATTTTTGTCGCCAGATGGCGATCGCCCGGGCGCGTCACGTTTCGCGGACGACCTCGGTTGGTTTCTTGTCTTCGCGCAAGCCGAGGAAGACTGGCGCGCGCAATTTACCGTCGCGGGTCCATTCGGCAAACTTGATTTCAGCCACAAATTTCGGATTCACCCAATGCATTTTGCGCATCATGGCAGGGGAAATGCCCTGCACCCATTGGCCGTTTTGTTTGGAAGGCAAATCGACGAATGGGCAGGTGTCCCTATGTTCGTTGCGCAATTTTTTATACAACGTGGCCAGTGATTTTGCGGTGAAACCGGTGCCGACCTTTCCGGCAAACACCAGTTTATTATCCTTGTAATAACCCACCAGAAGAGCGCCGAAATATTTGCGCGCCCCCTGGGGCGGAGTGTAGCCGCCGACGACGAATTCCTGTTCGGCAACGCATTTGATTTTAATCCACGCGCCGCTGCGCCGCCCCGGCTCGTAAACGGAGCCGCGCCGTTTGCCGATAATTCCCTCCAGACCGCGGCGCTTGACTTCTTCGAGCAACGGACCGGCGTCGTGGCCAAGCGCGCCGGAAAACCGGATCGGGTCCCCTGCTCCGGCTATGAGTTGCTGCAGGAGATTTTTGCGCATCTCCAGCGGCAGCGAGAGAAGGCTTTTGCCGTCAAGCTGGAGCAGATCGAACGCGTAAAGATAAACAGGCGGTTTTTTCTCTTCCATTTCGCGGGCCTGCAAAAGCTGGAACGATGAACGCCCCCGGTCGTCGAGCGCCACGACTTCGCCATCGATCACGCATTCGCGGGCCGGCAACGCTTTCACCGCTTCGGCAATCTCCGGGTATCGCGCGCTCAGGTCGTTTTGATTGCGCGACAGCAGCGTCACCTTCTCCCGGTTCTTGACGCAAATGAGACGGATGCCGTCAAATTTGAGTTCGTAAATCCAATCGCCCGTTGCGGGGGGTTGCTCAGCCAGCCTGGCTTTCATCGGCTCGATAAAACGCGCTTTTGCAGGAGGCAATTTGTGGAGAAGATGGATCGCCTCGGCCGCCGCAGCGCCGTCCGATGTGGCCGAAGCCGGGGTCGAATTGCCGCGGCGTTTTTCTTTTGGTTCGCGCGACTTCGCTGCCGTTTTCGCCATGGTCTTGCGAATGCGCGCCTTGAATTGCGAGGTTGGGTTTTCGTCGGTCTTGCGTCCCGATTCCCATTCCGCGTCGCGCGCCTCGGCAATTTCCCTCATTGTCCGTCCGGTCTTGACCGACTGATCATCCAGTTTTTTCGAAATCGGTTTTGCGTCGTCGCCCGTTTTGAGGATCAACCATTGTTTCTTGCGTTCGTCGCCCAAGCGGGTGCGAACGAGCGTCCATTCGCCTCTGGCTTTTTCGCCGGCGAGAACCAGATGGAGTTTGCCCTCTCGCCAGGCTTTGAGGGGCTGCTCGCCGTAAACATGGTAGGCGCCGCGATCCCAGAGCATCACCGTGCCGCCGCCATACTGACCTTCGGGGATAACGCCTTCGAAGTCCTCATATTCGATGGGATGATCTTCCACCTCGACGGCCAAATGTTTTTCGCCCCGTTTCCAGGGGAGTCCCTTGGGCAAGGCCCACGACTTCAAAACGCCGTCCATTTCCAAACGAAAATCGTAATGCAATCGGCGCGCGTCATGTTTTTGAATGACAAAGCGCGATGCGCCTTTGACTTTCTTGGGAAGCGGTTTTCGCCCCGCCGGTTCAGTCGTTTTTCGGAAATCGCGTTTGCTCTTGTAATCGCGCAGGCCCATTGGGGAGAATTAACCACGAATCACGCGAAGAGCACGGATTTCAAGAGCTGGAAAAGCGCAGCTCGTCGGCTTCTCCGACGCCAACGTGAAAAGGAATCGCCCGGGCGCGGGCCTCATGCGGCCTGCGCGAAGGCGCTCGGGCGATGCGTGGAGAAAATCTAACTTTCGCCCGGCAGCGGCTCGCCGACCAGGTAGCGGACAAAACGACGGATCACAATGTTCTCGCCCAGCTCGGCAATCTTGGTTTTGACCAGGTCGCCCACCGTCACATCCGGATTTTTAATGAACGCCTGCTCGAGCAGGCACACTGTGCTGAAAAATTTGTCGAGTTTTCCCTCCACAATCTTTTCCGCCACGTTTTCGGGTTTGCCTTTTGTCTGGGCCTTGTAAATCTCGCGCTCGGCCTCGACCAGTTTGGCGGGCACCTCGGCGCGGCTGACGTAAAGCGGATGCGCGGCGGCGATGTGCAGAGTGATATCCTTGACGAATTCGCGGAAGTTCTCGTTGCGGGCCACGAAATCGGTCTCGCAATTGACTTCCACCAGCACGCCCACTTTCCCCTGCAGGTGAATGTAAGCGGCAACGATCCCTTCTTTTGTGGCGCGGTTGGCTTTTTTACCGGCGCTGGCGATGCCTTTGGTGCGCAAAATCGCCTCGGCTTTTTGCAGGTCGCCGCCGCTCTCGACCAGCGCGCGCTTGCAATCCATCACGCCTGCGTTGGTTTTTTCGCGGAGACGCTTGATCAGTTGCGGATCGATTTCGATTCTTGCTTTCATTGAAACGTAGATTGGGCCGACGGCGGCGAGTGGCGAAGCAACATGTCGCCTAGGCCGATACGCCTGCCATTTCCACCTGTTCGCGAATGCGAGCCTCGTTGCTCCCCGAGACGATGGCATCCACGAGCTTTTGCAGAATCACACGGATGGCGCGGATGGCGTCATCGTTGCCGGCGATGGGATAGTCGATGATGTCGGGGTCGGCATTGGTGTCCACGATGGCTACCACCGGGATGCCCAGCCGACGCGCTTCGTTGACGGCGTTTTGCTCTCGCACCGTGTCGATGACTACCAGCGCGTCGGGCAGCTGAGTCATCTCCATGATGCCCTCGAAATTGCGCCGCAGCTTTGCCGCTTCACGGTTGAGGGCGGCCAGTTCCTGTTTGCCCATGGCTTTGTATTGCGGCGATTTCTCAATCTCCTCGATGTATTTGAGCCGGCCGATACTTTTGCGAATCGTGGCCAGATTAGTCAGCGTACCGCCGAGCCAGCGCTGGTTCACATAAAACTGACCGCAGGCCAGCGCGGCTTCCTTGACCGCCTCCTGCGCCTGTTTTTTGCAGCCCACAAACAGAATCCTGCCGCCGCGCCGCGCCACCTCCTGGAGAAACTCCGTAGCTCGCTGGAGCTGCGCGATGGTCTGGTCCAGGTTGATGATGTAAATCTGGTTGCGCTGTTCGAAGATGAAGGGCTTCATCTTGGGATTCCAGCGCTTGGTCTGATGCCCAAAATGCACGCCAGCCTCCAATAGCTCCGGCACTAATTCTGTTGTGTCTGACATAAGGAAAATTCCGCGAAAGGGGGAACTGCAAAGCAGGAGGCTGAAGATGCTACAGCCTCGATGGCGGCGCAACCTCAAATTCGCCTGGCCAACCCAGCCTGCAGCTCGCGCGTTGGTCGCCGTAATTCCTCTCGCATTTTCGCCCCCTTTTTCGGCGCACCATTTGCCCGCCGCGCAGTTGTTCTGGTTCGTTTGCCCAGCAAAACATGCACAAGCAGGAAGACTGGCAGGGCCAACCCGACGGCTAAATGAATCCAGCTCGCACAACTGCGCAGCGTTTCGCTTCCGGCGTAATAGAGAGCGTAGCCGGTGAGCGTCAGCACGGCGAACACTGCGAGAAAAATCGAACCGTTAAGCCGATTGCGGCGGGCCCGCCACGCAAACTGCACGTGGGACGTCAACAGCATGCCGATCAGCACCAGGATCGCCATGGCCGCCGCGCCGTGCACTTTCATCACGAGCGATTTGGCCGCTGTCACCTGATCCGCGGACGGATCGGCGAAGTAATTCAGCAGCGCCCAGCCCACGCCGCTCAGAAAAAGAAGCGCGAGGACACCGTAGAGCAAAACTCTGTGCGCGCGTTTCAAGCGAATGAGATCAGCCCGCATGCGTTTTGAAAACCCAGCAGGGCAAGCCGGTCCGGTCAAGGATCAGCGCATGGGCGCGATAACGCCGCAGAACCGGCGCAGCCTTTTCGCGAAGCGCGAACACAATCTTGGCAAGCGCGTCGGCTGTCATGCAATCGCGCGCGGCGATTGTCACGCTGAGCAATCGCCCGACGTGGCGGCGAGTTCTTCCGTCGAAAAGCGCGTCCGGCGCAAAACAGGTCGCCGAACTGGCGATTGCCAGGTTGCGGACCCGCACTCGCGCGGAAAATTCGCCCGGCGAACGTGGATTGCGCACGTGCACGGTGCGCGGGGCTGCGCCGAACACGCGAAGATCGCCGCCGGCATTGACGATTCCGCTCCGGACATTTCTCTTTCTCAGCGCCGCAACTGCGCAATCGACGGCAAAACCCTTGGCGATCCCGCCGAGATCGATCGTCACTCTGCGCCGGAGCCGAACGGCGCAATTTTTTTCCAACACGATATCGGCCCAGTTGCCGTGGCCTGGCCGCGCGGCAGTGGGATCGAACAATCCGCTGCTCTGGCGCGCGAATCGTTGCGCAGCCTTCAACACGCGCCCGGTCCACGGATGGACGACGACGCGATGCCGAAACGCCTGGCGATTAATCCGCGAGATGTCGCTGGCCGGATCGTAAAAGCTCATCAGCCGATGCGCCTGCTCGACGCTGGCAAAAGCCGCCGCCAACGCGCGCTCCAATTTTTCGGCGCTTGTCCCCGTGACGGCGATCTCCACAAACGTGCCCAGCAGCGGCTGGCAGCGGCGGATCTCAATGCGCGCGCCTCTTTTCGCCGCATGGCGTTTTCGCAATGGCGCGCTTTGTGTCCGGAAACGTTCGTATCCATTGGGGTTCATTAGCAGTCAACGCTTCAGCGCTACTTCATAAAATGCGAGCAAACGTTTCACGCCATCGGTAACATGGCGGCAGCTCAGGGTAGCGCCGCTGATGTTTTTGATGTCGGCCTCCAGTTTCAGCGGCGATTTCGCGGTTTTGCCCACAAATTGGGCGCGCCATTTTTCGTCGCGAATCTGGCCGCCGTACGTTTCGCGATAATCCATGATCTGGATCTGCTTCACCGAACCGTCCGCGTTCAGACCCACCGCGTAAGTGATGAACTCATGTTTGCCCACCACTTCATCCACGATGAACCAGCCGCCGCCGCTCACCTTCCATACCGGTTGTTCGTCGCGCAGAACGCGCACGCCGCTGGCCTGCTCGATCGCTTTGCGCTGCGCGCCGGTCAGTTTCACGGGCGTGGCGGTGAACGATTTACCGGGGAAAATCGCGCGCTGCGCCTGTTCGACCGTCAAATATTGAACGGCAAAGGCCGAGGGCGCGACCAGCGCCGAGACCGGCAAAGCGATAAAGGCAAACTCCGTTTTCATTCGCGCGTTAGAAATTTATTCCAAACCGGAAGCGCACGTAATATTTCTCGTGCTCGTCGCCGAAGATGTAGCCATCGTGCGCCGCAAACTCCTTGTTATCCTGGCTGAAGGCTTCTCCAATGGGCAACTGATGCAGGAACCCCAGCGTGGCCCACCAGCGTTCGCCTCCGTAGTGAATCGTGGGTCCGACAAAATAGGCCGAATGCTCGTGCACAGTCGCGTCGGCAAATTCATGATGGTTCCAGAACTCCAGACCTGCTGACCAGTTGCGCACGAAACGGTAGGAAAGGCCGGTAAACCATTCGAACATGCTGTCGCATTCATAGCCGTCCTCGGCTTTTTCGTACTCCAGTTCGTAATTGACGTTGAGCGCCCAGACCAGACGGTCTTCCAGCCAGTTTTTCTGAAGAATCACCTTCCATTCCAGCTCCGTTTCCTGATCGCCCACCGACGGCTCGAAATACAGAGCCAGGCCGAGCGGATCCTTGTAAGGACTCAAGAGCCGGTAAATCCCTTCCAGAGAGACGGACGAAAAATGATAACTTTGGAACGGCGTAGCCGGGTCGTGTCCGGCGTGCACATCTTCACCCCCGGTTTCAAAGCGACCCGGCAAAAGTTTTTTCGGGTGCGCCGGATCCGCCACCGGGATGTCGTTGCTGGCATCGACGTAATGATGATTGAGGTACAGTGCCAGCTGAAAATTGTCTGTCACGCCGTACTCGAATTCTTCGCGGAAATCGAACACCTGATAGGTACCGTGGGCTTTTTCCCAGCGGGCGGTGACCCATTGCTCGAATTCGCCGTGCCCCTGCGGGGTGAGATCGGTGGTATAGGTCCACGAAAAGATCGCTTCGTGCGCGTGAGCCACGGATGCGCAGCACACAAGCGCGGCTGCAACAGTTTGCCTGATGTTGATGTTCATGGCGCTGATGCATAACATCACGCCATCAATCCTGCTGCCGGAGCGTTGCCAATTTTTAACGCCGCGTTGCAGCGCAATTCGGGGCGCATCAGCGCAATTTTCCGCTAATGCGATTTAGGCGAGATCTTTTCGGCGTATCGGGCCAGGATCCAGCAGAGATCGGAGAGGCGGTTGAGGTAGCGCAGGATTTCGGGATTGAATTGTTTTTCGCCGGCGCTGAACGCTGCGATGTGGCGCTCGGCGCGCCGGCAGGTGGCGCGGGCGAAATCGAGCGCGGCCGAAAGGGGCGTGCCACCAGCAATCACCCAGTCTTTGGGATAAAGCGACTGGTCTTTTTCGAGCTCGGTGATGACGGCGGTGATGCGATCGGTCATGGTGGCGGTGGTCAGTTCAAAACCGTCTCGTGCGTAGCGCGGCTGGTCCTCAGAAGCCGTAGCCAGTTCGCCCATGATGATGATGAGGTCTTTTTGCGCGGCGAAGATTTGCTCGGCGATGAAGTTGTCGGCGCAAATGGCGCGGGCGAGGCCGAGGGCAGCTGTGAGTTCATCGACGCAGCCGTAGGCGCCCACGCGCGGATCGGCTTTGGAGACGCGCCTCCCGTACATGAGTGAGGTTTCTCCTTTGTCGCCGGTTCTGGTGACGATGGACATCGCGAAAAGTGTAGGGCGTTTCGGGGAAACGCCAACACAATTGCCGGCGAGCGGCCGCGGTTTGGCCTAACCGATGGCGGGCTGCGGCTCGGGTTCTTCCATGACCGGGGCGCCGACGGGCTCGCCTTTCTCGACCAGCTTGATCTGGCGATGAGCCGGGAAGCCTGTGCCGGCAGGGATGAGGTGTCCCATGATCACGTTTTCCTTGAAGCCGCGCAGTTTGTCCACTTTGCCCAACGTTGCCGCTTCGGTGAGAACGCGCGTCGTATCCTGGAAGGAGGCGGCGGAAATGAAGCTATCAGTTTCCAGCGAGGCTTTGGTGATGCCCAGCAGGACCGGAACGGCTTCGGCGGGTTTACCGCCTTTCTCGACGACTCGTTTGTTTTCCTCCTCGAAATCGAGCTTGTCCACCTGGTCGCCCCAGAGCAGCGAAGTGTCGCCGGGGTCGGTGATTTTCACCTTGCGCAACATTTGGCGTACGATGATCTCGATGTGTTTGTCGTTAATCTCGACGCCCTGGAGGCGATAGACCTCCTGCACTTCGTTGACCAGATGTTCCTGCAATTCCTGCGGGCCGCAGACCTCCAGGATTTCGTGCGGCACGATGGGGCCTTCGGTCAGTTGCTGGCCTTTCTTCACGTAATCGCCTTTGAACACGATGATGTGTTTGGTGAGCGGGATGAGGTGTTCTTCCTCGGCGCCGGTCTCGGGATCTTTGATGATCAGGCGCCGTTTACCGCGCACGGTGCCGCTCATTTCGGTAACGATGCCGTCGATCTTGGCGATCTCGGCAGCGTCCTTGGGACGGCGCGCTTCGAACAGCTCGGCAACGCGCGGCAGACCGCCGGTAATGTCTTTTGTCTTGGCGACTTTGCGCGGCGTTTTAGCCAGCAACGCGCCGGCGCGCACTTTCTGGCCTTCTTCCACGACGACATGGGCGCCGGCCGGGATGGAATAGCTGGCCAGCACTTCCTTCTTCTCGTCCACAATCACGACCTGCGGATGCAAATCTTCCTTATGCTCGATGACCATTGTGCCCATGAGTCCGGTCGCTTCATCCACCTCGCGTTTGATGGTGACTCCAGCAATCATGTCGCGGAATTCGACCTTGCCGCCGTGCTCGGTGAGGATGGGGACGTTGTACGGATCCCATTGGACGAAGGTTTCACCTTTCTTGACCGAAGCGCCATCGTCCTTGGAAATCATGGAGCCGATGACGACGTTGTAACGCTCCAGCTCGCGGCCTTCCTCGTTGTGCACGCTGACCGAGCCGTTTTTGTTCAGCACGATCCAACTACCGTCCAGCGCCTGCACGGTTCGCAGATCATTGAACCGGACCGTGCCGTCGTTTTTGGCTTTGATGATCGGCTGCTTGAAGGTCTGGCTGGCGGTGCCACCGATGTGGAAGGTGCGCATGGTCAACTGCGTGCCGGGCTCGCCGATGGATTGAGCGGCGATGATGCCCACAGCTTCGCCCAGCTTCACAAATTCGCCCGTCGCGAGGTTGCGTCCGTAACACATGGCGCAAACGCCCCGGCCGCATTCGCAGGTCAACACGGAACGGATTTTGAGCTGTTCAACGCCGATGCGCTGCAATTCGGCAGCGATCTTCTCGTCGATGTACTGGTTGACCTTGACGATTTTTCTCTTCTTATCAACTGGGTCGGCGATCGTTTCGCAGCTCACGCGGCCGATGATGCGCTGGCCAAGATCGACCACTTCCTCGTCGCCCTCGTAAATGGAACGCACCACGATGCCGTTGACGGTGCCGCAATCCTCTTCGGTGATGATGACGTCTTGGGCGGCGTCCACGAGTTTGCGCGTCAAATATCCGGAATCGGCCGTTTTGAGGGCGGTATCGGCGAGACCCTTGCGGGCGCCGTGCGTGGAGATGAAGTATTCGAGTACGCTCAGGCCTTCGCGGAAGTTGGAAATGATCGGGCGCTCGATGATTTCGCCGCTGGGCTTGGCCATCAGGCCGCGCATACCGGCGAGCTGGCGCACTTGCTGTCGATTGCCGCGCGCGCCGGAATCGACCATGAGAAAGATGGGATTGTATTCCTTGCGATTCTGATTTTCCTCCAGCTCGCGGAACATGACGTTGGAAATCTGGTCACCGGCGTGGGTCCAGATATCGATGATTTTGTTGTAGCGCTCGCCGTCGGTGATGATGCCGCGCCGATATTGCTGCTCGACGAGGCGAACCTGTTTGTAGGCATTTTCCAACTCGGTTTGCTTCCTCTTCGGGATGATCATGTCCTCGATTCCAATGGAGATCCCGGCCCGGGTGGCTTCGCGGAACCCGAGTTCCTTCAATTTATCCAGCGTGGCCACGGTGACTGCGGGACCCGCTGTCTGGTAACAGCGCCAGATGATATCGCTGAGCTGCTTTTTGCCGGCCGGTTTATTGAAGAAACCAAGTTCGGCTGGCCAAATCTGGTTGAATATGACGCGACCGGCAGTGGTCTCGATGACGCTGGCCTTGGGGTCGCCAAAAACGGTCTGCTTCCCCTTGTCCGGATTCTTGAAAAGAATTCGGTCGTGCGTTTTGATGGCCCCTTCGACCATGGCAAATTCCACTTCCGAGGCGTCCGCAAAGAGGGGCAAGCGGCCATCCTTTTTAGCCAGCCGCGGGTTTTGCGTGATGTAATAACAGCCCAGGGTAATGTCCTGACTGGGCGTGGTGATTGGTTTGCCGCTGGAGGGCGAGAAAATGTTGTTGGGTGCCAGCATGAGCATGCGCGCTTCCAGCTGCGCCTCCACCGAGAGGGGGACGTGCACGGCCATCTGGTCGCCGTCGAAATCGGCATTGTAAGCTGTGCAAACCAGCGGATGAATGCGAATGGCTTCCCCCTCGATCAGCAACGGCTCGAAAGCCTGGATGGACAGGCGATGCAAAGTCGGCGCGCGATTCAGCAGTACGGGATGACCTTTTGTGACTTCCTCCAGAATGTCCCACACTTCCGGCGTTTGCCGTTCAATCATTTTCTTGGCGCTGCGCACGGTGTGCACATAGCCCAGGTCTTTGAGCCGCCGAATGATGAAGGGCTCGAAGAGCACCAGCGCCATCTTCTTTGGCAAACCGCACTGATGCAGTTTTAACTCCGGCCCGATCACGATCACCGAGCGCCCCGAGTAATCGACGCGTTTACCGAGCAAATTCTGGCGGAACCGGCCGCCCTTGCCCTTGAGCATGTCGCTGAGAGATTTCAACGGGCGGTTTCCCGCGCCGGTCACTGCGCGGCCGTGCCGGCCATTGTCGAACAGCGCGTCAACGGCTTCCTGCAACATTCGCTTCTCGTTGCGAATGATGACGTCGGGCGTCTTAAGCATGAGCAGGTTTTTGAGCCGGTTGTTGCGGTTGATGACGCGGCGATAGAGATCGTTGAGGTCGGAGGTGGCGAAGCGTCCGCCTTCCAGCGGCACCAGTGGGCGCAAATCGGGCGGAATAACCGGCAAGACGTCGAGAATCATCCATTCGGGACGGGCGTGAGAATTCAGAAAGCCCTGAACCAGTTTGAGACGTTTGGCCAGTTTCTTGCGAATCTGTTTGCTCTTGGTGGCGGCCATTGCCTTCTCCAGCTCTTTGTTGAGCTTGTTGAGATCGATTTCGGCCAGCAGTTTCTTGATCGCTTCGGCGCCCATGCCAGCGACAAAGTCTTCGCCGTACTGTTCCTGCGCCTCGCGATACTCCACTTCGTTGAGCAACTGACATTTCTGTAGCGGGGTCTTGCCTGGATCGATGACGATGTAATCTTCGTAGTAAATGACGCGCTCGAGCTGACGAGCGCTCATGTCGAGCATGAGGCCGATGCGCGAAGGCATGCATTTGTAGAACCAGATGTGCGACACCGGGACGGCCAGTTCGATGTGGCCCATGCGCTCGCGTCGGACTCGCGCCAGAGTCACTTCCACGCCGCAGCGGTCGCAGATCACCCCCTTGTGCTTGATGCGCTTGTATTTTCCACACGAGCACTCCCAGTCTCGCGTTGGACCAAAAATGCGTTCGCAGAACAACCCACCCTTCTCGGGCTTAAAGGTGCGGTAATTGATGGTCTCGGGGTTTTTGACCTCGCCCTTACTCCATGAGCGGATGGTATCGCTCGAGGCGATGCTGATGGCCACTTGATCAAAACCCACTGGGCGCTCTTCGCCCACCAATTCTCTCCAGGAATGTTCGTTCATGCTGTGCCAATAACCTTCGATTTACGCCACGTTTTCCATAAAGCTGGGAGCCTGGCTGCCCACTTTCACGTCCAGGCCCAGGCTCTGCATTTCCTTGATAAGGACGTTGAAAGACTCCGGCGTTCCGGCTTCGAGAGAATTATCGCCTTTAACGATGGATTCGTAGATGCGAGTGCGGCCCTGAACGTCATCCGACTTGACTGTCAGCAACTCCTGCAGGGTGTAAGCGGCGCCGTACGCTTCAAGCGCCCACACCTCCATCTCGCCAAAGCGCTGTCCGCCATATTGCGCCTTGCCACCCAATGGCTGCTGGGTGACGAGCGAATATGGTCCGACGGCGCGGGCATGGATTTTATCCGCCACCAGATGGCCCAGCTTCATCATGTAGATGTAGCCGACCACCACTTCCTGATCGAACGGTTCGCCGGTGCGCCCATCGTAAAGCCGGGCTTTGCCGTTTTCCTGTACCCAACTGAATCCTTCCTTCTTTCTGGCTTCGCGCAGATATTCGCGAATTCTGTCTTCCTTGATGCCGTCGAACACCGGCGTGGCGACCTTGAAACCGAGCGCCTTGGCGGCGACACCGAGGTGAGTTTCCAAAACCTGGCCGACATTCATGCGGCTGGGAACTCCCAGGGGATTGAGCACGATCTCCACCGGCGTGCCGTCGGCGAGGAAGGGCATGTCCTCCTCGGGCACGATCCGGGCGACGACGCCTTTATTGCCGTGGCGGCCGGCCATTTTATCGCCAACGCTCAGTTTGCGTTTGCTGGCAATATAGACCTTGACCTGCTTGATAATGCCGGGGTCGATGTCGTCGCCGCTTTCGACGCGGTCTATCGCCCGATCGCGTTCCAGTTCCAATTCGGCAAATTTATGCTCATATGAGGCGATAATTTCGCGGATCCTGTTGCGAATAGGGCTGGGGTCAATCTCGATGTGATCGTATGCCGCAGCCAGTTTTCGCAACAGCGTTTTGGTAATCTTGCGGTTGGCCGGGATGATGATCTCGCCGTTCTTGGCGTTGACCACATCCAGAGGAATTTTCTCGCCCAGCAGCACGTTGGAAAGCGCCTCGGTCAACTGATCGATTAGCCCTTCCCTCTTGCGTTTGTAATCTTCGTTAATCGATTTGAGCTGCCGGCGAGTTTCCGCCGGGGTCAGTTTCTCGCGGGAAACTTCGCGCCGGGAAGAGACCTTTACATCCATCACGATGCCGTATGTGCCCGATGGAACGGTCAGCGAGGTATCTTTCACATCCGCCGCTTTCTCGCCGAAGATGGCGCGAAGTAAACGTTCCTCTGGAGCCAGCTCGGTCTCGCTCTTGGGAGTAATCTTTCCCACCAAAATATCGCCGGGCTTAACCTCAGCGCCCACGCGCACGACGCCGTCGGGGCCCAGGTTCCGCAACGCTTCCTCGCTCACGTTGGGAATGTCACGGGTGATTTCCTCCGGCCCGAGCTTGGTGTCGCGGGCGCCGATCTCGAATTCGTCGATGTGAATGGAAGTATAAACGTCTTCCTTCACGACCTTTTCCGAGATCATGATGGCGTCCTCAAAGTTGTAGCCATTCCACGGCATGAAGGCTACGAGGACATTGCGTCCCAGAGCCAGTTCGCCGTGATCGGTATTTGGGCCGTCGGCAATCACTTGCCCGCGTTTGACGTGCTGTCCTTTGCGCACGATTGGCTTTTGGTTGATGCAGGTGCCGGCGTTGGAGCGCATGAACTTGCGCAGTTCATAGACCTGGATGCCGGCTTCCGGATCGGTCTTGAGTTTCTTTTTGCCGTCTGGCAGGTGACCATCCTTGGTAATAATGATCTGGTTCGCGCTGACGGATGCCACCTTCCCGCTGTCGCTGGCCACGACAACGGCGTGCGAATCCCGAGCCACTTTTTCCTCCAGGCCGGTGCCTACCAGCGGCGCTTCCGACACGATCAGCGGCACGCCCTGGCGCTGCATGTTCGAGCCCATCAACGCGCGGTTGGCGTCGTCGTGTTCCAGGAACGGAATCAGGCCGGCGGCAACCGACACCAGCTGTTTGGGCGAAACGTCCATGTAATTGACCTTGGAGGGATCGACTTCGAGAAAATCGCCTCGATAACGCACGGAAACTTTCTCGCCGGTAAAGCGGCCCCGCCCATCAATCGGCGCATTGGCCTGGGCGATGAGAAAATTCTCTTCTCGATCGGCGGTCAGATATTCAATTTCGTCTGTGACTCTGCCGTTGACGACCTTGCGGTACGGGGTTTCGATAAATCCAAATTCATTGATACGCGCGTAAGTGCTCATGGAGCTAATCAACCCGATGTTTGGCCCTTCCGGCGTCTCGATGGGGCAAATGCGGCCGTAGTGGGACGGGTGCACGTCGCGCACCTCGAACCCGGCGCGTTCGCGACTCAATCCACCGGGGCCGAGGGCCGACAAACGCCGCTTGTGGGTCAGCTCGGCCAGCGGATTGGTTTGATCCATGAACTGGGAAAGCTGCGAGCGCCCGAAGAAATCCCGAATTACGGCGCTGAGCGCCTTGGGATTGATAAGCTTCTGCGGTGTCATTCCATCGACGTTGATGTCGAACAGCGTCATGCGTTCCTTGACCAGACGCTCGGTGCGCGCCAGGCCGACGCGACACTGGTTGGCAAGCAGTTCACCCACGGTGCGCACGCGCCGGCTGCCTAGGTGATCAATATCATCAAGGGTGCCCTCGCCTCGCCGCAAATTGATCAAATACTTGATCGCGGCGATGAAATCCTTATCGGTCAAAACGCGCTCCGAAGGCTCAACGTTGATTCCCAGTTTTTGATTGATCTTGTAGCGGCCGACGCGTCCCAGATCGTATTTTTTGGGATCGAAAAAGAGCCGCTTGAGCAGAGCCCGCGCGTTGGCCACTGTGGGAGGGTCGCCGGGGCGCAGGCGGCGGTAAATGTCCTTGAGCGCCTCCTCCTGGTCGTGGGCGGGATCTTTTCTGAGCGCCTTCACGATGGTGTCGTCGTTGGAGATATCCACCACTTTCACCTCGTGAATCTTGAGCGCCATGATCTGACGAACGGTCGCCAGAGTCAGCGGCTCAAAAGCGCGGGCCACGGTCACTTCGCCGTCGCGGATATCGGCAATGAGAACCTTGGAAGCCAGTTTTTCTTCGTCGAGCTTTTCGCTCAATTTCAGATTCTCGATGTTATAAAAGAGTTTAACGACCTCTTCGTCGGACCCGTAGCCGAGCGCGCGCAGGAATGTTGTGGCCAGGAATTTTCGCCGCCGTTTGCGCCGATCGAGATAAATGTAGAGGAGGTCCGAAGTGTCGTACTGCACTTCGATCCAGGAACCCCGGTCGGGAATGATGCGGAAGCTGTAGAGCACTTTGCCGTTGGCGTGGACCGTGGATTCGAAAGCGATGCCGGGAGAACGATGCAACTGACTCACCACGACGCGCTCGGCGCCGTTGATCACAAACGTCCCCTGGGGAGTCATCAACGGTATTTCGCCCATGTAAACCTTTTCCTCCTTCACGCCCTTTTCGTCCCGCAGCTGGAACGTCACGTGAAGGGGAGCACTGTAGGTTTGCCCCTCGCGCTGAGCTTCCAGCGCGCTCAATTTGGGCTCGCCGATATCGTAGTGGCTGAAATCGAGCACCGCCTTCTCATCGTAGCTTTCGATGGGAAAAACTTCCTTGAAGACCGCTTGCAGCCCCTGGTTTTTTCGTTTGGCATATGGGACGTCCTTCTGCAGGAAATCCACATACGAATTGGCCTGTACCTCGATTAGATTTGGCGGCTCAATGCTTTCCTTGATGCTTCCAAAGTAAATACGTTCCGACATAGGCTCACACCGAGACTCCCAACCGCGCCGAATCCCTGCCCGCGGAGACGGGAAAGGACAGGGCGTGGGAGGATTTTTACGGACTCAGCAACGGGCGAAGAGCGCAACACTGCCCCCAAAGCGGTCGCTTGTCAAATTGGCCACCGTTTTGCTGCCACTCTTCTGCTTTACCGTTGAGCGCCGGGTTAAAATATTTTCTTCCCTGCTTTAAACGAATTAAAAATGCTCACGCGCCGGCAGCGCGCAACTGGAAAACGCGATGTCGTCGAGATTCCCGAATCGGCTTCGCCGATTTGCCGGCTGCCGACTGACCGACTATTTGATCTCCACCTTAGCGCCCGCAGCCTCAATCTTTTTCTTAATCTCCTCGGCCTCCTCTTTCGTCACGCCTTCCTTGATGGTTTTGGGCGCTCCTTCCACCAGAGCCTTCGCTTCGGCAAGGCCAAGGCCGGGCACGGCGCCGCGGACCTCCTTGATCACCGCGATCTTGTTCGCGCCCATTTCCTTCAGGATAACGTCGAAGGTCGTCTTTTCTTCCGCAGCGGGAGCTGCCCCACCGGCAGCTGCGCCTGCCACAGCCGGGCCGGCGGCCACGGCGACCGGCGCCGCCGCGCTGACCCCCCACTTCTCTTCAAGTTGCTTGACCAAGCCGACAATCTCCAGCACGGACAAGTTGCTGAGTTGCTCTACCAGTTTTTCTGTATCTGCCATTGTGTTTCCTCCAATTGCCGTCTCCGGAAGCCTCCAGAGAATTAAAGCCGACAGCCGCCGGCTCGGACAGTTTGTTCGTGGTTGTATTTGCAGCCCCGAACGCGTTCGGGGCCACGAAATCTATGTGGCTTTTGCCTCCTCCTTTTCGGCTTTCGCCTTAAGCAATCGCGCCAGGCCCGAGGCCGGCTCATTGAGCAGGCGCACGAGACGAGTAGCCGGCGCGAGCAGCAATCCCAAAAACTGCGCCTGCAGCATGTTGCGCGGAGGCAGTTCCGCCAGCACTTCCAGCTCTTTGGCCGAAAGAACCGCGCGATCCACAAAGCCGACTTTGATCCTTGGGATTTTAAATTCGGTTGCGAAAGTCTTGAGCACCTTGGCCACAGGCGCCACGTCGCTGCCGTCCGTGACGATGGCGGTCTGCCCGGTCAATTCCTGACCCGGGTCCGGGAATCCGCATTCTGCCATGGCTCGCCTGAGAAAATTGTTTTTCACCACATGTATCTGCGCCCCGGCGCTGGCCAGGCGATTGCGCAACTCGCTGAAATCGGCAACCTTCATCCGCTGGTAGTCGGTCACCAGCACAAAAGAAGACGCCTTCAGCTTCTCGCACAGATCGGAAACGAGGATGACTTTCTCCGGTCTCATTGGTTATTTGCGCCTGGTTTTATACATTTAAATAAGGCGCGGGATCAACGTGAATGCCCGGCGACATTGTTGCGCTTACAGTCACGCCTTCGAGGTAACGCCCCTTGGCCGTGGCGGGTCGCGCGCGAACCACCGCTTCGATCACAGCACTGGCATTTTCTTCCAGCGCTCTTTCTTCAAAGGAAATCTTTCCCACCGGGACGGCAACGTTGCCGTTCTTGTCGAGTTTAAACTCCACGCGGCCCGCTTTCACCTCCCGAACGGCCTTTGCCGTGTCGTCGGTCACTGTTCCGGTGCGGGGGTTGGGCATCAACCCGCGCGGCCCGAGAATTTTTCCCAGCTTTCGAACCTCAGCCATCGCGGCGGGGGTAGCGATGGCCACGTCGAAATCCTGAAAACCTTGCTGGCACTTTTCGATCATCTCTTTCATTCCGACAAAATCGGCGCCTGCTTCGCGCGCTGCGCGCGCAGCTTCGCCATCGGCGAACACCAACACGCGCACCTGTTTTCCGCTGCCATGCGGGAGCGGGCATGTGCCGCGAACCATTTGATCCGACTGCCTGGGATCCACTCCCAATCGGAACGAAAGCGTCACTGTCTGATCAAACCTTGTGGGCGGAAATTTTTTCAACGTGGCCACCGCTTCGGCCAGACTGTAAACCTTCTTCCGATCCACCAGTTGGGCGGCGGCGCGATAACGTTTGCTTCGATTTCTTTGCATTGTCTTTGCGCAGTTCTCATCCCGCGTGCCCCGGCTGGTCTCGACACATCGTTACGCGACAGATCGGCGTCGTCCGATCGACTGCGCATGCGGAGACTCGCGAAGCAGTTGGGTCCTGCCTGGAGATGCTCGCTTGTCGGGCAAGCGAGCCGAAGAAGCTATCGGTATTTCCCTCTTTGTCAAAAAGCGACGTGACCGGCGGCGAAAATATCGCTACTGCTTCCTGAGTTTGGCAGCGCTTTCGGCCAGGCCCTGCTTGGCCGGCGCGAAATTTGGATCGAGATCGAGCGCCTGTCTGAAAGCAGCAACCGCGCGCTCGTGTTGGCCGAACGACGCCAGATAACGCCCGCGATTGACGAGCATGCGGGTGTAGGCCGGCAGTATCTTCACCTTGACAGGATCATCCTGCTCAAAACGAATCGTCCCGTCCGCCAGTCCGCGCGTCTGCAAATGCAGAGCCGGCAGATCGTGAAAATCCCGTTCATCGGTGAGAGTGAAGACCAGCCCTTCCGGCACCAGCTGATAATTGTGCGTAAGCCATCGGGTGAATTCGCCGTTCATCGAATCCGTAAACAACAAATCGCTCGTGATGTACACAGGTCCCACTCTGCTTTCGTTTGTCACGATCGCTTCCAGCATGCTCAGAAATGCCGCGGTGATCCTTTCGGTAAGCGCCGCACTTTTCTTAAATGCGTCCGGATCACGCTCCCATTCCCTGAGGTTCTGGACAAAGCTTTCAATTTGTTTGCTTGATCGTTGGACCAGGCCGGGCCAGGAGCGGCTCAGATAATCAAAATACCAGGAACGCCGCAGCAGATTAACGTCCAGGACCTTCACATCGCGGCGCCGCTGTTCGATCTGCTGCACGTAGAACATGGGCGAGGCGACCTGCCAGTCGAGCGTCAGCAGCAGCCCGTTGGGTCTGATGGTGCTCAGCAGATTCTCGGCGTAATCCGACGCGATGAAATATTGCCTGCGATTATTAAACCGCCAGTTTGCGCAAAGGGCGATCCCACAGATCGAGGCCACGGCGATTACAGAAGCCAGCGCCGGTTTTACAGCGGCCAGTCCCCTAGAGGCAACGCGCTGAACCAACCACTGCATTCCGAAAGCTGCCGCGAGCGCCAGGGAAATGAAGGCCGGCAAATAATAAGCGTCTTTGTCCTCGGCAATTTCGTAGCTGATCCCGTAGGCGAGATCTGCGACGATAAGCACGAGCAGAAACCAAAAGGCGGTTCTGTCCCGTCGGAAAACGATCGCCATCGCACCCAGCGCGAGCGCGAGCGCCAAGGGCAACCAGGGAAAGCCAAACTCCCGCAAAGTCATTGCCCAAAATTCCGCCAATTGTTTCCCCAGCAGCTCCGGCATAAATGTGAAATAGACCCGATACTGGCGTCCCGTGACATGCCACCAGATCTCCCGGAGCAAACGCGGATTGCCCCAGTTGATCACCGGCGAACGCGACGCGGCCAATGGCAAATAGGCATAAATCGTCACGAGCGCCGCGACCGAGATCAAAGCGGCATAAAGCAGGCGTTTGCTGGCGAAAAACTGCCATCCCTGAGTGCGGTAAACGATGACCGCCACGGCCGGCAAAATTAAGCCGACGGTAACGTGATGAACGCCCAGCGCCAGGCCGAACACAAAAGCCGCCGCATAGAGCAGCAGATCGTGGCTTGGGTTCGGCGAGGTTAAAGATCTTTTCGCCGGGCCGAGAGGCACCGCGTCTGCAACAATGCAGCGTCTCCACCGGCACATCAGAAACAACACGATGCCGATGAGCAAAGTGTTAAGGGCGTACACTTCGGCGATGACCGCGTACGACCAAAGGGTGCGCGAGAACGCCATCAAAAATCCCGCGCCTAAAGCCGCTGTAACAACCGAAAGCTGCGTCTCCCTCTGATCCTTTGGTCCTCTCCACTGACGCGAAGCCTTTTTCGCGCGATTCGTCACGTTGAGATAAGAGGCCGTAACCGCCATCTCCGCGGCCGTAAGCGCGAGCATGGCGCAAGCGAGCGCGGCAAAAAATGCGGAAGAAAAATTGATGCGCACCGCGACGTTTCCGATTGGCGCGAGCGACGCCAAATGGGCGAGGAGAATCCACAGCGGGACGCCGGGAGGGTGAGCAATCCCGAGGTGCCGCGCCACGACAATCAGCTCGCCACTGTCAGTGCAGGTGACTGTGGGCGCCAGCGTCCAGGCGTAAAGCAGCAAAGCCACCCCAAATACCGCGCCGCCGCACAGTAATTGCAGACGCGCCAGAGAAACACTCCCATCTCCCGACTCGGGCGGGGACTTTGCGGTGTGCAAAGCAGCAGCCGCGCCCGGTTGCATTCTCGACGGCCCGCTTGCCATTGCGTATCGTCTCGCAAACTGGCCTTCCCGCAAATCAGCGATTCAGCGAACGCGCGCGGCAACCAATAGAACAAAGGGAGAATGGGGCAGCCGCAGGAGCAGCCTCGCGGTTCAGATCTGGCGCGTCGCCCCTCGCTAAGGAAACACTCGATCGGTTGAAAGGACTCGGCACAACGCGATTCGCCTTAGGTGAGCGTGATTTTTCGAATACATTTTGTTGTTTTATCCTTGCCGTTTGGATTCAATGCCCAAATGGACAAGTCAGTCGTCGCCGGCAACCGCCTTTTGTCTCATCTCATCGTTGGCGCGGCTTTGCTGATTTCCAGAGCGCTCGTAGCACAAACGCCATCGGTCGCTCCCTCCTCTTCACCACCGCCCGGCAATTACGATCTGCGCTGGGGCGTTAAAATTCCAATGCGCGACAATGTGAAGCTGAACGCCACGTTATATCTGCCAAAGCGGCTGGATGGCTCGCCGCCACGGACGCCGGTCATTTTCACCCTCACTCCTTATATCTCCGACACTTACCACGACCGGGCCGCGTATTTTGCCTCGCACGGCTACGCTTTTGCGCTTGTAGATGTGCGGGGACGCGGAAATTCCGAAGGGGAGTTTGAGCCCTTTGCCAATGAGCCGCGCGATGGCCACGACGTTGTCGAGTGGCTTGCCAAGCAACCATTCTGCGACGGCAAAGTGGCCATGTGGGGCGGTTCCTACGCCGGATTTGATCAGTGGGCCACAGCGAAAGAGTTTCCGCCGCATCTGGCCACCCTCGTTCCGGCCGCTGCCGCGCACCCGGGACTCGATTATCCCTCCACCAACAACATCGGGCTCACATACGACATGCAATGGTTCACATTCACCAGCGGCCGCACCGGACAGGAACATCTTTTTGCCGATCAAAAATTTTGGCGCGCCAAGTTTCTCGACGCCTACAAAAAGCACATCCCCTTTAAGTCGCTGGACGCGTTTGTGGGAAATCCCTCGGAAAATTTCCAACGCACCCTCAAACATCCAATGCTCGATGCATACTACGACGCCATGACGCCGACGCGTGAGCAGTTCAAAAAAATCACGCTGCCGATACTCACCATCACCGGCCAATACGACGGCGATGAACTTGGCGCTCTCTCCTATTACCGGGACCACCTGGCCAATGCCGCGCCGCAGGCGCGCGCGAAACATTTTCTGATCATTGGCCCCTGGGACCACGCCGGCACGCGCACGCCCACGGATGAAGTGGGCGGCGTAAAGTTCGGTCCCGCAGCCGTCATCGACCTGAACGATTTACACCGGCAATGGTACGATTGGACCATGAGAAACGGAGCGAAGCCAGCGTTTCTCAAGAACCAGGTCGCCTATTATCTACTGGCGCCGGGAAACAGCGGCGCAAATGGCGAATGGAAATATGCCGATAATTTTGAGGCGCTGGTTGCGCACCCCAGAACGTTTTATCTCGACTCTGCGAACAGCGACGCGAACGGCGTGTTTCGCTCCGGCAAATTAATTGCGCAACCACCGGGCGCGGGCGCCGATAAATTTGTTTACGACCCCCTAGATACCCGGCGCGGCGAAAACGTGGAGGGTGTCGAGCCAAAGGAAAAAGCCTCGGGCATCGATCAAAGCTACCCGCTGAGCATCGGCAACGACGGCCTGGTATATCACACCGAGCCGTTGCCCGACGAGACGCCTCTCATTGGATGTCCGGCGCTGACCTTGTGGCTTTCCATCGACACACCCGACGTGGATCTTTCGGCGCATCTGTACGAGATCCAGCCCGACGGCACGAGCATCGCGCTCTGGAGCGACATTCGCCGCTTGCGTTATCGAGAATCGCTGCGCGAAGCAAAACTTGTTAAGCCGGGAGAAATCGTGCGGTGCGATTTTAATCCCGGTCTGTTCGTCGCGCGACGCCTGATGCAAGGCAGCCGGTTGCGTCTGGTGATATCGTCGCCCAACTCCATCGCCTTGCAAAAAAACTATTGTTCGGGCGGCGCGATCGCTGAAGAGACAGCAAACGACGCGCGCACATGCCATGTGCAGGTGTACCACGACCGCGCGCACCCGAGCGCGATCCAACTTCCCTTGCGCTGATGAATGGCCTGCTTCGAACGCTGGTGATCGGCAGCATCTTTTTCCTGTTGCCGGGGAACGCGCGCGCCGACGTGGAGATCGCTGTCGCTATCCGATACCTGCAAGCCCGCGGAACCAGTCACTCGCACATCTATTTGTATCGGGAGGACGGGAAACTTTTGAGACAATTGACGACCGACAACTCGGGCCAGGATTCAACCCCGAGATTCGCGCCGGATGGGGAGACGATCGTTTTCACGCGCCAGAAACGCGACGCCCCTGTCGAATTCTGGAGTGTCGCGCCGCGAGGCGGAGACCTTCAAAAGCTTGCCGTGGCTCCGGCGTGGTACGACGACGCGAAAAGCGCGCCTTATTTCACCAATGTCGACCCGGAATCGACCGCATCTCCGCCCAGTCCGGCGCCGTCGCCTGTCGAACAGCCGGCGCCCATTTATAAATCAGCCGACGGAGCGTTTGAGGTGGTGCTGCGGGAGGATCCAAACGATGAAGACGATCAGATCAATGGTCCGGGCCACGGGAAACATTTTCTGCTGCGCGATCTCAAAGCCGGGACGCAAACCGAGTTTGGCAAAATCCCAGGGTTTTACGGCGCCTTTGAAATTCTCCATCTGAACCAGGATGCAGCGCGGCATTTTCTTCTCGAAGGAAGTTTGCGCGCGGCGTTCTTCGGTTTGCATCTGAATAGCACCGATGGCGATACGGTTTTCGCGCTGGATCTGAACGGGCCGCGATTTGTCCGGTTGTCGCCAAATTGGGCGACCCCGATTCCGTTGCCGGGCGAGCTGGCGTTTCTCACGCTTACGGAGAATCGTTACGTTCCAATCCCCGGCAGCAAGAAAACAGCGAACTGCTCCTACTTGGAACGCTGGGACGCCAAATTGAGCCGAATTCGCTACGCCAGCGAAAATTCCGCGGCGCTCTGCTATGGCGCCTCGATGTATCGGCCAGGAAAGGAACCGCGTGTGGTCACACTGCGCGGCACCTCGGAATGACGCCGTTTCGACCGCACGAAAAAGCAACGCGCTCAACGCGTTTTACGCTTCTGATTCGGATGCGGCGGCCGGTTGCATCCCTTCTGCTGCTCATTGTGCTCGGCCATGTCGCCAGGTCTGCGGCGGAAATGGACTCGCTGGAGAAACTGGCCGATGACTTCTGGGCGTGGCGCGCGAAGTACGCGCCCTTCAGCGGCGATGATGTCAACCGCATGGAGCGACCGGGCGGAACGCGCGACTGGTCGCGACCCGGCATCGATCAACGCCTGAAAGATCTGGCCGCTTTTGAGGGGCGCTGGAAAAAGATCAACCCCGAAAGTTGGCCCGTCTCCCGGGAGGTCGATTACAAATTGATTAGTTCGGCGCTGTCGCGGGTGCGCTGGGAGCTGGAGGTCAACCCGCGCTGGAAACGGGATCCGAATTTTTACATCGAACAGACGCTCACCGCGCTGGCCGAGGCGCTCACCGTCCCCGGGCCTTACGACGCATCGCACAGCAACGAGATTCTCGCGCGAATCGAGAACATTCCCTCGATTGTGGAGCAAGGCCTGGGGAATCTCGAAAATCCGCCGGCGCCGTTTGCGAGTGTGGCGATCCGGAACCTCGAGGGGATTCGCGATCGTTTGCAGAGAATGGCAAACGCGCTCCTGGGCTCCACCACTCTAAAGCGAGGGGAGTTGACCGGGGCCTGTGATCGCGCCGCGGACGCGCTCGAGAAATTTCAACGCCATCTCAAAGAGAGGCTGCCTCAGTTGCCGCAGCAAACCGCTCTGGGCCGCGAGGCATACGTTTGGTTCCTGCGCAACGTCGCATTGATGCCTTTCACGCCAGAGGAACTTCTCGCCATGGGACGACAGGAGTGGAACCGCGCCGTCGCGTTCGAGGCGTTTGAGAAGAACCGCAACAGGAATGTGCCCCCGCTCAAGATCGCCTCGGACATCGACAGCTGGATTAAAGACGCGGCAGCGAAAGAGGCTCAAATCCGAAAATTTCTCCAGCAGCGCGGCATTCTTACCGTGCCGGATTGGGTGCGCCATTACACGCTCCGGCCCACTCCGGAGTACTTGCGTGCGCTCGGATTTACCGAGACAGACGATTTCACGTCGCCATCGCGGTTGAACGAGAACTGCATCCGCTACGTGCCCGGGCCATCAGACAGCCTCGGCTACTTCTGGCGGGCCACCGCGATGGACCCGCGCCCCATTACAGTTCATGAAGGAATACCCGGACATTACTTCCAACTGTGTCTCTCGTGGAAACACGAAGACCCGATTCGCCGCCACTACTACGACTCGGGCGCGAATGAGGGCATCGGCTTTTACGCCGAGGAAATGATGCTGCAGGCCGGCCTGTTCGACGACAGCCCGCACACGCGAGAGATCATTTACAATTTCATGCGGCTGCGCGCGCTGCGCGTGGAGGTGGACGTAAAACTCGCGCTCGGCGACTTCACGCTGGAACAAGCCGCGCGATATCTGCACGAGAAAGTGCCGATGGACGAACAGACCGCGCGCCAGGAAGCAATCGCCTTCTGTACCGGTCCGGGTCAGGCCATCGCCTATCAGATCGGCAAACTGCAGATTCTAAAATTCCTCGCCGACGCGCGCGTGCAGCAGAGCGATCAATTCAATCTGCGCGCTTTCCACGATTACCTGTGGAGGAACGGCAACGTCCCCATTGGCCTGCAGGAATGGGAATATCTTTCCGGCAAGTAGCGCGCCATCGGCTCGCCCCGTCAGTCAACGATCTCGATGCCCATCTGCCGGGCGGTGCCGGCGATGATGCGGAAGGCGGCTTCATCGTCGCGAGCGTTCAGATCCTTGCGTTTCACGTTCACGATATCCATGATCTGTTTGCGCGTGACTTTGCCGACCTTGGTTTTGTTCGGCTCCTTGGAGCCGGCGGCGATGTTGGCCGCCTTCTTTAACAAAACCGCCGCAGGAGGACTCTTGGTGATGAACGTGAAAGATTTGTCCTTGTAAACGGTGATGACCACCGGGAGGATATCGCCGGCTTGTTTTTGGGTCGCGGCGTTAAATTCCTTGCAAAACGCCATGATATTTACGCCGCGCGGACCGAGCGCGGTGCCTACGGGCGGCGCCGGGTTTGCCTGGCCCGCTGGAATCTGAAGTTTGATTTGTGCGACGACTTCCTTTGCCATTTTAGTTCCTTCAAGACTTGCAGCAGGAGAAACGGGCTGCTAACCGCGTTCGACCTGCCAATATTCCAATTCGACCGGAGTGGCGCGGCCGAAGATGGTGACCGAGACCCGAAGTTTCCCCCGTTCGGGGTCGATCTCCTCGACGATTCCCGTCTGGTTCTGGAACGGACCGTCAGCCACCTTCACCGACTCGCCCACCTCGAAACTGATCTTTGGTTTCACTTTTTCTTCGCGCTCCTTCATTTGGGCGAGCATGCTTTCCACTTCCGATTGCCGCATCGGGATGGGCCTGTCCTTGGTGCCGGCAAATCCGATCACGCCAGGCGTGTCGCGGATGAAATACCAGGTGCGCCCCACCAGCTGATTGTTCTCGTCGAGCAAATGCATGTTGATGATAAGGTAGCCGGGAAAAAATTTGCGCGTCGTCTCGCTTTTTTTCCCTTTCTTAATTTCCGACACGCGCTCCGTAGGAACGAGCACATCGTAAATAACGTCGCCCATTTCCTCCGCCTTGACGCGCTTGAGAATATTCTCGCGCACCTTGTTTTCCTGACCGGAAAGCACGTGCACCACGTACCATTGATCTCTGCCCGCGAGTGTCTGCGCCATAAATCAGTGTAATCGGGTGAAGAAGTGAACCACGTTGACCAGAACAAAATCAAACAGAGCCACGTATCCACCCAGCAACAGCATGGCAATGACCACCACCAGCGTGGAGTCCACAAGCTCCTTGTAACGCCGGAACCCGTGTTCCTTGGGGTCCCACGGCCAGGAGCATTTTTGCAACTCCACCTTTACCTCGCTCAAGAAGGTTTTGATTTTGGTGATCATTTTAATCTGGGACTGGTTAAACTTTTGAAGCGCGCGGGGCTGCCGTATTCTGTTCCATTTTCCAGCCTGGACGCTGCAACAATGGACCGCTCTTGTCTTTGGGGATAATCGCACGGCAGGAGGGACTCGAACCCCCAACCGACGGTTTTGGAGACCGCTACTCTACCAATTGAGCTACTGCCGTAAGTCATTCCAAGCGACCTCGACCCATCCTTAGGCGTTTGCCTGCGGCTCGCACGCCGGGGACGTCTCGACTCGCTCCCGACATCACTCAAATCTAATCCAGAATTTCCGTCACGCGACCCGCGCCGACCGTCTTGCCACCTTCGCGAATGGCGAAGCGGATGGTCTTTTCCATGGCAATGGGCGTAATCAGCTCCACTTCCAGCGACACGTTGTCGCCGGGCATCACCATTTCCACGCCTTCGGGTAATTTCACCGTGCCGGTCACATCCGTGGTGCGGAAATAAAATTGGGGCCTGTAATTACTGAAGAACGGTGTGTGACGTCCGCCCTCTTCCTTGCTCAGGACGTAAACTTCCGCCTTGAACTTTTTATGGGGCGTGATCGACCCGGGTTTGGCGATCACCTGCCCGCGCTCGACGTCTTCCTTCTTCAGGCCACGCAACAGCACCCCCACGTTGTCGCCGGCCCGCGCTTCATCTAGAAGCTTGCGGAACATTTCGATATCGGTGGCCACGGTCTTTTGCGTGGGACGAATGCCGACCAGTTCCACCTCTTCCATCTTCTTGAGCACGCCGCGCTCGACACGGCCGGTAGCCACCGTGCCGCGGCCTTCAATATTGAAGACGTCTTCGATCGGCATCAGAAACGGCTGATCCACCGGGCGGTCCGGCACCGGGATGTAGTCGTCGATGGCCTCCACCAGCGCCAACACCTGTTTCTCTCCTTCCGGATCACCGTTGAGCGCCTTGAGAGCGCTGCCTTTGACGATGGGAATTTTGTCGCCGGGAAACTCGTACTGCGTGAGCAGATCGCGGACCTCCATTTCCACCAGATCAAGAAGCTCGGGATCATCCACCATGTCGGTCTTATTGAGAAAAACGACAATGGAGGGCACGCCCACCTGGCGCGCCAGAAGAATGTGCTCGCGCGTCTGCGGCATGGGGCCGTCGGCGGCCGAGACCACCAGAATCGCCCCGTCCATTTGCGCCGCGCCGGTGATCATGTTCTTGACGTAATCGGCATGGCCCGGGCAATCGACATGCGCATAATGCCGTTTTTCGCTGGCATATTCCACGTGCGCGGTGTTGATGGTAATACCGCGTTCTTTTTCCTCAGGCGCATTATCGATCGATTCGTACGGACGCTCCTCGGCCATACCTTTTTTGGCCAGCACCTTAGTGATGGCGGCCGTTAGTGTGGTTTTGCCATGGTCCACGTGACCGATTGTGCCGACGTTCACGTGCGGCTTGTCGCGTTTAAAAGCTTCTTTAGCCATAGGATTAATTATATTTTCTGACTTTCCTCGCCGGCTGCAAGCTCACTGGAGCCCATGACCGGGATTGAACCGGTGACCTCGTCCTTACCAAGGACGTGCTCTGCCAACTGAGCTACATGGGCCGCTCGTCGCCAGCCCAGCGCCGCCACGGAAACTCCGGGGCGGCGAAACCGGCTTGCCTTCAACCAGAGAGTTAAAAATCCCAGAGCCGCGTCAAATTGCAATTTGAAACGACCATGGGATTGCCTCGTTCCGGCAAAAAGCGTGGGCAATGCTAACTGCGCAGGGAAAGGTGTCAAAGAGATTCTACGCTGCGATGCAGCGCTGGCGCGCGTTTTCCTGAATTGCAAAAGGGAAAGCAACCGGAAAGCGACCGGGAAAACCTGGCCCGCGCCTAGCGGATGATGTGGCTTGTCTCCTCGGCTTTGCCGCGCGTGAGCAGGCGCACGACCACGGCAATGAGCAGCAGGGTGCCAAGAACGATTCCCACATTCAGCGGCGTAAAGAGGCCGGGCCGCGGGGTGGGAGTAGGGGTCGCCGGCGCGGGAGGCGGCGCGTTCTTGGCAGCCAACATCCCCTGAGCATACTGCAACCGTTGCACCGTGTCGTAGTCATTGGGGTTGAGCTTGAGCGCGGCCTGGTAATCAGCAATCGCCTTTTCGTAATCCTGCATTGAGGTGTAGGTGGCGCCGCGCTTAACCATGTGCTCCGCGTCATTGGGATTCAGCTCCAGCAGGTGCGTGTAATCGGCAACAGCCGCCTGATAGTTTTTTAAATTTCGGTTTGCCCATGCGCGCCGGTCATAGTTTTGGGGATCGTTGGGATTGAGCTCGATCGCCTTGGTGAAATCGGCGACGGCCTTGTCCCATTGGGCGAGTCCGATTTCGGCAAAGCCCCGGTATTTGTACGCGAATGGGTCATCGGGTTTCAGTTCAACGGCCTTGTCGAGATCCGGCAGCGCGGCTTCGAATTGATTTTGCATGATTGCCGTCATCCCGCGCTCGCGATAGGCAATTTCGTCTTTGGGCGCCAGTTCAATTGCCTTGGAGAAATCGGCATACGCTTCCGCGAGGCGGTTGCTGGCGCGATAAGCGGTGGCGCGATTGGTGTAACCGCGCGAATCTTTGGGGCTGGCTTCGATCGCCTTGGTGAACTCGGCGATGGCGGCGTCAAATTGCTTTTGCTGCGCCAATTCGATGCCCCGCTGCATGTGAGCGGCGCCCGCTGGCGTTTTCTTTCCCTCCGCAGCAGGCTTCCCCTCAACAAACGGGATCGTTGCGAAGCTCAGAAGTAAAGCGGTACCAATAGCTATGATCGGGTTCTTCAAGATATGTGACTCTCCTTCGCCATTACTTTTGCGCGATTTATGGCTCGCAGGCCAGCAAATTCACGCTACCAAATCGGGAATAAATGAATCAGGCAATTTCCGCCGGAGAATTCAGCGGTTGGGCGCGCCGAAATTTCCGAGGTGATGCGGCGTTGTTCGTACCATCATCAGCTGTTCCCACGCTGCGAAGCTTGCAGTTGTCCCCGAATGCTTTCGGGGTGGGACTCTCAGCGTGGCTTTGTGGGAGACGCCTCAGTGGCGCGCAATTTGGGAGCGCGGTAATCCTGCTGGTTAGCGCCTTTTTGGTCAAGCGCGCCCAAGCGCGCCAGGCCGGCAGCCACCAAGGAGATTGCAGGCAATATCCGAACGAGTGGCTCCGCCCGCTGAACAGATACGCTGCCGCCCTATTCCGCAGAGCCGCATCCTTAATTGCCGCATCGTTTTAGTCTAACGATTCACTTCTATGGTGCAGCTTCGCCGCGAAATCGGGATTTGCTCGCTGTTCTTCATTTTATTTTTCTGCACCTCCGGCGGCCCGTACACGACCGAAACGCTCATTGCTTCAGTCGGTCCGGGGCTGGGTTTGCTGATCCTGCTGCTCATTCCGATCGTTTGGTCCCTGCCAGAGGCGCTGATAGTCGGCGAGCTGGCCAGCATGCTGCCGGAGGAAGGCGGTTATTACCGGTGGGTGGATCGCGCCTTTGGGCGGTTTTGGGGATTCCAGAATGGCTGGCTCACCTGGACTTATTCGCTCGTGGACATGGCGCTGTATCCTGTCCTTTTCAATCAGTATATGCGATGCCTTGTGCCGGCCGCGCATCGGTGGGAATGGCTCATCTCTCTAACTGTGATCTGGTGCGCCACCGGGATTAACCTGCGCGGCGGCGTGCGCGTTGGGCGGGTCTCGATCGCGGCCGGGTCGTTTGTCATGCTCGGTTTTCTCGTTATGTCGTTCTGCGCCGCGCCGCGCATTATCCGTGTTCCATGGGAACCATTTGCATCCGAAAACGTCCGTGGCCTTGGTGGCCTGGCTTTGGGAATTTCAATTGGCCTCTGGAACTACATTGGCTGGGACAACGCTTCGACCGTACAAGGCGAAGTGCGGGATGCCTCGCGCAGCTACCCGCGCGCGCTCGCCCTGGCATTGCCATTTGTGACTCTTGGTTACCTTGTGCCGTTGCTTGTCGCTCTTGGCGCAACCAACTGGAAAACGTGGAGCGAAGGCACCTGGCCGCAGATCGCCGCGCAGGCAACGGGCGGCGCCGGCCAATGGATCACAGTCTGGATCGCGCTGGGCGGAATGATTAGCGCGCTCGCCCTGTTTAACGCTTTACTGCTTGGCTATTCCCGCATCCCTTTCGTCATGGCCAGCGACGGCTTGTTACCAAAATTCCTCGCCCGCCTTGATGATCGCGGCACACCGCGAAACGCTGTCATCATTTCGGCTGTTTTTTATTCGCTTTTCACTCTGCTTCCTTTCAGGCGGCTGGTGATCGCCGACGTGGTGCTCTATTCGCTGGCATTGTTTCTCGAGTTCGGCGCATTGATTCGGCTTCGTAAAACACAGCCCTCGTTGCGGGGGGCCTTTCGCATTCCGCTGGGTCGCGTCGGTGTAACCATAATCGCTGCGCTGCCTGTGATTGTGCTGCTTGGCGTCATCGCTGTCTCAGTAGGCAATGGAGAGTACGGTTTGCCCGCTCTTATCGGCTCGGCAACGGCCATTGCGGCGGGCCCGATTGTTTATGGAATCGTCAGCCTGCGCAAAGCGCCATCGGGGACGTCCTCTGCGCCGTAGCGGCCTGCGCTCGAAAGCTTGATACTGGACACTCGGCGGCGCGTTGAATTATGCAGTATCCACCATTGAGGAACAGCCTGTGAATCTCAAAAAGTATCTGCAAACCCGCCAGAGAGAGATCGAACGCGCGCTGGATGGTTATCTGCCGAAGGCGAATACGAAACCGGCCACGATTCATCGAGCGATGCGCTACAGTCTTTTTGCCCCTGGCAAGCGGTTGCGGCCGATTCTCTGTCTGGCAGCCGCAGAAGCCTGCGGCGGTAAGATCAGCGACGCGCTGCCCCTGGCCTGCGCCATCGAGTGCATCCACACCTATTCGCTGGTGCACGATGATCTCCCCAGCATGGATAATGACGATTTTCGCCGCGGCCGACCCACCTGCCACAAAGTCTTCGGCGAAGGCATTGCCGTGCTGGCCGGGGACGCGCTGTTGACTGTCGCCTTTGAGATCGCCTCCAACGCCCGGCCCACGGCGCGCTACGACATGGCTGTTCTGGTGCGCGAACTGGCCAGCGCCGCTGGCAGCCAACGACTCATTGCCGGGCAGGTCGCCGATCTTGAAGCCGAGGGCCGGGAGGTCAAACGCGATCAGCTGCGCTACATCCACGAAAATAAGACCGCTGCCATTCTGAAAGCGGCCGTCCGCCTTGGCGCGATGGCCGCAAATGCCGAGCCGCAAAAGCTGCGGGCCATCACACAGTTCGGACATGGTCTGGGTCTGGCCTTCCAAATCATCGACGACATTCTCGATGTCACGCAGACTTCCGAAATTTTGGGCAAAAGCGCTGGGAAAGATGTCGCTGCGAAAAAAGCCACCTATCCGGCGGTGATCGGTCTGGAAAAATCGCGCGCGGAAGCCAGGCGGCTTACCCGCCGGGCGCACGAAGCGCTATCAATATTCCCCGAACGTGATGCCGAGCCGTTGCACGCGCTGGCAAATTATCTCCTGGAACGCGAGTACTAGAGAACCGCGCTTTCGGAGCAACTCCTTTTGGCATCGCTCCGGGATCGCCCAAAAAAAAGGCGCGCGATTCTCATTCATGCCAGCGCCAGGTTCGGATCGATTTCCTCCGTGACCGGCGATTGCAATCCGGCGCGCAGCCGCAACAACGCTGCAAAACCGATCATGGCTGCGTTGTCGGTGCACAACCACGGCTCAGCATTTCTAAATTCGAATCCCTGTTGCTCGCAGGCCCTGGCCAGTTGCCGGCGCAATTCCTGATTGCAACTCACTCCGCCGCTGGCCGTCACCAGTTCCACGCCGCATTTGCGGGCGGCAGCGATTGTTTTCTTTACCAGCACATCGATCACTGCCTGTTGAAATGAAGCGCAAAGATCGGCCAACAGCTTTTCATCCAAGGCAGCTGGGAGAAAACCCGAAGGGGAGTATGACGAATCTCCCCTCGCAACGCCGTGCGGCGCGTCCGCACCATGCGCAACAGCGTGCAGTTTTCCCAGCAGATAACGAACGGCCGTCTTTAATCCGCTAAAGCTGAAATTCTCCGCATCAAGCATGCTGCGCGGCAGATCGAAGCGCTTGCGGTCGCCGCCGCGGGCGCGTTTTTCAATCTCGGGTCCGCCGGGGTAACCCAGGCCAAGCATTTTGGCGACCTTATCGAAGGCTTCGCCTGCGGCGTCGTCCATGGTCCGGGCAATCACACGATAGTTTCCGAGGCCCTTGACGTGAACCAGCATGGTATGTCCGCCGCTCACGATCAGCGAAAGATGCGAGCGGCTGCGAGCTGTCGTTCCGTGCGGCGGCATGATATCGGCGCTTCTGGCAAAAAACGGCGAGAACATGTGACCCTCGAGATGGTTGATGGCCAGATACGGTTTTCCAAAACCAATTGCCATCCCCTTGGCCATAGAGGCGCCAATCATCAGGGAGCTCGCCAGGCCGGGGCCGCTGGTAGCTGCAAATGCGTCGATTTGGGAGAGAACGATTTTCGCCGTGCTCGCCGCGCGCTCCACAAGACGCGGGGCAACAATCAAGTGGTTGCGCGACGCGATTTCCGGCACGATGCCGCCGTATGGCTCGTGCGCTGCGAGCTGCGACGCGACTTCGCTGGCCAGCAGTTGCTCGCCGGAACCGTCGTCGCGTCCATGCAAGATCGCGACAGCGGTTTCGTCACACGAAGTTTCCAGAGCCAAGATCGTCATGTGGGCGATTGTGAGCCCCTTTTTAAGCCGGAGCGTAAAAGGAGAACATCTTGGGTTTGCGAAGCCCGGAGCGCGACAAACTGAGGCGGTTTACTTTTTAACCGCCTGTGCTTTGGGCGCGTTTTCCTGCGCGAAAATCATCACGCCCTTGAGGGCATCGATGGCCCGCAGCATCTGCGGATCTTTGGCCTTGATGATGGTTGTTTCGTCTTCGGGCTTCGCATTCTGAGCGTTGCGCAGGGCAAACAGCGCGCGTTCCTGTTCCACGGTCATGGAGACGGGGATGTTCGGCGTGACGCCATTGCCCTGGATGACCTGTTTACCCGGCGTGTAATACTTGGCAGTGGTAAGACGCACGGCGGAACCGTCGGGCAGCTGCATCACGTTTTGCACGGAGCCTTTCCCAAAAGTGGTCTCTCCCACAAGGATGGCGCGACGCAGATCCTTGAGCGCTCCGGCCACAATCTCCGCGCCGCTGGCGCTACCTTCATTAATGAGCACGACCATGGGGAAGTTGGGGCGCTCCTTTTTCGCCGCCGAGGTAAGATAATCGCGCTGTTGGGACGGCACGCGGCCCTGCGTGGACACAACCCTGGTGTTGGGCGGCAAAAATTCGCCGCACACGTCCACGGCGCTGTTCAACAAACCGCCGGGATTATTGCGAAGGTCCAAAATCAGCGCCTGCATCCCCTGCTTCTGCAGCTCGTCCAGCGCCTTGGACAAATCGGCGGCGGTTGGTTCATTGAACTGCACGATGCGAATGTAGCCGATTTTAAATGGCCCGGTCAGCTCGGGATCGAGCAGGCGCGCGCCTTTGACGCTTTGGATTTTGATCTCCGCGCGCTCCAGCGCGTAATCCTTGATCTCTTTGGTGGAGGGACGCAGCAATGTCAGGGTCACTTTCGCTCCCGCGGGTCCGCGCAAAACGTTGACGGCATCCTGCAAATCCATTTTTTCGGTGGAGATGCCGTTGATCCGCAGGATCTGATCGCCGGCCATGATTCCGGCCCTGGCTGCGGGAGTGTCTTCTATCGCCGTGATTACGGTGGGCAGCCCGTTCTTCATGGTAACTTCGATCCCCAGCCCGTTGAAACGGCTGCGGGTATCATCCTGCATGTCGCGGAAATCATCCGGATCCATGAACTGGCTGTGGGGATCGAGCGAGGAAAGCATCCCTTTCAACGCCGCCGTGATCAGGTCATGGTAGCCGGTCTTTTTCGCGTCCACGTAATCCTGGCGGATCAGCTCGATTGCTTTTGCAAAAAGCGAAATCTGCTGGTAGCCGTTCTCCTCTTCGCTCTTCTGCGGCTGGTCGCCCTGTGCGAAACCGACTGAGCAAATGGCGGAAAAAACACAAAGTCCCAAATGGACGAACACCCAGCGTTTCATATTCGACCCATAATGAACAGGGGAGTTAACCATCGCGCATGCCAGGTTTTTGGCAACGCCGAACGCGAAGCGTTGTCTTAACTGCATCGAAAAATGAGCCATTTCAGCACGCCCGCGAAGTGTGATGACAAGAGCAGCTCCCCAGGGGTCACACACTCCAACGCCCTGGCCGAGGCGTTACGGTCGCTGCGCGGCAATCGCTCCGTCTGGTTTGGCCGCGCACGCTACAAGCGGCGTCCGGGAGAGATTCTCCTGTGGAAGGTTGCCTTGCGCGCGCTCTTTCTGCTGATGGTGGCCGACCTCGCTCCAGTCCTCCTGGCTGAGCAATCCGAGGATGCCGAATACGAGGCGGTGGCGGAGGAATACGTCAAAGGTTATCTGGCCGCGCACCCGCTTGAAGCGACTGCGCTCGGATTTCACGAGTACGATGGCAAAGTCAATGATTACACGCGCCTGGCACTCGATGCCGAGCTTTCCCGGTTGCGTCGGTTTGATGATCGCCTGGCAAAGTTCGACCTCGCCAAATTGAGTCCGCGCCAGTCCATTGACCTGCGCATCCTTCAGGCCGCTGTGAAACGGGACCTGTTCGAAATGCAGGAGATGGCGGCCTTCGAACGAAATCCCATGGTTTACCTGCGGGCGGCCGATGTGAACGTTTATATCAAGCGCAATTTCGCGCCCCTGGAGGACCGCGTGCGCAGCCTGACTGCCGTCGAAGCGCAAATCCCAAACATCCTGACCGCCGCAAAGACGAACCTCAATGAAGTGCTTCCAAAACCCTATGTGGAACTGGCCATCGAGATGGCAAAGGGCGGCGCCGATTTTTTGAAAAAGGATTTGGTCGAAGCGATCGCCAGCCTCAAGGACGAGCAGCTGCGAACCGCCTTTTACGAAACCAATCGCAAAGCCGCCAACGCGCTCAATGATTACGCAGCCTGGCTGCAGCGGGAAAAGCTTCCCAAGGCCTCGATGAATTTTGCCTTTGGCGAAGAAAAGTTCCGGCGCTACCTAGCGCAAACGGAGCTGGTGGATCTTCCCCCGCAAACAATTCTCGAGATCGGCCTGTCACAATTGAAAGCCGAGCAACAGGCATTCGCCGAGGCGGCCCGGAAAATCGATCCCAACAAGTCGCCAATTGAAGTGTTCCGGCAAATCCAAAACGAGCACCCGACGGCAGAAAATCTCATTGCCGACGTGGCCAGGGACCTGGACAAAATTCGCAAGTTCGTTTTGAGCCACAAACTGGTGAGCATCCCGTCGGAGATCCGGGCCCGCGTGAAGGAGACGCCGCAATATCTGCGGGCCACCTCTTTTGCCTCGATGGATACGCCCGGTCCGTTCGAGAAACGCGCCACCGAAGCCTACTACTACGTCACGCCGGCAGAGAAGGATTGGCCGGACAAACAAAAACAGGAGTGGCTCACTGCCTTCAACTATTACACCTCGGACGTGGTCTCCATTCACGAAGCCTATCCCGGGCATTACGTCCAGTTCCTGCATTTGAACGCCTCTCCCGCCAATAAAGTGGAAAAAATCTTCGGCAGCTACGCCTTCATCGAAGGGTGGGCGCATTATTGCGAAAAGATGATGCTGGACGAAGGCTTCGGCAGCTCGAGCAGCTCCCCGCCCGGCGAGGACGACGTCCAACGCGCTGCCAAATATCGCATGGCGCAGGCCGATGAAGCGCTGCTGCGCCTGTGCCGGCTGATTGTATCAATCAAGATGCACACGCAGAACATGTCGCTCGACGAGGCCACAAAATTCTTCCGAGACAACTGCTATTACGAAGAAAAGCCGGCGCGCCAGGAAGCGATGCGCGGGACGTACGATCCCGGCTACCTCAATTATACGCTGGGCAAATTGGAAATCCTGAAACTGCGCGACGATTACAAGGCGCAGGAAGGCGACCAGTTCGCGCTGCAAAAATTTCACAATGAAATGCTCAAACACGGCATGCCGCCCATTCGTTTGCTGCGGGAGATCATGCTCAAGGACAAAAGCAAATGGGACCAGGTGTTGTGAGTTCCAGCGTGTGGTCTTCAGCCGCCTGCTCAACGCTTCGCCTCTCCTTGCTTTGTGCTCGGCACGATGCCAAACAGTGTCGGCCAAAAACCAGCGTTCCCCAAATTCACCACGGTATCTCTTTGCGATCGCGCAGGAATTTCCCGGTAAGATTCTGCGGCGCTTCGCCAGCCAGCCAGACAATCGTGTCGGCACCTTTCTCCACCGAACGAGTCGCGCCCTGCCCGCCCATGTCCGTGCGCACCCAGCCGGGACAAACGGAGTTGATCGCGAACTTCGGCAACGCGGCAGCCAGCTGCGACGTCATTCCATTGAGCGCGGTTTTGGAAACACAGTAAGCTGGCGCCCAACCGTCCGCGCCGCCGGTCAATTGTCCGCCGCCGCTGGAAACATTGATGATCCGCGGCGTTTTACTCTTTTTGAGAAACGGCAAAAACGCTCGCGTCACGCGCAGTGCGCCGAGCGTATTGGTCTCGAAGGTTTTTTGCATCTGGTCGTCGCTGATTTCCAGAATGGAATCGTCGCCATCGACGATGATTCCAGCATTGTTCACAAGCACATCAAGATGGTCCGCAATTTTTTCGAACTGCCGCGCGGCTGCCGTGACGCTGGCGTGACTCGCCACATCAAGTTCGAGAAACGTCGCTTTGCCACCTTCCCTAGCAATTTCATCCGCGGCCTGGCAGCCGGCTGCGCGATTCCGCGCGCCCACGAAAACATGAAACCCTTTCCGAGCGAGCTGACGCGCGACCTCGCGCCCAATGCCTTTGTTCGCTCCGGTAACCAACGCTCTCTTCATCTATCGTCCGCAACGAAAGGAACATGATCGGTGTAGCCGTTGGAGGCAATTGCTTCTTAAACGGTCGGGAGCCGCCAGCGCGCCATGGTTTCCTGCTGGCGGCTCGCCGGGCGATCTCCAGATCGCCCCCTTTCGAAAGCGGTTGCTGCGATCAGCGGCCCGGCAGCGATGGGGGCGGCGCCGGCTGGCTCTGCAAAATCGGTTGCTCGATTTGGCTGAGTTTGGCGTCGAGCCTCGTCATTGTTTTTTCCGTTTCGGAATAACTGCCCACCGCATTATTCAGGTGACGGCCAAGCACGCGAAAATTCTCCTGGATTTTCTCGAAATCGCCGCGCAACCGGCCCAGTTCCGCCAGGATTTCCTGCGCGCGCTCCTCCACTTTCATGCCGCGCAGCCCCAGCAGGATTGTCTGCACATACGCATAAAAACTGTTGGGCGAAACCGGAATCACGCGTTTCGCCAACGCGTAACTGAAAAGCTGCCGCTCTTCGCCGGCCTCCTCCTTGATAATTGTCTCGTAATAGACATTCTCGGCCGGCACATACATGAGGGCGAAATCGTAGGTCCCTTCGTCGGGCAAAATGTATTTGGAGGCAATCGCGTCCACGTGCTTTCTCACGTCGCGCAGAAATTGTTTTCGGGCTGTGACGCGCTCACTTTCATTATTGGCATCGATCACGCGTTTAAAATTTTCGTAGGGAAATTTCGCGTCGGCCGGAACCAGCCTGGGGCCGATGCGAATCACCGCGTCCACCGCTTCGCCGCTCTTGAACCGGTGTTGCAACGCGTAATGCTCGGGCGGCAGAATTTGCGCCAGCAAATCGCCCAGAAACAATTCCCCCATGCCGCCGCGCAGTTTCGGCGCCCGCATGATGTTCACCAGTTCCTGCGCGGCTCTTCCCACTTCATGGATCTGCCCAACTTTTTCCCGGAGATCGCCCACCACCTTGGCCGCCTGATCCAGCCGCGTGTTCATCGACTGGGTAGATTGCTGGAGATTCTGCGCGACCGATTGGCCGAACGCGTCGAGCCGTTGTTGCATGGCGTTTAACTGCTGCTGCAACAGCAGGACACCTTGGTCCGGCTGCGGAGTCCTGTGGCGGTCCCGCCACAGAATGAAAAACATCACGAGCACGCTCACCAACGCAACGCCCGCCAGAACGTAGAGCAGACCGGTCACAGGCGCTGATTAAGCGAACTCCGGCGAAATTCAAGCGGCGCGGCAACGGGACGCGCAGCTCAAACCCCTTGCGCCGGCTACGCTTCCCGCGGCAAAGCAAAGGAGCGTTCCAGCAACGCGAACCCTCCAAAGAGAACGGCGGCAAAGGCAAAGTCGCCAGCAACGCTGTTGCGGAAAAAGGGAAGCGCCGCAGTATAGCAAGCGAACAGCCCGGCCCAGGTTTTTGGATACAATGATCCAAACGCCCAGACCGCGAAATTCGTCACGAGATAGAAGAGCAGCGAACTCGCCCAAGTCGTGAGAGCGATCGTCGCCGCGGAGCGTTTGCCTTGGATGAGTCTTCCCATGGCGACTGTCGCCAGCATACACAAATAGACGACCGGCTGGGATTGCATCGAACTGATTCCGTAAACTGCGAGCGCCAGCGCGACATCACTGAGAAGCATCGCCCCAAGCGGCAGCAGAAACGCGAGCCAGCGACTGCGGAAACAGGCGCCGCCAAAGAGTGCCATCGTCGCAATCGGCGTGACATTGGGCGGATGCGGGACCAACCGGGTCAGCGCTGCAAGGACCACAATGACGCTGAGTGTCAGAAGGCGTTGTCGATTTTCAATCACAGGTTTTCCTCCTTGTTTACACAGGCGAGATGGATCCCGCCGCGCATCGTTCCAGAGGTTGTGAGGTTTCCGGCAGCAGATCGGCATAAAATCTGCCGTCGCGTGTCACGATCTCACCGACGCGCACCCGCACGGGGCGCTTAAAAATCGGTCCATCGAACACAAACGAGTGGAACTCTCCATTCTCGCCGCAGGGATCGACGGCCGGAGGAAGCTCGCGCAGAAACTCCCAATCGTACAATCTGCCGGCAAAACGCGGGCCGATCGTTGCTTCCGCGCACGAAACGTAAGCTTTGTACCCGAGCCGGATCACTTCCCGCGCCATCATCTTCGTGTCGCGTTCCCAGATCGGGAAAACGCCGCGCATTCCCACTTTGGCCAGGCTGGCTTCGCGCCACGCGCGCAAATCTTCTAGGAACAAATCGCCAAAAGCGACCGTGCGCACGCCGCTGGTTTTATACCGAGTCATCACATCGGCCATAATTGCTTCGTACACGTCGTTGCTACACCCACCCGACTCGCCCGACGGCAGATAAACTTTCTCCAGTGGAATTCCGATCACGCGTGCCTGTTCATCCAAAAGCCCTTCGCGCACGCCATGATGACTGATTCGCCCGTATTGCCGGGACACGGTAGTCATCAGGCCGACTACTTCGTAATCGGCGGTGCGCAGTAATTCGTGCAGCGCCAGCACGCTGTCTTTGCCGCCGCTCCAGGACATCACTATCGGAATTTTCATTTCGGGCAATGGATCAAAACCGGATCTTTGCTCCTGCGTAAGCCGTCGTTCCCAGATTGGGAAACCCGAAAACCTCCGCGTAGTGTTCGCCGGTCAGATTATCGATGCGGCCGAAGAGGGATAAATGCGGATTCACCTCGTACTCGGCGGCGACGTTGAGGAAGGAATAATCTTCAATGTCGAAATTGGGTCCGCCGAAATTGATCTCCTCGCGCGCGTTCACCAGTTTGGCCTCGACCACGGTGCGGAGTTTTTTCCACCAGAGGTAAGAGGCGGAAAGGTAAGCTTCGTTGCGCGGACGGCGCGGCAGACGCGCGCCCCGCAGCTGGGAGATATCTTTGGAGGAAGTCTTTTCCGCATCCAAATAGGTGTAGCTCGCCGTCAAAACCAAACCCGCTATCGGCTGCGCGTGCAGCTCGAGTTCGACTCCCTGCGTTTCGGCGGCGCCCAGATTGAGAGTCTGGAAAAGCGCATCGGAGCCGATCACGTTCGACAGATCATTGTGAAAATAGGTGAGGTCAAACCAGAGCCGATTTTGCCACAACCCCTGCCTCACTCCGATGTCCCAGCCGAAATCCTTTTCCGGTCGCAGGTTGGGATTGTTGCCGAAAATTTTGTCCTGGCTGGTGGGCGGGCTGAACCCCGTAGCCACGCTGGAGTGCAGCGTTGTGTCTGTGCGGGCGATCTTGTAACTGCCGGCGACGCGATAAGTCCAGACGCCGCCAAATTGGTTGAAATGATCGTAGCGGCCGCCGGCCACAAAGATCAAATCCTCGATCGGCCTCAGGGTGGTCTGCAAAAATCCGGCAACCTCCGTGACGTGATCGCTGATGAAAGTCGGCCCGAACAAAACGAACGGACGCTCCTGGCCGGCATCGACTTCGCTGTAGAAAAATCCGCTGGTCAATGTGAGCCAGGACGTTGCGCGCAGATCGTTCTGGTAATCGACCTGCGTGCGGGTGAACAGCGCGCGGGTCGGGCCAACGAAGCCGTCCTGGTTGGGATTGTTCACCTGGCGTTCTTCGTCGTAATCAACAATGAGCTTGTGTTCCCACCAGTCGGCTGCTTTCCAGTCCAAGTGGGGCCCGATCAGCCAGCGTTCGGTTAATAGATGATCAATGGGACGCGGATCGAAAATCGTGTTCGGGTTCCCCGTGTCGCTCAGCGAATAGGTGAACAGACTGCCGACGCGCAGGCTTTCGGTCGGCGACCAGCCAACGTCAGCGATGGCGGCGCTGTTGCGATAATTGTTGTTGGGCCGCGCGTTATCCGTGTCGATCCGGCTGGCGCCAATGGAATAATCGAACTCGCCGATCTTGCCATCGCTTTGCAGCCATTCGCGGAACGTGTCGTACGATCCGCCCTCGGCAGCGATGGTTCCTTCAGGGATTCCGGCGCCTTGTTTAGTGAAAATCTGGATCACGCCGGCCAGCGCCCGCGGCCCGTAAATAGTGCTCTGCGGTCCGCGGACGACTTCAATGCGCTCGATGTCGTCAGTGGTGAAATCGGCAAAATTAAAAGCGCCTTGCAACCCCTGATTGATAGGGATGCCGTTGAGCAACACCTGTGTGTGCTCGCTGCGTAAGCCGCGCGTGAAGACCGAGGTTAACTGACCGGCCGTGCCGGTCTGCACAACGGAGACGCCCGGCACTTCGCGCAACGCGTCGCTCACTCGCTCGATCTGTTTTTGCTCCAAATCTTCCGAAGTGACCACACTGGCGGTGGCCGGCGACAGCTCAAGCGGAATATCGGAACGCGTTGCCGAGACAATCACCTGTTCGGCTTCGGCCTCGATCGGCGCAGGCGTCGGGGACGGTTGCTGCGCCTGACAAACGGCCGCCGCGAAGCCGATGAGGCCAAACGTCAGCGCTTCGAAAACTTTCGAGCCGCTTTGTTGCCTTGCTCGCCATAAGCCACTGGCAACATGCCGGCTGCAGCGGGCAGAATGCCCGCGGCTCCAAAACTGAACGAACCAAACTGAACGATGTAGCATCACAAGTGTCCTCCAACTCCGAGAGTTGGACTTGTTTGCTCGCCGCAACGGGCGCCGATCCACGCGCCCGCCAACTGAACTCATCGTCCAGCTCTCATTCTTCTTTTTTGCGAAGAAGTTTTTTCGGTTGCCGCCCCGAATGCTTTCGGGACCGCCGGGGTCAGTACCCCCGGTTGCAGCCGAATGAGGTGGACTCGGTCGAATATTCTGGCTCCTGGCTTTTGGCCCGGCTTTTGCCGGACGCGCCTCCTTCCCGCCTTCGCCCCCGAGAACTTTTCAAGGACTGGCCCAACTGGGAAATCGTATCCAGTTACAGCAGCGCAACTGCTCCCGATTTTCACGGGATTTCTCGCGCCGATCCACGACCACCGGCGCGACAGGCGCCGGCGCAAAACTCGCAAAGAACCGGCGCGATTACTAGCCGCTTGCGCTTCGCACTGCAAGCCTTATTTAATCAACCCAACCCAAATTTTTGTGTCGCACACTTCCTCTTCGCCCAACTTCGTTGTGACCGGTGGCGCAGGCTTCATCGGCTCGAATCTCGCCCTGGCGTTGCAGGAGAAATTTCCCAAAGCGCGTTTGACGGTGATCGACGATTTTCGCTCCGGCAATTTCAAGAACCTGGCCGGATATCGCGGCGATTTCGTCGCGCAGAATCTGGCCAGCCTCGACTGGCGCGCGCAGTTCGGCGACGAAAAATTCGACGCCATCTTTCATCTGGCCTCCATCACGGACACGACTCTGCATGATCAGTTCGTCCAGGTGCACGATAATGTGGAAAGTTTCCGCCGAATTTTGAATTTTGCCCGGCCCACCGGGACGCGAATTATCTACGCTTCCTCGGCCGCCACCTATGGCGCAACGGATAGCGCCAGCGCGGAGTCTGCCGGCGCGGCGCCGGCAAACATCTACGCCTTCTCCAAGGTGATCATGGACAACCTTGCCATTCGCGAAGCTGGGGCGCACCCCGATTGGATTATCGTTGGGCTGCGTTACTTCAATGTTTACGGCCCGCGCGAAGCACACAAAGGCGTGCCGGCCAGCATGGTTTATCATCTGGCTCAGCAAATGAAGGCGGGGAAGCGCCCGCGCATTTTTAAATTTGGCGAGCAAAAGCGCGATTTCGTTTACGTGAAAGACGTTGTCGAGGGAACCATGCGCGCGCTTGAGGCCCGGCGGAGCGGAATCTACAACCTCGGCTCCGGCCAGGCGCGCTCGTTCAACGAGCTGGTCGAAGTGCTCAATAAGTCGTTAGGAACAAACTTTGAGCCCGAGTACTTCGACAATCCACACGTGCACTATCAGAATTTCACCCAGGCCGATCTCACCAACGCCCGCAAGGCGCTCGGATACGAGCCGCGTTTTTCACTGGAAGAAGGCGTGCGCGATTACATGCAATGGTTGTTCGGCGGTCAGGCCTCCTAGCCTAACGCGGCCCACAGCCATCCTTGCCTCTTTTTTCCGGCAAAACTGACCCCCTTATCCTCCTTCCCAGAAAAATTTCGTGGGACGCTCAATCTCTGGGGGAAGACTCTTGTGCACCGGGCAATTGAGCGCGGTTTGCTCGAGCACGTGGCGGTGGGGATGATCGGGCGGCAGGGGGAGATGCACCTCGGACGGCAACGCCACGATCCGGCGCGGCGGGTCTTTCGACATTTCTTTTTGCACTGACACGGTCATCCCGCGCAGATCAACGCCAAGTTCCTGCGCCTTGATTCCCATGGTCGTGGCCATGCAGGTGCCGAGCGCAGTCGCCACCAGATCGGTGGGCGAAAAGGCTTCGCCTTTGCCCTTGTTATCCGTCGGGGCATCGGTGGAAATTTTCGATTGGGACGGCCCGTGCGTGGCGTCGCAGTGCAGATCGCCGGTGTAGATGACGTTCACTCTGACCATGCGAAAATATGCGGCGCGTTGTCGGTTTTGTCACTTTCTCATCAGGTCGCGCCGAAACAGATGGCATCCGCTAAATGTCGGCCGCTAACGAACGACGGGAGTTTCCTGAACGTGATCTGCGTGCTTTGCCAGTTCATCGCGAAAGACGCCGGTCAGCGCGGCATCATGGAGAATAATCATGTCCGTGTCATGTCGCTTGAGCTCGTCGTTCTGCCAGCCTTCATTCCACCAGCAGAACCCAATGAGGCCGGGCCATCGATTTGAAAATAAATCTTCCAGCGCGGCTTTTGCCCATTGCGCAGCGGGCGCGCGCCGATTGCGCAAATCGCAGCCGAACTCCGCGATAATGATCGGTTTGCCGGGCGCAATCTTCACCAGACGGGGATACGCGCGGCGCATTTTGAAGGCGAAACTCTCCGCGCCGTCGCGCGCGGTAGGAGTCAGCGGGCCGTACACACTCAACGCCACCCAATCGCAATAGGTCGCGCCCGGAAAATAATTTTCAAACGCATTCCATTTTTTCTCCGGCTGGTCCAGCCAGTTCACGTGCCAGACCCACTGCAGGTTGCCGGCGCCCTCCGAGCGCATGACCTCGACGATATGCCGGTACGCAGCGACGTAACGCGCCGGGCCGTTGCTCGCGCCGCCATTCCATCGGCCGTTCCAGCTGAACCAGTCTCCGTTTGGTTCTGTTCCCCACTCGATCAAAACCGGCGAGCCGAAACTCTTCGCCTCTCGTGCCCACGCGCGCAGATCCTGGTCGAACCGGCCGGCGACAATCTTCTGAAGTGAAAAAGTTTTGTCCGAACGCTCCTGATCGATCCCGGAGCGCAGCATCAATCGCACGTACGGAATTTTGCCCATGGAACGAATCCAACGGCATGTCGTCCCTGGGAATTTTCGCGACTCGAACCAGTTATCGGAAAAGTAGATCCAGGCAGTCTTTGCGCCGACAGCTTTTTCATAACGCGTCACATCATCGGGCGTAACATCATGCTCAGTTGGATCGTGCGTGTCGCTGCCAACGCCGTCCCAGTAAAAGCCGTGGTAGAGTTTTCCCCGAGGCGGCGCGGCCAGCTGCGCGCTTTGCGCGGGCAATGTTCCGGCAAGAGCCGCAAGCAGCGCGAGAAATCGTTGCACCGTCCAATTGTACGACGCGCGCTCTGGCTGCCAAATCGGGCCGGCGCTTCGCGTGGTTGGTCTGCAAGGCACGCGCGGTTTGAGAAAAGCAATTTGGAGAGCTGCGTGACGATCGCGCTTCGCGGCCGCCTACGTTTTGACCAGTGGCGGCGGAACATCCTCGGTGATGCCTGCATCCACGCCGCGCCGCAGTTTGCTGTGCCACATCCCGTAACTGAAATAGATGGCAAGCCCAATCGCCAGCCAGACGAAGAATCGAAGCCAGGTTTCAATCGGCAGACTGAGCATCAGCGCGCCACAAAACACGGCCCCCAGAATTGGAAAGAGCGGAACCAGGGGCACGCGGAATGGACGCGGGCGGTGAGGATCTTTTCGCCGCAGAATGATGACTCCCATGCAAACCAGAACAAATGCAAAAAGCGTTCCGATGTTGGTGAGATCGGCCAGCGAACCGATATCCACAAAGGCGGCAACTCCACCCACGGCTACTCCGGTCCAAATGGTGGTGATATGCGGGGTGCGAAAGCGCGGGTGAACCCTGGCAAAGTAAGGCCACAACAAACCGTCGCGTGCCATGGCCATGAAAATGCGCGGCTGCCCCAGTTGAAACACCAGCAGCACCGAGGTAATTCCCGCCAATGCGCCGGCCGAAATCAGCGCCTGCGCCCAGGGGAAACCGGCAAAAGCCGTAGCCACAGCCGCCGGATCGCCGAAATAGGTAGTGTAGGTTCGCATCCCGGTGATGATTGCCGCCATCAACACGTAAAGCACGGTGCAAATAATCAGGCTGGCAATGATGCCGATGGGCATGTCGCGCTGCGGATTCCGCGTTTCTTCGGCAGTTGTGGAAACGGCGTCAAACCCAATGTAAGCGAAGAAAACAATGGCTGCGCCGCTCATCACGCCGCCCAGGCCGTTTGGCGCAAACGGATGCCAGTTGCCCGGATGAACCATGAAGGCGCCAAAAGCAATGACGAAAACAACCACAGCCACTTTGATGATGACGATGGCGGTATTGGTCTGTGCGCTCTCGCGAATCCCATAAACCAGGATCGCTGTGACCGCCGCCACGATCAGCAGGGCTGGCAGGTTCACCGCAATGGGAATGCCAGCGATCGTCGGGAGCGCGGTCGAGGAATAATTCGCCAGCGCCTCGCCCCCAGCGGACACGATATCCTGAGCCGTTTTGGGATCGGTGACCAACCACAACGGGAATTTTATCCCATCTGGAAACAGCCCCGGCACATGGATGCTTCCACAGAGGCGGATGAAGTAACCCGACCACCCCACCGCCACCGCCATGTTGCCTACCGCGTATTCGAGGATCAAATCCCAACCAATAATCCAGGCTACGATCTCGCCCAGGGTCGCGTAGGAATAAGTGTAGGCGGAACCGGCTACGGGAATCATTGAGGCCAGTTCGGCATAGCAAAGCGCGGCGAACCCGCAGGCAATTCCCGCTACAACAAATGAGAGGATCACCGCAGGTCCGGCGCCCGGGCGGCCAAATACCAGCGGACTATGCGTCAAATGGGCTATAATCAGATTCAGCACCGGCGTTTTAACCAGGGACCCAGTGGCTTGAGCCTGTTCGCCTGCCGACGCCGTTCCCGCCAGGGCGAAAATTCCCGTGCCGATGATTGCCCCGATCCCGATGCAGGTGAGAGCGAAAGGACCCAGGGCGCGTTTTAACTGGCGCTCCGGCGCAGCCGCTTCGGCCATGAGCCGGTCGGCGCTTTTCGTTCTAAAAAGTTGCGAACCCATCTCAGATTGCCCGCGAGGATCGGTAACCACCGACAATTCGCTCTGGATGCTGCCATTGCGACGCATCCGTGGTCAACCTTTTCGTTGCGCCGTCGATCTTCTGCGGCCCAATGCGGTTGGTCTGCAGCCCATTTTAAGGATAAGGCCACTAACACAGCAATTTCTTATTCCTGAATAGACGTTCGGCCTCTTCTTCCTAACATGAAAATCGTGACTGAGCGCCCAACTGATGGCCAGAGAGCGGCCCCGCCGCCAAGCCACGGCGATCTTCTCAAGCCTGCCGCAACCGCACCGCTGCTGGCGCACTGCGAGAATTGCGGCGCGCAGCTGCAGGGACACTGGTGCGCGCAGTGCGGGCAACCAGCCATCGACTACCGCCGCTCCTTTCGACACGTGGTCGCAGATCTCCTGAGCGAGTTCCTCAATTGGGATTCCAAATTTTTCAAAACCATCGCGCTGCTCCTCGTTCAGCCGTGGAAACTGACCAATGACTTTCTCGCCGGGCACAGGGTGCGTTACGTACATCCGCTGCGGCTCTACCTTCTGGGAAGCATCTTGTTCTTTTTTGCCGCGACCTATGGAATCAAGTCCGCGCATTTCCAGCCGATTAATCTTTCGCCCGGCGCGCTCGCCGAGCTTCGCGCCGAGTTGGAACGCGGCAACGTGGCGCCGGAGATTCGCGACAAATTCGAGCAAGCGCTCGGCGGCAAACCAATCTCGGCGGGAGAACGCTCCGAGCTGGAACAGCGACTGAAAGATCCAGACCTGCCACAGATTGCCCGCTACGCGATTCAACAACGCCTGGCGCACGGGGATCCCCTCCCCGACGCACGGGCAAAGTTACAGGAGGCAATGAAAGCACTGACCCCGGAGATGCGCGCCAGAGTCGAGAGTTCACTCACAAGAGCGCAGGAGAACGCCACGCTGTTTCAATCCAACAAGAGCCAAAAATCCCACGACGTTGCCGAATGGCTCCAGGAGCGGGCGCGGGAGAAATTCGGCGAGCACGGAACCAACATCCGACTTTTCCTGGTAGCCCTGGTGAGCAACCTGCCCTACATGATGCTGGTCTGCATCCCGCTTTTCGCCTGTGTGCTAAAACTTCTGTACATTCGCCGCCGCATCTTTTACATGGACCACCTGATCTACGCGCTGCACGTCCACACATTCGCCTATCTGGGAACCGTGCTGATTGTGCTGGCCACCATCGGACTTGGCAGCGCCGCGCCGGGTCCGGTCGCAGGATGGCTAACTGCGCTTCTGTGGCTGGCGTTCCTGGCGCAGATTTTCCTGTCAATCCGCCGAGTCTATCGGCAGGGCTGGTTCATCAGCATCTGTAAATTTCTTTTCGGCGGGTTTGTTTATTTTCTGGTGCTGGTAGCCGCGCTGGCTGCGACGTTCGTGATCACTCTGGCGACGCCATGAAGCGGCGCCGTGCGCGGCCGGCCCGCGCTGCTACGGGAGCGGGAGCGCCGTCTCAGCGCAACATCTTTCTGGCGGCGGCCAGCGCTTCGGCGAGCCGGCTGGGGTCTCTCCCTGCGCCCTGCGCCATATCAGCGCGCCCGCCACCTTTGCCGCCTACGATGGGGGCGATCTGCCGAATCAATTTGTCTGCCTGAAATTGGCCGGTCATCTCTTTTGGCACGTATGCGGCCAATGCCACGAACGCGTCGCGTGCGCCGGCAAGAAAGATGGGTCCTCTGATTTTGGTTTTTAACGCGTCGATAACTGCCTGCAGGAGCTTGCCGTCTGCGTCCGCTATTTCAGCCACGCAACCATCTTTATGCAGCGGCGCCAGTTCGCCGGCGATTTGAGCAGCTCTCTGTTTCAGCTCAACCTCCGCCGCTTTGGCAGTTCGCTTTTCCCAATCACGGACTTCTGCCTCGAGCGTTTCCAGATGCGCGGCGCGCGCGTCGATCTGTTGCAACATCTCGGCGGCGCCGGCGTTGCGGTCGAAAACTGGCAGCGGCGCGACGTCCGGTTTTTTGCGCGCCAGCGATTCGAACTTCTGCTGCTGACGAGCCGCTTCCTCTTTTGCCCAGCGACGCGCGGCTTCGCCCGCCACCGCTTCAATGCGGCGAACGCCAGCGGCAATCGCTTCTTCCTTCACGATCCGGAACGGGCCGATCTCGCCCGTGGAGCGCACGTGCGTGCCGCCGCACAGTTCCATGGAATAACCGTTTAGGGCTCTGGGTTTCCCGCCAATTTGCAGCACGCGCACAGTGTCGCCGTATTTTTCGCCGAAGAACTGAATGATATCTTTGCGCTTCCTCGCCTCTGCATAGGGAATCTCCGTCCACGAGACCGGCGCGTTTTCGGCGATCTTTTCGTTGACTAATCGCTCCACGGCCGCGCGCTGCTGCGGGGTCAGCGGGGCGCTGGCGAAATCGAATGTGAGCTTATCCGGTCCCACGTAACTTCCCTTTTGCGTCGCGTCGCGGCTCACCACTTCGTGCAGCGCCCAGTGCAAGAGATGAGTGACGGTGTGATGGGCCTGGACCGCTTTGCGCCGCTCGGCATCTACGGAAACGCGCACCGCTTCGCCCGGCTCCGGCGGGCGACCTTCAACCACCGTGGCGCGATGGATAAAAGCGTTTCCGCGCTTTTGCGTGTCGGTGATGCGCAGCCGCCCCACCTCGGTCCAGTCATGCCCCGGCACATGAACAACTCCCTGATCGCCCACCTGGCCGCCCATCTCGGCGTAACACGGCGTTTGATCCAAAACGATATTCAGTTCGCCGGATTTTTTGCCGGGCAGGACCGCCTCAACGACCGACTCCGTTTCCAAAAAGTCGTATCCGAGAAATTTGGTCGGCGCCGTCTTCAGCTCGTCTGCTTCGACGGCGATCTCCTCTTTTTTCTGCGCGCTGCGCCCGCGCGCGCGCTGCTGCTCCATCAATTTCTCGAAGCCGGCCACATCCACCGCGAGCCCGCGCTCGCGTGCCATCAGCTCGGTAAGATCGAGCGGGAAGCCATAAGTATCGTAAAGTTTGAAGGCAAACTCGCCGGAGACCTGCAAGCCGGAGGATTGCCGGCTTGGGCCAGCGACAGGGTCGTGCACTTCCTTTGCTTGGGGCATGCGGGATGGAGCAGGCTGCAAACCGGCGCTAAGGATGCGGGCGACCTCGCGCTCGAACATCTCGATGCCCTTATCGAGCGTCTTGTTAAAGGCTTCTTCTTCGCGTCGAATTGTCTCCGTAATCTTTAATGACTGGCGACGGATTTCCGGAAACACCTCGCCCATGGTTCGCGCCACTACATCGACGAGCCTGAAAAAGAACGGTTCGTGAAAACCCAGCGCGCGGCCGTAACGCACTGCGCGACGCAAAATTCGGCGTAGAACGTATCCCCGGCCTTCGTTCGAGGGAATGATGCCGTCGGCAATCGCGAAGGTTAAGGCGCGGATATGATCGGCTATCACACGAAACGCGACGTCGATTTTTTCCTGAATAGCCGATCCTTCCAGAGACTGGTTCAGGGCAATTTGCCGGCCGTTCTCGTGCTTCTCGGGAAGCGTGCCGGTGTAGCGCTTTCCGCTCAATGTTTCCAGCTCGTCGAAGATGGGCCGAAAAATGTCGGTCTCATAGTTTGAGATTGCGCGGGAGAAATCGGCGAGATTTTTGGTTCCCTGTATGATTGCCGTGACGCGCTCGAACCCCATTCCGGTATCGACGTGCCGCTGCGGCAAAGGGGTAAAGGTGCCGTCGGGGTTCGCGTTGAACTGGATGAACACCAGGTTCCAAATCTCGATGCAGCGCGGGTTTTCCTTGTTGACCAGCGCGCCGCGGGTGTCGCCATCGGGCGTCAGGTCGATATGTACTTCCGAGCATGGCCCGCACGGACCGGTATCGCCCATCATCCAGAAATTGTCCTTTTTGCCGCTGCTCAGAACGTGCAGCTTCGGGTCTAAATCGAAATCGCGAAAGAGGCGCGCCCAATGCTCGTACGCCTCCTGGTCGAACTCGCTTGGTTCGCCAGGGCCGGGCTGATAAACAGTCGCGTAAAGGCGTTGGGGCGGGAATTTCCAGCGTTCCACCAATAATTCCCAGGCCCATTCAATCGCTTCCTTTTTGAAGTAGTCGCCGAAGCTCCAGTTCCCGAGCATTTCGAAGAATGTGTGGTGGTAGGTGTCGAGGCCCACGTCTTCGAGATCATTGTGTTTGCCGCCGGCCCGGATGCACTTCTGCGTGTCAACGACGCGCGGCGGGTTCCAGCGCGGCTTTTCCAATCCCAGGAAAATGGGAACGAACTGGTTCATGCCGGCGTTGGTGAAAAGGAGATTCGGCGCGTCCGGCAAAAGCGACGACGAAGGCACCACGGTGTGCTTCTTCTCGCGGAAAAATTCGAGAAACGATTGTCTGATCTGCGCCGAAGTCATTTTTTCCACCGCCTGGTTTCAAGAATAAAACACGAAGTCGGAAAACCTGAAACGCTCTTTCCAGGCAGCCGCTTTGCAAAAAGCAGCCAAGGTTTCGCTCTAAAATTAGGCGCGCTCTAGCTCTTTTCTGCGTCCAATTGCGCCTTTACGGCGGCTTCGATTTCTTTGTAGAGCGCCTCGTCGTTTTTCAAGGCTTCCTTGGCCGCGTCGCGCCCCTGGGCCAGCTGAGTGCCTTTGTAGTTAAGCCAGGAGCCGCGTTTTTCGATGACTTGTTTCTCCAATGCAAGATCAAGCAATGCGCCGACGGACGAAATTCCCTCGTTGTACATGATGTCGAACTCGGCTTCGGTAAATGGCGGAGCCACCTTGTTTTTCACGACCTTGATGCGGGTGCGATTGCCGGTGACGGTGCCGTCGGTCTGTTTGATGGCGCCGATCCTGCGAATATCGATGCGCATGCTGGCGTAAAATTTCAACGCTTTCCCGCCGGGAGTGGTCTCGGGATTGCCAAACATCACGCCGATTTTCTCCCGGATTTGGTTTGTGAAAATGCAGCAGGTGCGCGCTTTGGAAATGAGCGAGGCGAGCTTGCGCAGCGCGGCGCTCATCAGGCGCGCCTGCGCGCCGACTACAGCATCGCCGATTTCGCCTTCGAGTTCCGCTCGGGTAACCAGGGCCGCGACAGAATCGACCACGATGACGTCCAGGGCGTTGGAGCGCACCAGCGTCTCGCAAATCCGCAGCGCTTCCTCGCCCGAGCTGGGTTGAGACACCAGAAGATCATCCAGATTGACGCCGAGCCTTTTGGCATAGGCCGGATCCAAAGCATGCTCGGCGTCAATGAACGCGGCCAGGCCACCACGCTTTTGCGCCTGAGCGATCACGGTCAGGGTCAACGTAGTTTTGCCGGAGGATTCCGGACCAAAAACTTCCACGATTCTTCCCCGGGGAAAACCGCCGACGCCCAGCGCACGATCAATTAAAATGTTGCCGGTGGGAATGACATCGATATCAACAATCTTCTCGTCCCCCAGACGCATGATGGCGCCCTCGCCGTAATCTTTGGCGATCTGTTGAATTGCCAGATCGAGGTTCTTATTTCGCGCGGCGATGAGTTTATCAGCGCCGGATCGGTCTTCGGTTTTTGTTGCCATAAAAGGAGATAACTTTTAGTACGTCGCCGGGAGCGATTCGCCAAGCAGAAAAGCTTCGCTGGGAAGCAGGAAAAACAAAAGGCCGCGGTCTGACGAACCGCGGCCTTCGGACTCAGAGAAAAAACACTGGCTCAGGCCACAGCGATCTTGCGCGGCTTGACGTGTTCCGCCTTGGGCAGAGTGATCGTCACAAGGCCCTGGTCGATTTTCGCGCTGATCTTATCGGCGTCGATCGAAGGATCGAGCTCGAAGACGCGCCGAAAGTTTTCGGTGCGGATTTCGCGATGGACCAGGGTTCCATGCACTTCGGGAAGAGAACGCCTGCCGACGATCGTAAGTTCGTTATTCTCCACCGAAATTTCCAGCCCATCTTTCTTTACGCCGGGCATCTCGATCTCCAGCGTGTAGCGATCGGGCGATTCCGCCAAGCTGGCGGGCGGCGCAACAAACTGTTCGCGCTCCGCCTGGGCGCGGTCCCCGTCGCGGGTTTCACGAGTCACAGTATTCATCATGTTAGTTCCTCCATTTGTTTTAATTTAGCTGACCGGGATTTGTTTCGGCTTCGCTTCCTCGGCTTTTGGCAGTGTCACCTTCAGGATCCCATCCTGATAGGTGGCGCTTACCTTGTTGGCGTCCACGCGAGTCGGCAGCGCGATGCTGCGGCGGAATGTGCCCACATAGCGCTCGGTGCGCTGTGCCTTTTCGCCGCCGGTAATCTCGCGTTTGCGCTCGCCGCTGATCGTAAGCGTCCCATCATGCAAAGAGATATCGATGTCTTCCTTTCGCATTCCGGGAAGCTCGACCACCGCCACCACATCGTTGTTGCTTTCGTAGAGGTCGAGTGCGGGGGACCAGCCGCTAAAGAGCTGTCCGGCTCGCGCGAAACTCGACCAGAACGGCATTTCGAAAAACGAGTTGAGTTCGTCACGCAAACTGCTCCAGCGATCCAAGGCCGACCACATCGGCCAATCTGGAGCTTGATAACGAATCAAATCCATAGTTTTAAACTCCTTTCTGTTGAATTTGAAAACGGCAGTTTCAGAGCTAGCTCGCACCGTGCCAAAAGAAGCGGCGGCCCGCCTGGGTACATAAAATGTGTTACACCAATCGCTTAGCAAAACGGTAACAGCGGACACCGGCAAACCTTTAAGATATAACGTGACACATCCCGCCCGGCGGCTTTGGAACGGGCGAGACAAAATTGCACGAGTCAGCGGCTCGAGAAGCCGATAGTCTTGACAGCTCAATCATCCTCCGGCTAGGAGTCGCTGCGTGAGTATGCCAAATGACGGCCGGCGGGAACTCGATTCGGTCGTCGTGAACATCGAACTGACTCTGGCCAGCATCATTCAAGGCGTAGCTCTGTTTTTCCTGACCGACAATGCCCGGGCGGCGCTGGCGGCGACCCCGAAGGCCAGCGTGTTTATCTACATTGCCTCGGGGTTGTGCGTGATCTTTATCTTTTGGTCGCGTTCCGTTATCCACACGCTCACCCTGATCCGGTGGCCGCTGGAATTTGGCCACAACTTTTTCTACATTGCGTGCGCCCTGGGCGAGTCGTTCCTTTTCACGCGCCTCGCACAACCTGCTGCCTGGTTCCAGCTAAGCGCGGTTTATGCAGGCATCGTGTGGCTGCTGTTTATCTACGACATGCGCCTGATCCATTCACGCATAGCCGACGCGCGCGACGATTCCGAGCGCGCGCTTTATCTTCGCACTCGAACCGATCAGTTGCTCAATATTTGGGCGCTTGTCCCCCTCCTCTTCTTTCTGAACCTGGGAGCCGTTCTGTTGCTTTGGAGAAGGCGGGATTTTTTTGTCGCCCGCGGTGGCGACGTGTGGCTTGCCATTGCCCAACTCGTCTCGTTTGTCGGCTATCTCCTCTACACGGGCAGATATTTCGCCGCGCTCGCTTCGCTCATCCTGCGCAGCCGAACAACCAGTTGGAATCAATTGGAAGGACGTTAGCGAAACGCGTCGCGCTGGAAAGCGTCTGCGTTATGCGCGCGAGGCGCAGAAGCGCTTTTGCTCTCCAGATAAAGCACAACGAAAGCGATTCCCAGCATGGGCTGAAGAATTTTCGTTAGGACGCTTGGCGCAAAGCCGGCGAGATCGAAACCGCGGGCCTGCTGCGCTTCGGTCAACTGTCGCATAAACGCCTGGGGATCCTGGGTACTCACCAGCTGGTTCCAATAGTGCGTCAGCGTGCTCCACTCCGGCCCAAGCGTGACCACCAGCACGAACCCGAACCAGATCGAGGCAATAAACGCGCCGCGCCACAAGGGACGCTGGAACCAGGGGAGATGCGACCCACTGCGCGCCAGATTTCTGCTCTCGCGCAAGGCATCGAAAAATTCGGCGTTCTCGAGAACGGCAAACTGTTGCCAGAACAGAACGGTCGCGAAAAACCGACCAAACATCCAAACCTGCCCGACAAGCAACGCCAGAGCCAGAAAGGCCAAAAAAAGGGATGATCCCGCAGTGAGCGCCATGCCCGCGATGAGCAAGCCGAACATCATCAGCACAAAGAAGACGCCATAGACGAAAATGCAGAGCCCGGCTACGCGCGGCCAGAATCGCACCGCCCGGTTGAGCACGGCCGCCAGGCCGCAGGGGCGACCGCCGGCGATCTCGACGGTGAGAATTTGAATTCCCGCGATGTAAACCGGCATCATCGCTATTGAAACCATCGACAGCAAAAGCGAAAGGCTGCCGAGCGCCAGGGTGCGCAAACCGACAGCCGGTTCGCTGCCCGCCTGCGTGAGCGCCACTGCGAGCTGACTGCAGATCGACGGCAGCAAAATCAGCAGCGTCAGGCAAAGAAATTGCAAAAAACCTCGCCGGTAAATCCGAACTGTCTCCACCAGAATTTGACCGAAGCTGCGGGGAGGCAACTGAAGCGGCGGCTCGGTCCTGCGGCGATCCGGCGAAGACGATGCGGGGTCAACAAACAACCCGGGAATTTCTTCCGCTCTCATCCAAGTATCCGCGTCCGTCCGGCGGACTTCGTTCCCCGGAAGCAATCGCCCTTCGCTTTTCCATTCTCGAAGAGTCTCCAGTGTGGCGGGGCCGTATTCCCTGCCTCGCACCCGCACGATCCATTCTTCGCTCATCGCTTGATCATCCGGCATCATGCGCTCAGAATCCAGCGTTGGGCTTTGCGATGAAACTGCTCCTGATCGACGGCCATTACTATGTCTATCGCTCTTTCTTCGCGATCCCAAATCTCTCAAACTCCAAAGGCGAACCGACAAACGCAATCTTTGGATTCACGAAAACCTTGCGCCTCATGCTCAAACATCTCCAGCCGCAACTGGGAGCCGTTTTTTGGGACGAGGGAATGCCGGAGCGCCGGGTGAAACTGCAACCCGCCTACAAAGAAACGCGCAAAGAGATGCCGCGGCCCATGGTCCCGCAGCTCGAGTTCATTCAAAAAACTCTGACGCCCCTACTCGGTTTCAAAAACATTTCTCTGCCCAACACCGAAGCCGACGATCTGATGGGTTGTTACGCCATGGAAGCCTGCAAACAACCAGGCATGGAAGTGGTGCTGGCCACCAACGACAAAGATCTCTACCAGCTCGTAGGCCCATGCGTGAAAGTTTACACCACCGCCAAAGCCGACCTCGCCTCGCCAAAAGATGCCTTTGCGCTGCTCGGCGAAGAACAAGTCACCGCCAAATGGGAGGTCCCGCCCGGCTTGATCGGAGATGTCCTGGCGCTGGCCGGCGATTCAGTCGATAACATCCCCGGGATCGGGATCGGGCGCAAAACCGCTGCCGCGCTGGTCCGGGAATTCGGCGGCCTCGGGCCGTTGTTGGAGAATCTCGACAGAGTGAAAAGCCAGCGCACCCGCGAAAAAATCGCCGCGGCGCGCGAGCAAATTCTACAAAACCGAAAAATGGTGGATTTGGATTGTCACATCCACTTGCCAGTACCCATCGAGCAACTGGAGATCAAACCCGATTATCCAAACCTGATTCGCGCATTGGAGCAGTGTGAATTCAAATCGCTGCTTCAGGAAGTTCGGGACGAAGCGGCGCGAGTGGGGACGGGCGAAACTCTGCTGTAACCGGTGCATCGCGCCCGGGTTTCCGACGGACGTTACGTAATCCGCTGGCGGCAAACAGATAAAAACAGGGCACGAATTTTTCGTAAAAATTTCGAACGAGCGCCGCTGCCGGCTGTCGAAATAAACAGGTTAAGGCGATTCGGGTCGGCGCACGTGTTCCTGAAATTCGTTGTTTCTCCTTAGCGTGCGCTGCCCGAATCTTTTTTGTTTCAAGGAGGCCCACGCGTCGCCCTCCGGCCGCTTGCGCGCCGGCGGGGAATCGCTTATTGAGGGCGGCAGACACGTGCCGCGGCAGATTCGAATCGAATCGGTCCAAAAGGCGCGATCTGCCCGAGATTTTCGAGCAAACTTGAACATGCAAAGGGAGTGTGGAGGATGACCGGTCAACCCAGTCACTATGACCCCGTAGCCGCTGCTCTTGCGGAAGATATTGGCACGGGCGACGTGACGACAGATTTCTTCGTGCCGCCAACGCTGCGGGCCAGCGGACGTATTGCCGTACGCGAAAAGGCCATCGTGGCCGGGACAGCAGTGGCGGCGGAGGTTTTTCGACGAGTCGATCCTTCCCTGGACATCGATCTTCTGCACGGTGACGGAGAGGAGGTCGCGCCCGGTGATGTGATCATCGAAGTGCGCGGCCTCGCGCGTTCGATCCTGAAAGCGGAGCGAGTGGCGTTGAATTTCTTGCAGCGCCTCTGCGGCGTCGCGACGCTGACTCGCCAGTTCGTGGACGCTGTTGGAGGGCATCCGGCAAAAATCCTCGATACGCGAAAGACGACGCCGGGCCTCCGCGCGCTGGAGAAAGCCGCCGTGGCGGCCGGAGGCGGCGTCAATCACCGCTTCGGCTTGTACGACATGGTTTTGGTGAAGGACAATCATCTGGCCACTTTTGGAGGGCTTTCGGCGTTCGCCGAGCGCATTCGCCAGCTGCGCAAGGAGCGGCCGGATATCCGCATCGAGGTGGAAGCGGACGATCTGGAGCAGGCGCGCGCTTTTGTGGAATTGGACGGGATCGACGTCATTCTGCTGGACAACATGCCGCCGGCCAAAATCCGGGAAGCGGTGGCCTTGAGACGGAACGGCATTCAGTTCGAAGCGAGCGGCGGGATCACGTTGAAAAACGTCAAGCGCGTGGCGGCGACCGGAGTGGACTTTATTTCCATCGGCGCCCTGACCAACGCGGCCCGGGCCATCGATATTGGCCTGGAACTGACGCATGTCTCGGGCTGAAACGCAGCCATTGGCCGCAGACGAACTCAAGCGCGGCCTCTCTACACTCCTCATCGGCCGACAAATCGTTGTCCTTGAACGGACCGACTCGACAAATGATGCAATTTTGCGGTTCGCGACGTCGAATTTACAGGAGGGTCTGGTCCTCTTCGCCGAACATCAAACCGCCGGACGCGGTCAGCGGGGCAACCGGTGGGAATCGGCAGAGGGAAAAGGGCTTTGGTTTTCAATCCTGCTGCGGCCGGGAATCGACATCGCCGATTCCCCGTTGCTCACCGCGTGGGCGGCTCGCGCTGTTCGCCGCACAATGCAACAGGAATTTGGTCTTCAACCCGTGATTAAGTTTCCGAACGATGTTCAGATCGACGGACGCAAAGTGGCCGGCGTGCTGGTGGAAATGCGCGCACAGAAACAGTCTCCGCATCTGGCCATCACCGGCATTGGAATAAACGTCAACCAAACCGCGAAAGATTTTTCCGATGAGCTGCGAGGCACCGCAATTTCTCTGGCCATGGCGCTGGGCCGACAGGTCGATCGCCAGCAATTTGCCGCCGCGCTGCTGCGGGAGCTGGACCGAACTTATGGCGAGGCATTCCCCAATCGCCGGTCATGACTTTTTGAGTCTCGCAACTTTTAGCTTCTCAACTGCTCAGCCAGCCACTGGCGATACACCCGCGGGGAAATTTCCGACGGCTTGATCTCGCTGCGGCCGCCCCAGAATACATTCGTATAGGCCACCGGAACGCCGCATGCGCGCAGGTGGCGGTCGATGGCCGCCTTGTGTTCGAGGAGCAGTTGTTTATCCGTGCCATGCGCCACAGCCATGATGTTGACGTCGCGAAACTCCGGACCCGCCTCTCGCCAGTAACAGTGAGTCAAAATGTGATGCCGGCCCACCTCGCCCCCCGCTTCAACTTCGCGACCGGGCGGGACTGCCCAGTGAAAGAGCGCGTTGAATCGCGTCACGCGAATGCCGCCTGCTGACGGTTTCACATGCTCCAGAAACGTGGAAAAACGCCCGATGATCCCGCGCGCGCCAAGCTCTTCAGCGATCCGGTAAAACTCGTCCAGTGAAACGCCGGCTTGCGCCGCGCGCGCAGTCCACGGCGATGGTCTAATCTCCTCCGGAGCAAACTCGCGCTTGAGCGCCAGCAAAACGTCCCATTCCCGATCAGCCAGCTGCACAGTCTGCACGGGAATCATTTGGGCCGGTTCATCGCCTTTGCTCCCCGGCGGGATCGCTTTGCGCCGAACGTGGCCCACGCCAAGAGTGAAAATACCTTTGGCCGGCATCAGCCGAAATCGCTCCGCGCCGACTTTTCTCGCCAGCAATTGGCAGTGCTCCTCCAACGAAAAGCCATGGGGCACTTTGAGCGTGGTCCAGAGTTTGTAGTCCGACCCGGCGCTTGCCGTGTCAGTTGAACGCACCACCACATGACCTGAAAACGGATCGTGCTGAAACATCCAGTCAAACGCGGCGTCGATCTTGTTCTCGGGAACTTTCCATGCCACCAACGCGCCGTCGGCCAGGTTGGTCGCCAGTAACGTTTGCCGGACGCGGCGGATGGTTCCTGCGCGCAGCATGGCGGCAATCCGCGCCATAACCACATCCACGTTGATGCCTGAGCGGAGCGCGATCTCTTCGAATGGTTCGCGCACAAAACCCTCGATCCTGTCCTCGGAGACGGCAAGAATCCTGGCGTTAACCGGATCGTTATGCTCAACCGGCAGCATCTCCACTAAGTCGCACAGACCAGCACCGCCGCAAAGTGACATCCGCTGCCGCCCAGCACGAACAGGTGCCAGACGAAATGCGCGTAGCGAAGGCGTTTGTTGAGATAAAACAGCACCCCTGTTGTGTAAACGATGCCGCCGGCTATGAGCCACAGCAGCGCGGAAAGGGGAACCACCAGCGCCAGCGGGCGGATAAAACCCAGAGCCAGCCAGCCCATCCCCAGATAAAGAGCCATTGCAAGGGTGCGATGCCGCCCCGCGCCGCGCATCGATTTGAGTGATACACCCAGAACGGCCAATGCCCAGATGATTCCCAACATCGTCCAACCCCAGGCGCCCCAGAGGGGTCCCAACGCAAACGGCGTATACGTTCCGGCGATCAACCAAAAAATCGCCGAGTGATCCAGCGCCTGCAGAGCCGATTTGGTAGAGGACTGCGGCCAGGCATGGTAAAGCATCGACCCGAGATACAACACCAGCAGCGTCGCGATAAAGACGGCCGTCCCGACCAGGAAAAGGACATTCCCATTGCGGAGGGCAGCCGCAAACAGAATCGGCGCACCGATCAGCGCCCCGACAAGGCCGACTCCGTGGCTGATCGCGTTGGCCATTTCTTCGCCGCCCGACTGCCGCCGCCTCGCCAAATCTTTCGCTTCATTTGCAGCCTTCATCCCCGCAAGAGCATGCAACTCGCATCGAGCCATTGTGCAACCCAAAACTATCGGCTTGAATCGAGAAAGGTTGCAAACTGCGCAAAAACAACGTTCCATCGGCCAGCGCAAACAACCGGAGATCTGAAACTGATTAAGGCCATCTTTTTCGACGCAGTTGGCACATTATTTTATTTGACCAAAACCGTCGGGCACCATTACGCGCTGGCCGGCGCCGAGATCGGAATTCACCTCGATGCGCAACAACTCGACCGCGCGTTCGCCTCGGCGTGGGCCCGCATGCCCAGGCGCAGCGCCATCGACGGGCCGCGGCAAAACGACGATAGAGACTGGTGGCGGCAAGTGGTCAATCTTGTGCTCGATGAGGTTGCCCCTGCATTGGGTAAATTGGATCGCGATAATTTCTTCCAAATTGCCTACGGACATTTTGCCGAGCCGGGGGTGTGGGAGCTTTATCCGGACGTGCCCGGCGTGCTGGGGGCGTTGCAACCGCGTTTCCAACTCGCAGTGCTCTCAAATTTCGACGGACGTTTGCGACTCATTCTCCGCCAGCTGAATCTCTCCCGGCTTTTCTCGCACATTTTCGTCTCGAGTGAGCTGGGCGCGGATAAACCCGACCCGGAAATTTTCCGGCGCGCGCTCCGGCTGATCAATTTGCAGCCGCAGGAGGTGCTCCATGTAGGCGACGACCCGGAACGCGACTGGGAAGCGGCTCGCGCAGCCGGCTTATTGGCCTTTGAACTACAGCGCCCGAGGAATTCGCTCCAGGACCTGCTGGCCTGGGTCGGCTGGGACTCGAACCCAGAACCAACGCCTTAAAAGGGCGCTGCTCTACCGATTGAGCTACCGACCCCGCTGCCCGCCTTCCACTTTCTGATGCCTTGAAGATTTTTCAATGTACAATGAGACGCCGGTGATCTCGCATAAACACAAATGCATCTTCGTCGAGGTCCCAAAGACCGGTTCAACCAGCGTCCGAGCCGTGCTGGGCAAAGCATGGAAACCGCACCTGAATCTCTGGCAGATCAAAAACGAAATGGAATCGCACTGGACGCGTTACGGAGGAAGGAAAAACCGTCTTTTGGCTTGCCTTTACCAATTGCTTCCGGAAAAGCGCCGGAGAGAAATTGGCCGACAGCAATTTGAGACCTACTTCAAATTCGGGTTCGTGCGCAATCCCTGGGACCGCGTCGTCTCGCTCTACGAACGCAACGAAGCTTTGCGACTGAAAGACAAAATGGGGTTCGATGAATTTGTCGATTGGATCCAGTACAGCAGCGCCACCTGCGTCCATTCATCGCCGCACCGGTATCAATTGGATTGGTTCGTCGATCCAAACGGCAATGTGCTGGCCGATTTCATCGGGAAATTCGAACGACTCGATCAAGACTGGGCCTTTGTGGCGCGCAAACTGGGCGTGAACGAACAGCTACCCCACCGTCGCGAGAATCCGCGGCTGCGCCATTACACCGAATACTACACGCCGCGAACCAGGGACATTATCGCGCGCAAGTTCAACGTGGACATCGAATATTTCGGCTATGAGTTCGGCCGATAAGATTAAAGCCATCGTCCTCACTTGCGACCGGTACCGCGCGATCACTGAGCACCTGATTTTTCAATACGCCAGGTTATGGCCGGATCACCCGTTCGTTTTCCACGTGCCTTTCCAGCAACTCGGCGGCGCCGATAACGACCGAGTCAGATATCTCACCGCGCCTCGCGACATCAAGGGCACCGTGTTACGGTTGCTGGCAGATATCGACGACGACGAATGGATTTACTGGTGCGTGGACGACAAATACCCGATCGCGCTCGTCACCGACAAAATCGCCTCTCTAATTTCTCACGCCACCGGCTCGTCCGACATGGATGGACTCCTGTTCTGCCGATGCAGGGTGACACTGACCAATCCCAAACTCACTCTCTACCCGCGCAAGATCAGCAATCCATTCGGCGACGTTTATTTCGAGCGCCGGGCCTGGTTCCAGATTTGGATCCACCAGCTCCTGCGCGCCCGGGTGCTCCGCCATCTGTTTACTCATCTGCCCGACCACATCCCCAACGCAAAAGCGATGGACGCGCTCAAGGACAATGTCCCCAAGCCGCCCGAACAGCGGTTGTTTGTGACCGAGCAAAATTTTGCCGTGTTTGGGGAAAGCACGCAGCGCGGCGTGATCACCCAGAATTGCTACGAGAGCATGCTGGCAGCGGGAATCCAGTTGCCCGAGTGGTTCCAAAAACCAAACGGCCAATACGTCACGCTGGGAAAATTATAAGCCTCCGAGAGCCTGCGAGGAGAGGTCTGCCTTCATCCATCCGCCTCGTATTGCGTCATCGCGGCTGCGCCCAACGGCTCCCGAAATAGTTGGGACTCGTCCGATTGTCGGATTAGCCCGGCTCTTCAAAGGTATAACCAAAGCGCTCGATCTCCGCGGCGCACCGCTCCCGCACGAGTTCTCGCAGTTCCTCATCATAATATTTGGAATAATGTTGGCGGCTGGACCGGTTAAGCCGCGGCAATTTCGGCGGCGGGATGTTCAACACGGCGCAGACGGCGCGAAAATCGTTCGCGAGATTCTCGAAGCGCATGACGTAATCAACATTGCAGAAGGGATCCGGTTCACCTGCGCCAAAACGCAAAAAGTCCGCGGCCGACGGCGCGCTCGCTGCAATGTTCCAGAATTTCTTTCGGTCCCACTCTCCGGGATTTTGTGTGGGAGTGAAATAGAGCGAGACCATCCGGTCCCACGGATTTCGCACACAGGTGAATTTATAGAGGCTGCGGAATTGTTCATCTCCGAGAGCGGCCCGATATTCGGCCAGCGCAGAATGTTTCCTGACTTTGTACTTGGGATTGCGCAGCCCGAAGCGTTCGATCCCATCCTGTTCGCGGCGCAGAGCTACGAGTTCATCCTCCGAATAGACGCGCAACGCGCTCTGGATCGAGTTGCCCGCCGTCTTGGGAATGTGAACAAACAGGAAACGCTTTTGCAGCGAAATCATGCGCAATGGCTCTCAATTTACGGCATGCCCTGCCCCGGCGCGAGCGCTGGCCAGCTTCTGACAGTCGTGCGAATCATATCGCGGGAAAATGATTATCTCCCACAAACACAAATTCATTTTCATCAAAACGGCCAAGACTGCCGGCACAAGCATCGAAGTCTTTCTCTCGAAGCATTGCGCTCCCGGCGATGTGCTGACGCCGATCGACCCGCCAGTGCCGGGGCATCAGCCGCGCAATTATGAAGGCTTCATTAATCCCTTTCCCGAAATTCGCGACAGACCTGGCAGACTTTTTGCAATCCTGCGACATTCCCTCACCAGCCGTGAGCGATTTTACCGCCACATGCCGGCATGGGAAGTTCGGAACCGCGTTCCTCGCGAAATCTGGAACAGTTATTTCAAATTCTGCGTGGAACGAAATCCATGGGACAAGGTTTTGTCTCATTATCACATGCATGCCGCGCGCGAAGGCGGCTCACTCTCTCTGGATGAATATCTGGCCCGCGGCAGGTTTCCCGTTAACTACTTCCGATACACCGATCGCCGCGGCAGAAAGATCATCGTGGATCGCGTTGTGCGTTACGAGAATCTCAACACAGAGCTTGGCGAAGTTTTCTCAAAGCTAAACATCCCTTTTGCCGGAACGCTCGGGGTCGGGGCGAAATCGGAATATCGCGTTGATCGCAGGCCGTATCAGGAGGTGTTCAACGCAGAACAACGCCGAATTGTAGAAGAAGCCTTCGCCAGGGAAATCGCGCTGCACGGTTACCGCTTTTGAACCCTGACTGCACCGGCGACAAGCGGATACCTGGCTTGGCGGAGCGCCAAATCACAGTTCCCTCCCGATTGATCCACGCTAAATGAATCTCTATGGGCCGGGCGAACGACCGGGTCACAGCTTCAGGCCATCATCCGTCAGCTCCTGCCAGCGATGAATCTCGTCCATAAGAGGCGCAATCACGGAGCGGTATTGCCGGTCGGGGTAAAGATTGCGCGTTTCGAAAGGATCCTCCCTCAGGTTGTAGAGTTCGTTCAGGTCCTTGTCGCGCAGACAAAGCTTCCAGCCGTCTGAAGAAACGATTGCCCGCGTGGATTCTTCAATCGCGCGTTTCACCAAACGACGCCGCGCGAGCCTTGTTCCCCTTACCACTTTGGTGCGGTTTGGCGCCCACTCCAGAAAAACATTCCGCGATTGGCCGGCCTCGTCGTTGATCAACGGCAAAAGGCTTTGGCCGGCGCATTGCTCGTGAACGGGCTGACCCAGCAGATCGAGCAGGGTGGGGACGAAATCGATGTGGCTAACCGGTTGCGAAATTGTTCTGGCGCGGCGCTGCCCCGGCAGGCGAATCAGCCACGGCACGCGCGCGGCCTCTTCGAACATGGTCTCTTTCCCAAACAGATGATGGGCGCCCAGGCTATCGCCGTGGTCGCTGGTATGCACGATGATCGTATCATCGGTTAAACCGCAGCGCTCAAGGCAGGCGAGAATTGCGCCGACGCTCTGGTCCACGAGCGTGATCAGACCCAGATAGCGCTGCTTGATGCTCCGATATTCATCGGGCGTAATGCCAAAAAAAAACTGAGCAGGCAACCGCTGCCGGTCGCGAAGCGCTTCGGCTTGCTGCCATTCGCGCATCAGTCGATAACGCAGCGGAATATCGTCGCTTTCGGGAAGGGTAGCCGTCGCATCCAGCTCTATCTCCTCAAATGGATGCTCGTCGTT
>Ga0209810_1000252_pt1 | contig 147155 bp, 118 predicted proteins | sample Coa_R1_7_FD_187159 | JGI IMG/M metagenome (GOLD analysis project Ga0209810, IMG submission 187159) | Surface soil microbial communities from Centralia Pennsylvania, which are recovering from an underground coalmine fire - Coalmine... | ecosystem: Environmental > Terrestrial > Soil >...
TGGCATAGGTCTCTTCGGGCGTGTCGCCCAGCAGGACGGAGGCGTAGGGCAGTTTGGGATACGCCTGCCTATCCCCCAGCAACTGGTAGACCGGCACGCCCCGCGCCTTGCCCAGCAGATCCCAGAGCGCCACATCCACGCCCGAGAGCGTGTGATCGGTTTGCAGCAGGTCCAGACCCAGCCGACGCGCCTCCGCGTTGATGCGCCGGATGTCCTCCGGGCTATCCAGCGTCGCGCCCTCCACCGCCGTCTTGACCGGCTTGCACGCGCCGTGCGATGGCGGGCAGTAGTAGGCGGCGATGCAGGGCAGGGGGGCCGCCTCGCATTCCCCCCAGCCTTCCCACTCGCCGGCGCGCACTCGCACCAGCAGCGCGTCCTGGCTGCCGTCTACCTCGTCGGTAATGACCGGCATCGCCAGATAGAAGAAATCCACCTGTTCGATTCGCATAACGACCTCTCAAAAACCGGCAGTCGGGAGTGGGCAGTCGGCAATCGGGATTTGCCATTCCATAGTTACCTGACAGGACTGCCCTATAGGTACGGCTTGATCTTATATGGGCTTTCGGCCTTTCCCCACTGCCTACTCCCAATTGCCGCTCTTCTAAGGGGGAACGACTCCGATCGTCAGTAGAATATTGGCATAGATGCGCTGCTCGCCAGTGGCGATGACCAGGCAGACGCTCGGCTGGGATGCCGCCGCGTAGAAGGCGAACCGCTCCAGCGGCTGCAGCGCAAGGCTGACAGGCAGTAGTTGGCGGAATTCGTCAAAGATGGGCGGCTCCGGGCCTTCGGCGGGCTGCATCACCTGCGCCGCCTCTATCGGAATGGCGGAGGCCAGCACGCGCAACGCGTCGGTGGCATTGACCAGGCCGGGGGCCAGGTTGAGAAAGACGCGCACAGCGTTGGGGGCGGCGCCGGTGGAGAATGGGTAGTTCCCATCGGCGATCAAGACCTGCGCGCCGTGCCCGGCGCTGCCCAGGGCCCGTAAAATCTCCGGATGCAACAAAGCGGACTTCAGCAAGCGCCAACTCCTCCTTTTCCGAAATCTCCCGTTACGCAGTCTGCCGTATGCCAGGAGCGCGCCCGCGCAGCAGGAGTCCTGATCCCTTCCTAGAAACCACTTTCGGCGCGGTCCCCGGCAATCCCTGCCTCAAATCGCGGAGGAACGGGTTGCTGGATCCGGCTGCGGGCAAATATCCTCGTTCGAGGCAAAAAGTTGTAACATTGCCTGGTTCTCTCTGTCGTATAGGGCAGAACCATCTGGTGTGACCGTGATACGCCCCGGCAAGGGGTCGGTTGGTGATAAGGTTGTTAAAAAGGTTCCAGGTACTTAGGTACTTAGAGTTCCTAACAAAACTTGGCCGTGAGGCTCTCCCCTCACCCCGGCCCTCTCCCTGCAAGGCAGAGGGAGAACGGGTTTTGTTAGACGCTCTTAGCACCCTGGCACATTGACCGGCAAGGAAGCCGGTTGGTAATAGGTGTTGTTAAAGGAGGGCGACAATGCCCACCGAGTATGAGCCAAACGAGAACAATTTTGAGCGGCGTAAACCGAACAGTGAACCGGCGCCGTGGGAGGATGCGCGCGACGGCATAACCAGGGAGGACGATGCCCTCTGGAGCCTGCTCAGCGCCTATGTAGATGGTGAGGTGACAGCGGAGGAGGCCGAGCAGGTCGAGGAGATGCTGCGCGCCGACCCGGCCTGCGCCCGCGACCTTGAGTTCCTGCGGCTAGCCGGGCGCTACGCGCGATCCTATGTGGAGCTGGAGCCGCCCGCCGGGCTGCGCGAGTCCATTCTCGCCGCTACCAGCCGCCGCCCGACGCTGGCCCGGCGCGTTGCCGCCGGATGGGCCGGTCTGCGGCAGGCGCTGGCGCCCAATTTCCTGCGCGTCGCCGTTCCGGCCGGCACCGTGGCGGCAGCCGCCGTGACCGCGTTCCTGCTCTGGCCGCGCCATCGCCCGTTCGCGCCGGTGGCCGCGCCAGGACTCAAGCCGAGCGCGCCGCAGATCGCCATGAATACGCCGCCAGCGCCTCCAAAAGAGAGCGAGAAGGCGGCCCCAAAGGCCGTTCGGCCTGCTCCGTCAATGAGTCTGGCAAAGGCGAAACCGCACCGGAAGGCTGCACCGCTGCGGCACAAACAGCCAGAGCCGGCCATCGAGCGGCCTGGGCCGGAAATTGCTATGAATGTTCCCCGGCCTGTAGAGAGGCCGAAGCTCAGGCCGACAAAGGCCCTGCCCTCGCTGGATAAGAACCTGAAGCGCGCCAAACGCTGGGCGCAGGCACAACCTGGCGTCTGGCACCGGCCCAAGCTAGATGCCAGCAGCGATCCGGCGGCGCAGGTGATCGCCTACTCTAAGCTGCCGATGATGGATGCCCGCAACCAGCGCCTGGCCTGGATGGGACAGGACGATTTCTCGGCGTCCGACCTGCGGGAAAGCGATGTGGCCGTGTCGGCCCCTCCCGCCGCTGCCGGAAAATCCGGCTCGACGGCGGCCCAGCCCAAAGACGGCGACGGGACGCCCAAAGTGGCGTCTACGTCCGTGCCCGGCAAGACGGTACGGGTGCGGATAGGGCATATCCTGCGCGAGCAGTTGCCGCCCGACCCGCGCCTGATTGCGAGCAATGCGGATTTGAAGCGCGAGCGTGCCGCCGCCAACCTCGGTTATGACCGCGATGCCGTACAGAACATCGAGCGGCGGCAGGCCGCAGTGTCGCTCATCTCCGGAAAGTTTTAGGTACGTCTCTTTCCGCGCCTGGCGCCGCTCCGACCGGAGCCGGGACGGCATCAGGGCGAAAGCGCAGGCCGGGCAGTCTCTGCCCGGCCTGCACCCTGTGAAGGAAGTCTGAACCGATGTAATTTGCGTGCGGTGCATGTACCTGGCCGCAAACGCGGTTGCCGCGCTGCATTATTTGCGGTAATCCGTCAATCAAACTGTGGAACAACCCGTGCACGTTATCTGCGATGAAGGTGGAGCAGAAGCGGTAACGAAGCGGGGGCGCTGCCATGCTGACGGAAGGGTGTGGACAACAGAATAGGCGGACGATCTATGGGCGCAGAGGCCGCGAATGGGGGAAGCTCCTGGGGTGGGGCGTGGGAAGCGTTCTCGCGCTGGTGGCGGAGGCTTGCGTTCTTGCTTTGCCTGCCGGGGCGCAGTCGGCACCCGCGACGCCGCGTATTAACGAGGCCCCGCTCGATGCCGAGACGCTGGAATTTCCCGGCGCGCAGCGCGGCCTGCTTGGGACGGGCTTCCAGACCGCCGCTCCCGGCGATACGCCGGGCACGCCCTGCGCCGAGGTGCTGCGCGGCAGCGGCACGCGCGGCGGATACGTCCTCTCGCACGGCAGCATTCTCCCGGAGACGGTCCGCGTTCGCGCCGGAGGCAGCCTCCTGCATCCGGGCCGCGACTACTGGCTCGATCCGGCCAACGGAACGCTGATCCTGGCGCAACCCGTCAGCCCATTTGAAAGCATTAGCGTCTATTACCGCTACGTGGAGGGGCAAGATAGCCAACGCCAGCCCCTGAGTATGCCGGGCTTGCAGCTTAACTTCGGCCCCGCCTCCCGGCTGGGCCTTTTCTATGGCATGACGCCTGGCAACGGCTCCGGCTTCGATATCTCTAATTATGGCCTGGCCCTCAACAGCAAGTTCGGCGCGGGCGGCCTCTCCAGCTACAGCGGCCTGCTCTTCTTCTCCAACGTCCAGAAGAGCAACAATCTGCTGCTGCCAACGCGGGCGTCCCTGGCGGCCCCCCAGGCGCCACAGATAGAATCCGGCCTGGACCACCTGATCGCGCAGAACCTTGCGGCGCAGTGGGGTGGCCTGAGCCTGCGCGCCAACTATCAGGACGTGGGGCAGAAGTTCGCCGGTTTCCAGGCGTTGCGCCTCAACTACGCCCACGACCAGTCCATGCTGGACCAGTTAAAGCTGCTGGAGGCGGAAAAAGGCATGCGGCGGCTCGGCTTGGGCCTGAGTTATAATCCCAGCGTCCGGGGCGACTCCGCGCAGGGCCTGAAGCTCGACTGGAGTCAGATCCAGGACGAGAAAGGCTCGATCACCCAACAGGCGCTCGGCTATACGGCCCGCAATTTCTATCTGAACTATGCCTCCCGGAGCATTGGGGAGACGTTTGCCCATTTCCAGGGGCTGCGCGAGGCGGAAAAGGCCCAGTGGGAGCACGAGAAGGGGATGCACATCTCCAGCCTCGGCCTCGGCTTCAATTTCGGAAAGAATAAAGCGGGCGCGTCGCGCGGTGGGCTCGATTTTCTGGAGCAACGCTTCGGCGCGGACGGCGGCAGCCTACGGCGGGACAGCCTGACGTTCTCAACGCCGGCCTTTGAGCTTGACTACTTGAGCCATCGCGCCGATCCGGGCTTTACCCGCTTCGCCGACCTGGCCGATGAGGAGAAGAATCGCCTGGCCCTGGACATCCGCCGCCAGTTTGACCCGGAGGTAACGCCGGAGCAGGTGACGGCCAAAGAGCGCGATCAGGCGGTCAAGGAGGCCGGGCTGGCGCGCACGGCCCTGCGCGCGCGCCTGAAACTGGGCAAGGGGAGCGACATCGCCTTCAACCAGTTTGCCATTAGCGACGCCGCGCTGAAGGAGGGCGCGCCGCTGGGAACAAGCGCGGAGGACGCCATCCGCCGCACCGTGTTTACGTTCCATACGAACTGGCTGAAGTTCTTGCTGTTGAACCAGTCCATCTCGGAGGGCTTCGGGCGGCTTGGCGACCTTTCCGATCTGGAACGCGCTCAGTTCGGCGGTGAGCGCGGCCTGGATCGCCGGCAGCTTGCGCTCGACTGGCAGATCAATAAGACGACCAAGCTCAGCTATGACCGCCTGCAAGTCAGCCCGACGGCGGACGCGGTCGCGGCGGCGATAGAGGCGGCCAAGCAGGCTGGGCAAGATCCGCTATCGGCGGCCCGCGCTGCCGTCGAGGGCTTCCGTCGCGAGAACTTCCTGCTGGAGGCGAAGGGACTGAAGTTCGGCTTTAACGTCGGGGAGACGGCAAAGGAGTTCACGCGCGCCGCCGACCTGGCGCTGCCCGACGCCGACAAGCATGCCATTGAAGCCGAGCGCGGCTTCCGCCGCACGGACTATACGCTCCGTCTGGACGGCATCAAAGGGCTGCTGCTCGACAGCTATCTCTACGGTGCGGACAACCCGCTGGACAGGCTCGCCCACAGCATCTACAAGCAGAACCTGACCTGGACGCCCTTCAAGCGGCTGACCCTCTCGCTAATGCGCGATGGCGACCTGACGACCGCCGACGAGAAGCAGAACGGCCTCATGCACACCCTCTTCACACTCAACCAGGACTTCGGCAAGGGCGTGACGCTCAACCTTTACCGGGACGATAATACGACCTTTGACAAGGGCGAGGTCGCCAGCGCCGCCAAGACCGACTATCTAAAGTTTCAGACGGACCCAGCGCGACCCAATGCCGTCAGCCTGGAAACGAAGCGCATCGCGTTCCAGCAGGGCAAGTTTGAGAACACGATCAACTTGAACGTCCACGCCAAGCCAGCCCGAAATTTCAGCCTCGGCTACTCGAAGCTGGATATAGACCGGGGCGATGACCCCTCGGAGAGTACCGACGCATTCGATTTGCAGTGGCAGGCGACGAAGCAGTTTGCGGTGGTGGCTGGCGTCTCGCAGACGGATACCAACAACAACGCGAACGCCAATGCGGTTTCCGTCGGCCTGCAAGGCGAGCCAATTAAGAACGTGACGCTGGCCGCCAAGTTCGACGAGGTGCATCAGTTCGCCAAAAACACCAAAGACGTGGCCGATATCTCCATCAGCAACAGCAAACCGTTCACGCTCGGCCCGCTGCGGGATCTGACGATTACGGCCCGCTATGCCTCGCTCAACGACCAGCGCAAACTGCTCAACGAGGTCATGACCGGGCGGGCCTCCTGGAAGCTGTGGAAAAACGAGTTTCTGCTGGATTACGGCGGCTTTACCCATCCGGACGGCACCAGCACTATCGCCCGAACGTACTCCTTTATGACGGACCCGAATCCGAAGAAGTGGTTCCACGGCAGCTTCCTGTACAAAGTGCGGACGATGCTCGATGGGCAGGAGGTGCTGGTGCGCCGCTTCACGGCGGACTGGAAGCTGACCAGAGCAACTAGTTTCGTGTATACTTATGGTACGATGCCGGAGGATGAGAAGGGCAACATCACCCCGCTCACGACCGCCAATGTCGCCCTGAAGCACGCCTTCCGGCCTAACCTGGCCCTGGAACTCTACTACCGCCTGAGCGATAACGCGGCGACCAAGATTCTCACGCGCTCGCTTGGGTTCGGATTGGAGGGCAAGCTGGGACGCAACAGCAAGTTGGAACTGGCCTACAGCAAGGATGCCAACGGCTTCACCGACCGCTACGACCGTTCTGACCATTTCCGCCTGCTCTACGACCATCAGATCAGCCCGGACAACTTCCTGACGCTCTCGGCGGAGTTCCGTACCCACGACGCGAAAGACCTGGTGGACGAGATCGAGGCCAATCTGGATTTTCAGATGCGGTTTTAGCCCCCATCCCCAGCCCCTATTGCCAGGGTCGGGCCTGCAATGGACTGCCAGGGTCGGCCCTACAATGGTTCGGGCCACTGCAAGGGTACGGCCCTTGCCTCCGCCTTGCGACACCTTGCGACCCCAACAACAGGGGAGGGGAGAGTCAGGGTTGGCTTCTCGTCTCCCTTCTGCCTTGCAGGGAGAAGGGACGGGGATGAGGGGAGAGAAGGGAATACGGAAGAACCTAGGAGTTAGAGCCCTCCCTCTCCTTGAGAAGGAGAGGGGCCGGGGGTGAGGTAGGCGTCCGTAAGGACGCTTGGCGGCGCAGCCCTCCAATGCCGGGGTGAAAACCCCCGTCTATAGGGCCTGACGGCCAACCGTCCTACCGGACGGAGCCTCTGGCTAAAGGGAGCGTCCGGAGGACGCTTGGCGGCGTAGCCGCCCTAGAGACGGGTACTTTCAGTGCCCGGTCATTTTGCTAGGAGAGGATGCAAGTATGCTGCGAAGAGAGCGCGCTCTTCATTTTCTGGGTGTAACGCTGACCATTGGGCTATTTATCGTCTGTGGGTTTGGTTCGAGCAGCCGCGCCTATCAGGCAGGCAAGGCCAAGCCCAGGCCGATAGCGCCGGTAAGCGGCTATTCGCCGCAGGAACTGGACGGCTTCGGAAAGCGGTTCCAGGCCGAGATATGGCCGCTGCTGACGCGCCAGGAGAGCCAGTGCACCGTCTGTCACAACGCTACCAATCCCTCCCAGCTTCATTTCGTCAAAGACCCGGACCAGAATTTCAAGGCTATGCTCACCGACGGCCATTTCGATCCTGAAAACCCGGCAGGGCTGTTGGCGCGCGTGACCTCGCCCGATAAGACCACGAAAATGCCGCCAGCGCCGTTCAAGCCCTGGACGGACGCCGAGATCGCCGTCCTGCGTGCCTTCGTCAATGACCTTTACGCGAAGCGGCAGAAGGGCGGCCCGAAACTCGACGAAATGTTCCCCGCCTCGCTCTTGACTCCCTACAAGGGCCGAAAAGCCGGCGGCATGGATAATACCTTCCTCAGCTACTATCAGTTGCGCGGCAAGATCAAGGCAATCTTTAATGATGATTGGCGGCGCGGCGATAAAGACCTGTTCGAGGAGAACCTGGCCCAGTTCGGGGGCGCGGACTTCGTGCGCAGCTTCAACGAGAGCACCAAGCCGACCGCGCAGTTCCTTGCGGGCGTAGATACGATGTCGCGCGATGTGGCAAGCCGTGCCTATTTGAACGCCACCGGTCCCTTCGCCGGCCGCGCCCGGAACCTGCCCTCACCGCTCACGATGGCCGCGCCCGATGCCGCCTACAAGCGCGAGATCAACCGGCTCTACCAGAAGATGCTCTTCCGCGACGCCACGCCCTCCGAGATGCAATCCTCCTTCCAGTTTCTCCAAAACATCTACCGGGCGCAGAAAGAGATCGCCGCGCAGGGCTATGACCTGCAATTTGAGTTAACGGCCCGCGACGAGCGCGGCCTGACCACCGCGCAGGACATTCGCGTGCGCGTCGCCAACGATGCCTACGGTCTAGGCCAGACCCTCGTCAACGAGAACGACGTCAGCGGCGTCGGCGAGAAGGAGAAGATCGCCCGGCGCCGGCTGAACGGCCCCTTCACCTTCAAGGCCAACGACCCGGAGCAGCGCGTCACTATCTCCAATATCAATACGCATGGCAACGTGGTCGTCTATGGCCTGGAGGTGCGCGGCCCGCTGCCCGACGGCCCAACGCGCGTGATCCCCATCACCGACCCCTCGGTGCAGCCGCAGGGCGCCTGGCGGCGGCGCGACCGTGACGGATTGGCCTACTACGAGGACGAGAACCAGAACAAGGGCGCCAGCAGCCTGGTGATCCCCGTCGGCGTGACCAAAGACGGGCAGTACGATCTCTCCCTGCTCTGGCGCAAAGGGGATGGGCGCGGCGACGCGGATAATGTCCTGGTCGAAGTCCAATCGCGCGATAAAAGCCGTCTGGCGGCGCCCGCGCCCGCGCCGATCCCGCCCAAAGGCGAGGCCCACTTCGCCATTGACGAGAGCGACGACACCATCACCTTTGCCGACCTCAAAACCGCATTCCAGTTCGGGCCGGGCGACGGCGTCGAGATCACCAACGCGGGCACGCGCAAGCGGGTCGTCGCCGATGCGGTCAAGTTCGTGCCGGTGCCCGCGCCGGGCGCTCGGCTCGCCTCGGCGGGCGCGGCGACCTTCCTCGTCCCGGCCAAAGAGGCCGTCGGGCAGGAGCAGTGGAAGGACTACCACAAGGCCGAGTTCATCGTCTACAAGCCGGTCGGCCCGCGCGTGGTCAGCGACGAAAACGACAGCAGCCTCAAAGGCAAGCTCCACCTGCTCTACAAGCCTGCGGTCAAAGCCGGGGAGTGGAAGCCGGAAGCCTATTACCGCGTGGAGGTAGGCTATCCCGGTGAGGTACAGCATGATACCGACGTGCCGGTTACCGTCCATGCACAGAAGTCGTCGCCCATCCTCCGCATCGCCTACCCGGTGCACGCCCACGTCGGCGCGGCCTTAACCCTGGACGCGACCGGCTCCTATAACCTCCAGCGCACGCCGCTGCAATTTACCTGGCGGCAGACCGGAGGCGCCTTCGTCAAGATTGCCGACCCGCACGCCGCAAAGCTGACCCTGACCGTGCCGACCATGACGGCGCAGCAGGCGGCCTGGGAGGGCCTGTGCCGCGCCCTGATGAAGCATCCCGACTTTCTGTTCACGCGCCCGCTCGCGCTGGCTACGACCCGCGACCCGGCAGCGCGCCGCCGCCTGCAACTGGTCAAGATCGCCCAGGATCTGGTGGCCCGCACGCCCACTGCTGCCGAACTTCAGAAGCTCGATCAGGGCGCGTCGCTGGCGTCCCTGGTGGACTATTACCTCAACACGCAGGAGTTCAAAGACTTCTACTTCCGCCGCATCCGCCTCTACCTGGAGAGCCACGGCACGGATGAGGATGACGAGCCGGCCCGCCTCTGGAGCTACATCGCCTTCCAGAACCGACCCTTCAAGGAGATCCTGACGGCAGACTATACGGTGGATGCCGAGTGGAAGCGCCAATCCCGACCGGCCTACTACGGCAAGACCGGCGTGCTGACCATGAAAGGCTTCATTAAAGGCAAGCCGGGCCTGCCCCACTTCAACTATGCCGCGCAGGTCTGCGAGAAGTTCCTGGGCTACGTGTTCGAGGTGCCGGCGGAGATCGTCAAGATGCGGGATGGCATCACCGCCGTCGCCACGACCAGCCCCAGCTCGGTCTGCTACTCCTGCCATCAGGTCCTGACGCCGCTGGCCTATCAGCGCACGCGCTGGACGGATGCGGGCCTCTACCGGGAGAAAGACGACGACGGCAAGCCCATTGACGACAGCGACCACCAGCTTGTCCTGTCCTACCCGTTCAAGGGCAACGGCATGGAGGCGTTCGCGACCCAGGCGCAGCACAAGGAGCGGTTTATCCGTACCCTGCTCCAGACGCACTTTATCTTCTACTTCGGGCGCGAGATGCGCTACGACAAGGACGAGCGCGGCCTCTATAAGCGGCTGTGGGATACAGAAAAGGCCAACCACTACAGCATCAAGGGCCTGATCCGCGCGCTGCTCACCAGCCCGGAATACCTCAATGGCGGCACGGCCCTCGCCCCTCCCGCCAATCCGCCGCGCGTCCGGCCCGCGCCGCCGCGCGACCTGGCCCGACGGTAGCGCTATGCCGCATGGAGGCAGGGCCTACACCTTTCCTCTCTCCCTCTCTTCCGTAGAGTGGAAGAAAGAGAGCTAATGCCTTTGCCCGGCGCAGGAAGATCGTCTGCGTTGACGGTCGGCAGGATCAGTAACAATCGGACCGAACTATGGCGGTGCGCCTGCTGTCCTATATGATGCATCTGTGGGATAACCAGCGCCGTGAGTGGAAGGATAGAAAGCTGCCGGAGGAACAGCGCCGCCTGTATCCTATCATTCCGCTGGTGTTCTATACGGGAACGGAAGCCTGGAGCGCGCCGATCCGTCTGACAGAGATCATGGATGTGCCTGCCGAATTGGAGCGGTTCGTTCCTCAGTGGGAAACCCTGTTTTTGAACCTGCACCGCACGCCGCCGGAGATGCTGACTCAGTTTGCGACGGCGGTGGGGTGGGCGTTACGGGTATTACAAGCGGAACGTGAGCCGCTTGCGCAGTTGGAGCGCGTTCTACAGGAAGCGATGGCAGGTCTGGAAGGGCTGTCGGAGGAGCAGTTGGGGCAATGGACGCGCGTAGCCTGGTATTTTCTCCTCTTGTTTTACCATCGGCGTTCCGACAGGGATTATACAACGCTGCAACAGTTGCTGCACGAGCAGGCGCGTCAATCCAAATTCCGAGAACGAAAGGAGTTGGATGCGATGACCAAGACAATGGCACAGGTCGTGGAGGAACGTATCACGAAGCGTGTCAGAAGAGAAGTGACAGCAGAGGTGACGGCGCGTGTCGCGCCAGAGGCAGAAGCGCGCGGTAGGGAGCAGGCCACCCGCGAAACGCTGATAACCGTGCTGACGGCGCGGTTTGGGCCGCTGCCGCCGGAGATACAGACTGCCATAAACGCGGCGAATGTGGAGACCATGAACGCCTGGCTGCCTGTGGCGGCGACGGCACAGACGTTGGAGGATGTCGGCATCCTGCCTAAAGCTTAAAGGTCTCAGCAGCGCATTGCCTCCGTTTCGAATACCTCAACGATGGCACAGCGATTGCACGTCGTAAGACAGAAACACATACCCGACCGCGTTTCCGCAATCTTGCCTGCGTTTTTAGGAGGGATGCTCTAATACCATAGAAGAGGTGGAACGATGGTCGTTGCCGAAAAAGTTGTGCCGCGCATCTCGCCGCAGGAGTACCTGGCGCACGAGCGCAAGGCAGAGACCAAAAGTGAGTATCATGGCGGACGCATCGTCGCCATGGCGGGCGCATCCAAAGGACATAACCGCATCACCGTCAATCTAATTCGGCATCTTGCGAACCAGTTAGAGGGGACATCTTGCGAGCCGTTCGCCAACGATCTGCGCGTGCGCGTGCCGGCGTGCGATAAATACGACTACCCGGATGTGGCCGTCGTCTGCGGCGAGCCGCAGTTTGAGGATAGCCATCTCGATACCCTGCTCAATCCGACGCTGATTATCGAAGTTCTCTCCGATACAACCGAGGCTGCCGACCGGGGCGAGAAATTTGCCTGCTATCGGACGCTGGCCTCGCTGACGACCTATGTGCTGGTGGCACAGAAGCGGCCAAGCGTGGAGGTTACCAGCGGCAGGAGGATAATTCGTGGCTCTACACCGTCGCGGAGACGCTGGAGAGCACCGTATCGCTGGACGTCATCGGCTGCGAATTGCGATTGGCGGATATCTATGCCCGCGCCACCTTCCCGACAGAAGAGCCGGCGCAAGCCTGATCATGCCGTAGGACGGCGCAGGCTGCGTTTTGGAGAATGCAATTTTATAAATCTGTAACTGCTGTGCCGGAATCGCCTCTAATAAAGTAAGGAAGAGACACCGTTTGCAGATGTGAGGGCTTGTTATGAGTGAGACGCATTGTGAATATGGGAAGCCGATCCTCGCGCCCGCCCAGACGCGACATCCGATGACGCGGCGCAGCTTTATGCAAAAAGCGCTGATGACGGCGACCTCTATTTCGGCGCTGGACTTTTTGAGCTATTTCCACGCCTATGGAAGCCCACTGCCGGACAAGACGCGCCGGACGGCGCGCGAGGCGGCGCGAGCCAACGACAATCCGCACTTCCTCATCTACTGGTATATTGAGGGCGGCTGGGAAAGCTACGACATGTTCAGCCCCGTCGTCACGCCCAACAACGTCATCCACCGCCTGCCTCCCGACCAGATCAGCAAGGAGACCTACCGCGTCCTCCACTTCGGCGAGCCGGGCTACGGCATCTACAAGCAGGGCAACATCCGCTACGGCTATCTGGCCGAGCATGGCAAAAACCTGTTCCCCGATATGGCCGTGCTAAGCTCGATGGAGACGGGCGAGTTCCACTCCGGCGACCGGCTGCGCGTCCACATGGGTTCCTACGACCTGCGCCTTCAGGCCGACCGCCAGGACGACGAGCGCAGCGTCATGCAGGCGTTTGCGGAGGTCTACGGCCAGCCCTACGTCCTGCCGCATCTCTCCTGGCACTACTGGCTTTCCGACGGCGAACTCAACGAGCAGCAGTACACCGGGCGCAAGGGCTACTACGCCAACCTCGGCCCGGCCTGGGCGCACACCATCTATGCCGGGACGCCCGCCAACCTCAAAAGCTTCCTGCTGCGGATGCAGGCGGCCTCCAGCGATACGGTCAACCGCCAGATAGAGAAGTTCCTGGACAACATGCACCCGCACCTGCGCCGCGACGCCGATGTTGAGGTCATCAAGAGCTTCGACTCGGCCTGCAATATCTACGAGAGCCTGGCAAGCGCCGGGCGGCGGCTCGACAAGGGAATGCTCTCCCGCCTGTTCGCCGATCCCGTCCTGCGCGCCAAGTTCGACATCAAGCCGGAAGATGAGCTGATCACCTATACCAGCGTCAACGGCAACAAGGCGCGCACCAAGTTCTCGCCCGCCGTCAACGTTCAGGCCATGATGACCTACGAGATGATGCGGGCCGGGCTCTCCTGCGCCTTCTTCATCGAGACGCGCAACATCCGCGAGTTCGACAGCCACTTTGACCGCCGCAGCCTGTGGGAAAAAGACCGCCGCACGCCGCGCGGCCAGCCGGACCAGACCCGCATGATGAACGAACAGCTCTGGAAGCCGCTCAACACACTGGTCGAGCTACTCAAGGCCACGCCTTACAAAAATACCGGCAAGAGCCTGTTCGATTTCACCACCATCGTCCTTACTTCTGAGTTCGGGCGCACCATTAAGGGCGACGTGGACGCCATCCTCGCGATGAAGATTCCGGAAGCGGATAAGCAGAAGATGATTGACGGCCAGGACATCTCCCAGCACTGGAAGGTGACCTCGGCGGCGTTCCTGGGCGGCAAGGTCAAGGGCAATTCGCAGTACGGCGGTGTAGGCGAGCGCACACTGTTGCCTATCCCGCTCCTGCCGGACGGCTCCCTCGACCCGGCCTACGATCCCATGACCGGGGAACTTAAGCCTGGCCGTCAGAAGAGTCCGCAGTCCTCCATTCCCGATCACGGCGACGTCTACGCCACCGCGCTCTACCTGTCCGACATCGAGCCAAAAGGACACGGACGCAACACGCGTCCGCCGCTGCGCTATATCAAAAAGGCATAAGGAACCACCCGCTACGCTGGAAAACCCTTTCAACAGGATGAACAGGATTTTGCAGGATTTACAGGATTAGGGCTAGAGAGACAGAAGCCTTCCAGTCCGCTTGAAGTCCAGAGGAACAGGAATTCGGTTGGCTGGGCAGGTTTTAGAAATCCTGTTTAATCCTGTCTCATCCTGTTCATCCTGTTGAGGTTTTTGGCCTTTCTATCGTAGTGGGTGGTTTCATTGTGAATGCTTGCGTCGGTGTGCGGCCATGCGGTACAATAAATTGTGAAATTGCGCACTTTCGCGGCCCCGCTACGTATACAGGGGCGCGAAGAAGATAGAGAGGAGCAACGCGTATGGCGCGAACGGTGACCGAAATCTCTGTGCATGACTCCGCGACGCCGACGCCCTCGTTTGGTCCGGGCGGCTCGCCGGTTGTGCTGGCAAAACTGGATGAACTGGTCAATTGGGCGCGCCGCAACAGCCTGTGGCCGCTCACGTTCGGGCTGGCCTGCTGCGCTATTGAGATGATGGCGGCGGTGTCGTCGCGCTTTGACCTGAGCCGCTTCGGGGCCGAGGTCTTCCGCGCTACCCCACGCCAGGCCGACGTGATGATCGTGGCCGGGCGCGTCTCCACCAAGATGGGGCCGGTGTTGCGCCAGATTTACGACCAGATGCCCAACCCGAAATGGGTCATCAGCATGGGAGCGTGCGCCTCAACCGGCGGCGTCTACAACAACTACGCGATCATCCAGGGCGTGGATCAGATCGTGCCGGTGGATGTCTATGTGCCCGGCTGTCCGCCCAGCCCGGATGCGCTGATCTACGGGGTCATCAAGCTACAAGAAAAGATCAAAGCGGGCAGTTCCGGCAAATTGATCGAACTGGAACCGATCTTCAAGCGTCCGGCGGAAACGGCGAGGGGGTAGGCGATGGGATTCCTGAGCAACACCATTAGCAATACCATTAGCGGCGCGAAGGCGCTGACGACCGGCATGAGCATTACGCTCAAGCACTATATGGAGCACCTTGCCAACCCGCGCTCGGTCGTGACGGTCCAGTACCCGGAGGAGCGGCGGGAACAGTACCCGCGCACCCGTTGGCGGCACGTCCTCACCCGCTACGATAACGGCCTGGAGAAGTGCATCGGGTGCAGCCTGTGCGCGGGCGCCTGCCCGGCGCGCTGCATCTATGTCGAGGCCGCCGAGAACACCGACGAGGCGCGCTTCTCGCCGGGTGAGCGGTACGCCGTCAAGTATGAGATCAACATGCTCCGCTGCATCTTCTGCGGCTACTGTCAGGATGCTTGCCCGACCGGAGCCATCGTTCTGCGCAAGGACTTCGAGCTATCCGACTACACCCGCGAAGACCTGCTCTACACCAAAGAGATGCTGCTGGAGCCCGCGCCGCTGAGCGCGACCATTCCCGCTTCCTCCGTGGGCGTAATCGAGCGCAACGCCGAGCCGGTCAAATAAAGCTAGCAGCCGACAGAAAGAAACCAACATGGCGCAAGCGACACTCGCCCGTATCCTGGAGGAAATCAAGACATTGCAGCCGGACGAGCTACGCGCTGTAGAGCAGACCGTGCGCGCTGCTGGAGCTGGCTTCCCGTGAGGCCGAGCGAGAAGCGGCACTCCGGGTTTTGGAGCAGTCGGGTCTGGTTAAAGAGGTCAAGCGTCCGCCGATGGTCATTCGCCAGGAGCGCCCGCCCGTTCCGATCCAGGGCCAACCAATTTCAGAAACCATGATCGCGGAGCGCCGTTAATGCCCGTCTATTTTACCGAAGGATTGACCGTCGAAGACCCCAACGCCCATCCCTGAATGAGAGCCAGAGGAGCTTTCCTGTGCGTGCTAGGGAGTGAGGGCCAGAATGCGAGAGACGTACCGTGCTTCCAATGACGGTACGTTCTTTTGCTTTTTAGGGGCGTGTAGGGATGGCATGTCCGCTTGCAATGCCTGCCGCGTTCGCGTATAATATCCTATCCGCTAAACTACCGTCTACGCAATCACTTAAGGGACACTCCAGGTATGCCGACACCCGCAAAAGCCGCAAAAAGCGCGCGCGCCAGCCGAACGAAGGCGCACAAGACGGGGCATCCGGCGGCACTGGAAGCCTTTTTTGGTCCGGATGGCCCGCTCGCCGCCGTCCTTCCCGGCTACGAAGCGCGTGCTGAGCAATTGCAGCTAGCGGAAGCCATCGAGCAGGCGATGCTGGCAGGAAAACCCTGCCTGACAGAAGCCGGCACGGGAGTCGGGAAAACCCTGGCCTACCTCATCCCCGCCGTCCGCGCCGCCCTGCGCGGCAAGCGCACCGTCATCAGCACCCACACCATCAGCCTGCAAACTCAGTTGATGGAGAAGGACATCCCGCTCGTTCTCAGCCTGTTCCCGGAGGCGGAGCAGCGCATCGCCGCCACCCTGATGAAAGGGCGCGGCAACTTTCTGTGCAAGCAGGAACTCGACAACGCGCGCGGCGACCTGTTCCTGATGAACGACCCGCAGTTCAAGCGGATCGAGCGCTGGGCCGCCCGCGAGGATTGCACCGGCGACGTCGCCGACCTGCCCTTTACCTTCCCGGATTGGGGCCTGCTTACCTCCACGCCGGATACCTGCCGCGCGCAGATGTGCCCCTATTACAACTCCTGCTTCTACTATCGAATGCGCTGGGCCGCCGCCCAGAGCAACCTCATCGTCGTCAACCACGCCCTCTTCTTTAGCGACCTGGCCCTCCGCCGCGCCGACCCCAACTCCGGCATCCTGCCTGAGTACGACTATGTGGTATTCGACGAGGCGCACCACCTGGAAGACATCGCCACCAAGACCTTCGGCATTGACTTCGGCTCGCGCCGCCTGGTCAACCTGAGCGAGCGACTCAAGCACATCCGCAGCCTGGACCTGGATAAGGGCCGCCTCAAGAACCTGGAGGACATGAACGCCAGCCTGTTCATTCCGTTCCTCCAGGCGGGCAAGAGCGAGTTCTTCTTTGACGACGTATTGCAGGAGGAGGCGCGCAGCAAGACGAAGGAGTGGACGGGACTGACCTGCACGGCCATCGAGCAGCTGCAAAACACGCTGGTTGAGATCGCCCGCAGCGACGAGACCCTGCGCGAGCGGCTGGAGGGCATCGCGCGCATGTGTGGGCGGGCGCGGGAAGAGCTGCACCAGCTGTTCTTTTATAAGGATGAGAACGTCATCCGGTGGGGCGAATATACGCTGGCCGGGCGCGGGGACAAGAAAGAGCCGCGCGTCATGCTGCACTTAACTCCGATCTCGGTCGCTAATATCCTGCGGGAGATGCTGTGGAACCGTATGGAGGCGCGCAAGGGCAGCGTCATTCTCACTTCGGCCACGCTCTCCAACTCCGGCACCTTCGATTACGTCCGCTCCCGGCTGGGCGTGCCGGAGGAAGCGATGGAGTGCCTTGTCGGCAGCCCGTTCGACTACAAGCGGCAGGCCATGCTCTACGTGCCGGGCCATCTGCCCGCGCCCAACCCAACGCCGGTCTACGCCGAGAAGATCGCCGCCGAGATCGAGCGCGTGCTGCGACTGAGCGAGGGGCGGGCCTTTCTGCTCTTCACCTCCCGCGCCATGCTCAACACCGTCTACGAGCGGCTGAGCGGCAAGCTTCCGTTTCCGCTGTTCAAGCAGGGCGACCTGCCGCCCGGCAAGCTCGTCGAGGCGTTCCGGGCCAGCGGCAACGGCTGTCTCCTGGGCGTGCAGACCTTCTGGGAGGGCGTAGATATTCAGGGCGAGTCGCTCTCCTGCGTCATCATTGACCGCCTGCCTTTCGCTGTGCCCGACTCGCCGGTGACGAAAGCGCGCACGCAGGCCATCGTGGATGCGGGCGGCGATTGGTTCCGCGAGTTCGCCGTCCCGCAGGCCCAGATACGGCTCAAACAGGGCTTCGGGCGGCTGATCCGCACTCGCTCCGACCGGGGCCTCGTCTGCATCCTCGACTCGCGCCTCATCACCCGCGACTACGGGCCGGAGTTCGTCCAATACCTTCCGCCCGCCTCCCGTGCCAGCAAATGGCCCCGCGTCGAACGCTTCTGGCGCGGTGAGCTTCCCGTGAAGGATCAGGGAGCAGGGGACAAGGAATAGAAGAGGCAAAGGCGCGTTAGCATCTGGCAGGAAGGCATCTCCCGAATGACGACAGAGAGAGCGGTTGTCTGGCTGAATGGAACCCTGGTTCTGCCCGACCGGACCCTGGAGGACGGCGCGGTTATCTGCCGACAGGGGCGCATCCAGGCGGTGGGACGTAGGCAAGAGCTATCTCTTTCCGAAGAGGCTTTGACCGTAGATGCCGGGGGAGGGTATATCGCTCCCGGCTACGTAGACCTCCACGTGCACGGCGGAGACGGGGCCGATTTCATGGACGGTACGCCAGATGCCGCCCGTACTGCCATCCGGGCGCACACCCGGCACGGCACCACGACCATCTTTCCTACCACGACCATCGGCTCGCCGCAACAGATCGCGGCTATGCTGGAGTCCTGCCTGGAGGTACGGCGACAGTGGCACGCCGCCGAGGGGGCGCGCATCGCTGGGGTTCACTTCTACGGCCCCTATTTCGCCGCAGATAAGGTCGGCTGTCATCTGTTGAGCGGGCGGCGCGACCCAACTCCGGAGGAGTATCTGCTCGCTTTCGACCTGGACATCATCCGCATTGCCACCTGCGCCGCTGAGCTGCCGGGAGCCGAGGCGTTTTATCGGGAGGCTCACAAGCGCGGTTGTCTGGTCACCTGCGGGCACTCCAATGCAAGCTGGACCGAGATGGCGCGCGGCTTTGAGGCGGGGCTGCGGCATGTGGATCATTTCTGGTGCGCGATGAGTTCGGTGCCCAGCATCCGGGAGCGTTTCGGGACGCCGATGCAGGGGAGCATGGAGCAGTTCGTGCTGATGCACCCGGAAATGAGCACCGAAGTGATCGCCGACGGCTGCCACCTGTCGCCGGAGCTTCTGGAGTACGCCTTCGTCATGAAAGGCCCTGCGCGGCTGTGCCTGGTGACGGACGCCAACCGGGCGCTGGGGATGCCGCCCGGAGAGTACCGCTTCGGCCCGCAGGAGGACGGCGAGTGGTTCACCAGCGATGGCCGGGTCGGCTTTCAGCCCGGTCGTGGGCTTGCCAGTTCGATTGTCGGCATGGAAGTCATGGTGCGCAACATGGCCGCGATGACCCGCGCGAGCGTGGTAGAGGCCGTGCGCATGGGCAGCCTGACCCCGGCAGAGCGCGCCGGAATCGCCGCCGAGGTCGGCAGCCTGGAGGTGGGCAAGCGCGCCGACGTGCTAGTGTTAAACAAGGCCCTGGAGGTACAGCGGGTCTTCGTCGCTGGCGCGGAATTTGACCGCACGCGGACAACGTAAGAGTGTATACGGTATCTTCTGGCAGCCACCCCTCAAGGGGTGGACTGCGGACGGCAAGCCCCCTAAAGGGGGCTCTCCTTTCTTGTTGCCCCTGAAGGAGACTCACCCACCTCTGGAAGCCCCATAAATGGGGCTTGCCGCCCACAGCCCGGTCCTTTAGAGCCGGGCGACGGCAGCAACCTTGAGCCTGCTTGGGAGGTGAAAATGACGCCGGAACCACCCGCTCCTGACACGCAGCAACCGCATCTGCTCCGACGCCTGGGACTGCTGCAAGCCACCGCCCTGAATATGACCAACATGATCGGCATCGGGCCGTTCATTACCATTCCGCGTCTGGTCGTGGCGTAATCGCCGCTGGCCCTTTGCGCCCGCCAATCCATAGCGGCAGTCGGGAAAACCGGGTATCGGGGGTCGGAACCTTGCAAGACGGAGGGCTGAGAACCGTTTCCGAGCCGACCCTTGCAGTCGGCAGCCGGCTGTCGAAGTCGATCCTTTGAGACCGCCGAGCCGTCCTGTTGAACGCTTTGTGATAGGGCGCGAGACGCAGCCTTTACCCGCTATGAGACCTGGACGCCGACCAATCCCTCCTCGTGATCTGGCTCCACTTCCGGGGCCGGGTAGTCGCGCAGCGCAGGAATGGGCGAGAAGAGTATCCAGAGGGACGCCGACAGAATGCCCGCTACTGCGGCCAGCCAGGTCAGCCGCAGGCCGATCAGCCCGCCGAGCGTGCCGCCGACCAGCGCGCCTACAGGCTCCAGGCCCCGCTCCAGAAAGTTCATGCTTGCGTTCGCGCGTCCCAGCAAGCGGTGCGGGATGACCGCCTGACGCAGACTCGTCGCGCAGATGAAGTAGATGGCGATGGGAATATCGCCGATAAGGGGGACGGGGAGTTAGGAGAAAACGCACAAAGCGCCTGCGATGAGAACGCGCGCCGCTAAAAACGGCTTTAGCGGCGCGCGTTCTCATCGCAGGCGCTATCCAGGGTTGAAGCAGCGGCCCTGCGGTCGTTGCGTATGGTTTTTTTGGCAGTCAACCGAAGAGAGTATATAGCAATCCGGGCGTAGTGTCAAGGTCTCGCCTGGGAAAGAGGGCGAACTCCAGGCTAACCGGCAAAATTCAGTTGCCAACCACGCCGACTTATGGTATAATATCGGCTGTGTACGGAACGCTGGCTGGCGGAGGCGCTGGGAACCGGGGAAACCGGGCGTTCGGGCGCAGAGAGAGCCGGAGATCGGACACGTTGCGGGGTGTGGCTCAGCTTGGTAGAGTGCACGGTTCGGGACCGTGAGGTCGGCGGTTCAAATCCGCCCACCCCGACTTTTCCTCTTTAGCAGGGGGCAGAACGTCATGTTCTGTCCCCTTTTGCACGTCAGGCGTAAGTTACGGTCATCGCTTAACAGATAGGCTGCCAGCCACATGAGGCGTGTTGGGCTTTGAGAGGCGGCTTACTCTGAGGCGGAATGTCGGGTCGCCTCTTGACTTGTACGTGTCGGGTGGTTTTGGTATACTGTGGCTATGATTACCGTCAGCATAGAGGACATCCAGCGAGATCTGCCCGGCTACCTACAGCGCGTCCGCGCTGGCGAAACTGTCCTGATTCTGGAAGCCGACACGCCGGTTGCCGAAATCAAACCGGTCCTTCCTATCTCTCCGCAGTGGCGACCGTTCGGGTTATGCGCAGGCGAGTTTGTGGTCCCGAAGGACTTTGACGCTCCCTTGCCAGAGGACGTTCTGGCGGAGTTTGAGGGCGTATGAGACTGCTGCTTGATACTCATATTTTCCTCTGGTACATCAGCGGAGACAAGCAGCTATCCCTCGCCTGGCAAAGCCTATTACGTGACCCGGCCAATCAGGTGTTCTTGGGCGTAGTTTCCGTATGGGAGGCCAGCATCAAGTACGACCTAGGCAAACTACCGCTGCCTGCCCCTCCGGAAACGTATCTGCCCCTACAGTGCGAACGCCATCTGATTGCCAGTCTCTCTCTGGAAGAAGCGGCTCTGCGCCATCTTGCCCATCTCCCTGCCTTACACCGTGATCCGTTCGACCGAATGCTCATCTGCCAGGCCCTGGAGTATGATATAACATTGGTAACGGTAGATCCAGCCATACGTGCTTATCCGGTCACGGTTCTAGCAGACAGCTAAAGAGCAGTTCGGCGTGACGGATGGGAGAGCAGTGCTATAATAGAGGCAGGAGAGTTTGCTGGGGGCGGCAGGCAATGGCCGCTTCGGAGAGGAGACGCTCGATGGAGAACCGTTTCAGCCCAGCCGGGGGCGCGTTTTTGATCGAGGAGACCGACCCGCACCGTGTCTTTGTGCCAGAGGCGTTCAGCACGGAAGACCAGCTTATCGCCAAAACCGCCGAGGACTTCCTGCGCAACGAGGTGCTGCCGCAGACGGAGCGGATTGAGAGCGGCGACCACGCCCTGATGCACGCGCTGATGCAGCAGGCGGGCGCGCTGGGGCTGCTCGGCGCGGACGTGCCGGAGGTCTACGGCGGCCTGGGCCTGTCGCAGATGGCCTCTGCGCTGATTGCCGAAAAGCTTAACTTCCAGCAGTCCTTCGCGCTGACCCATGAGGCGCACACCGTCATTGGCACACTGCCCCTGCTCTTTTTCGGCAACCACGACCAGAAGAGCCGCTACCTGCCCAGACTGGCCAGCGGCGAATGGATCGCCAGCTTCGCGTTGAGCGAGGCCAACTCCGGCTCCGATGCGCTCGCCTTGCAGACCCGCGCGGTTCTCTCGCCGGATGGCAGGCACTATCTGCTCAACGGCGTGAAGATGTGGATCACGAACACGGCGTTTGCCGACCTGTTCACGGTTTTTGCCAAGGTGGACGGCGAGAAGGTGACCGCCTTCCTGGTCGAGCGTAGCTTTCCCGGCGTCTCCTTCGGCAAAGAAGAGCACAAGTTAGGGATGCACGGCACCTCCACCCGCCGCGTCATTTTAGAGAACGTGCCCGTCCCGGTCGAGAACGCGCTGGAGGTCGGCAAGGGGCACTACGCGGCCTTTTGCGCGCTCAACCTGGGCCGGTTCAAGCTGGAGGCGGGGGCAGTCGGTGGACTCAAGGCGCTATTGACGATCTGTGCGGCCTACGCCAAGCAGCGCAAAACCTTCGGGCGGCCCATCGCCGAGTACGGCCTGATCCAGCACAAGCTGGCCGAGATGGCCGCGCGAACCTTCGCCCTGGAGAGCATGGTCTACCGGCTGGCCGGTTGCCTGGATGTCGCCTTTGCGGGGATTACTCCGGACGCCGCCGACGCCTCCGCCCACTACCATCGCGCTGCCGAAGAGTACGCCATCGAGTGCAACATCGTGAAAGTCATCGGCTCGGAGACCTATAGCCAGATGGCAGACGAGGCCATCCAGATACACGGCGGCTACGGCTACACGGAGGAGTTTCCGGTCGCGCGGGCCTGGCGGGATCAGCGGTTGCTGCGGATCGGCGAGGGCGCTAACGAGATCGTCCGGCTGGCGATCATCAACCTGTTGCTGCGGCGGGACAGGGCTGGCCGCCTGCCTGTACGGGATATGGGCTTGCGCGCCACGCAGGAGCTCGCTCGCCAGGAGGCCCTGGAGATGCCGCTCTATGACGAGCCGCTGGAGGCGATTCGCGCGGCGGCGCAGGACACGAAGCAGTTGGCGCTGTTCCTGCTCTACCAGACGAGCGAGCGGCTGGGCGCGGAGTGGATGGAGGCTCAGGAGATCGCCGCCGCCCTCGCCGACATCATCAACTCCGCCTACGCCCTCGAAAGCGTCGCCCTGCGCTGCGAGAGGCTGCGCACGCTCGCGCCCGCCCGTTACGAGACCGCGCTGCTCGCCGCGCAGGTCGCCGCGCGCGACTACGCTGACGAGGCGCTGGCCGCCGCCCGCTACGCCTTCGACTCGCTGCCCGATCTGGAGGATGTGGTGGACTGGCGCGACGAGCCGTTCAGCGGCGTCCATGCCCTCCTGGATCGCCTGGGCCGCTGGGAAACCGGGCCCATGCAGCTGCGCCGTGACCTCGCCGCCCGCGTGCTAGAAAAGGAAGGCTATCCTCTGTGAAAGATTCCAACAGGATGAACAGGATTAAAACAGGATTTCTAAAACCCCAACCACCCAGTCCCTCTGCCTCTGTTCCTCTTAGATTTAAGGCTTCTGTCTTCATCCTGTAAATCCTGCGAAATCCTGTTCATCCTGTTGAAAGGGCTACTCCATTGTCAGTCGGATAGCGGCCATGACCTCCTCCAGGTCGGGCAGCACGGCGTACTCCAGGATAGGGTTGTAGGGCACTGGCACGTCCTTGCGCGCTACCAGTTGCGGCGGCGAGAGCAGCAGGTTGAAGCGGTCGGGATGGGAGATCATCTCCGTAAGGATGCTCTGGCCGAACCCGGTCGTGCGCGCGTCCTCATGCACCACCACCAGCCGCCCCGTGTGCCGCAGCGACTCGGCGATGGTCGCATAGTCGCAGGGGCAGATGCACCGCAGGTCTATGATCTCGACCGATATGCCCTCGTCGTGCATATGGTCGGCGGCCTCTTCCGCCAGCTCCAGGCAGTTGCCCCAGGTCACTAGAGTCACGTCATGGCCGGTGCGGCGCACGGCGGCCTGCCCCAACGGAATGGCCTCAATCGTCGGGCTGACGGGCATGCGCTTGCGGAAGATGTGCTTGGGCAGCAAGAACAGCGTCGGGTCGTTGCCGTGAAGGGCCGTCCAGAGCAGTCCGGCGGCGTCCTCGCTCGTGCTAGGGACGACGATGTTGATCCCGTGGATGTGCGCCCACATGCCCTCGTTACTTTCGCTGTGCCAGAGGCTTCCGCCCGGCAGATAGGCCCCATAGGGGGCCATCAGCACCATCGGGCACGACCAGGCGCCGCACGTCCGCCAGCGCAGCGAGGAGACCTGCGTCATGAGCTGATTCAGGGCCGGGCAGATGAAGTCAATGAACTGTAGCTCAAAGACGGGCCGCCAGCCCAGGCTCGCCAGCCCGACCGCCGTGCCCACAATCGTTGCCTCCGCCAGCGGCGAGTTGAGCACCCGGCCCGGAAACTGTTTGGAAAGCCCCTTTGTCAGCCCGAAGACGCCGCCCTTGGGGTCTTCAATGTCCTCGCCGAAGATAAGGACCTTCGGGTTCTCCTCCAGCGCCTTCTGCAAGGTTTGGTTGACGGCGGCGACCATGGTGGTCTCGGCGGAGAACCGCACGGGCGGCGCGGAGAGCGGGGCGGGCGGCCCAAAGAGATAGGTGGTCGCCTCTGCCGGGTCGGGATCGGGCGCGGTGGCGGCGGCGCGGTACTCCTCGTCCACCTGCCGCACGATCTCTTCCTGCTCGGCGTGCCACTCCTCTATCGTCATCTTGCCTTCATCTATCAGGCGCCGGGCCAGGTTGTCAATTGGGTCGCGCAGCAGGTCGCAGGCGATCTCCTCCGCCGGGCGGTAGACGCGCTGGTCGTCGCTGCTGGTGTGCGAGCAGAGCCGATCTAGTTCGCACCAGAGCACCGTCGGGCCGTCGCCGCGCCGCGCCTTCGCCACAGCCTCCTGCCCGACCTCGAAGAGCAGGTAGGGGTCGCGGGCGTCCACCTTGACTAAGCAGCCTTCGCCGAGCGCGCCCAGGCGGTAAGGGAAAAACTTCTGGGTCGGGGTGCTGATGCCGTAGCGGTTGTCTTCAATGGCGAAGAGAATGGGCAGCCGCTCCTGGAGCGCAAACGCCAGCGCCTCATAAAACTCGCCCTGGCGCACGGCGGCGTCCCCCACGGTCGCCAGGACCACCTGGTCGCCGCCTCCCATCTTGAGGGCCCAGGCCGCTCCGGCGGCAGGAATACATTGAGACGCGGTGGGCGTGGCGACGGAGAAGATGTTGCGCTGCCGGTCGCTGAAATGACCGGGCATCTGGCGTCCGCCGCTGCTGCTGTCGCGCTTGGCCAGGTAGGCCAGTGCCAGCGCGTAGTTGGAGACGCCGCGCGCCAACACCATCGCGCGGTCGCGGTAGTAGGGGAAAAGATAATCGTCCGGGCGCAGGGCGTAGACGAGGGCGGCCAAAGCTTCATGGCCCATTCCGGAGACCTGAAACCAGCCCTTGCTTTGCCGCAGCAGGATACCCTCCCGCCGGTCGCCTTCGCGGGCCAGCGCCATCAAATGCAGCAGGTCGCGCGCGGGTAGCGCCGCGCCAACTTCCGCCAGAGTTAGCTCCATCGCTTACTCCTTATCCAGGGATGTGAATTCTACCGGGTGCCGAATTCCACGCTGGAGCGCCTTTTGGGCCTCCAGTCCATTTTATATACGCAACGGGAGGGAAATATCCTTTCGCCTCTTTACCGGTTTTGCACGCTCTACTGAGTAGACGGGAGCAGGGGCCGGGAGGTTGCTCGTTAGCATGGATTATTGGGCGTCTGCGTGAATAGGCCATCCGTATTGCTGCCGGTGGTCGGCGTCCGGAGGGAGCGAGGAGAGAGGCCGCGCCTGCCGCCGCACAGGAGGTTGGGAAACCAGAAGACGCTGTTACACCGTCTATGGAGTTAGCAGGCCCCGAAGAGGGGCGCTCATGGCCCGGATGGAAGGATAAGGAGAGAAGAGGTGAGACTATGAAAGCCCCCTTAACAAGCGTCTGTCTGGTCGGCCTGGGGCTGGCGATGATCGGATCGGGCATGGCCTGCCGCTCTGCCGGTACCGTGGCCCCGCCGCCTCCGCCCGTCCGCACGCCCGGCCCTCCCGCCGTCCTTCCCGAACAGCCTGCCCCGGGGACGATGGCCCGCAACTCTCCGCCGATCCTGCCCGATCCGAACCTGACGCCGGGCGATACGCTGGATGTGACGCTGGAGGACGTCTGCACGCCCGGCTACAGCCGCAAGGTGCGCCATGTGCCCATCGAGGTGAAGCGGCAGGTCTATGCGGAATACGGCATACGGCATCACAGGCCCGGCGAATATGAGGTGGATCACCTGATTTCTCTGGAGCTGGGTGGCTCCAACTCGATTCGGAATCTCTGGCCGGAATCGTTTGAGACGCAGCCCTGGAATGCGCGCGTAAAAGATGCCCTGGAAAACGAGCTGCACCGGCTCGTCTGCTCCCGGCAGCTGGATTTGAGGACGGCCCAGCAGGAGATAGCTACGAACTGGATCGCCGCCTATAAAAAGTACTTCCACACGGATAGGCCCAGGGCCCGGGATAGAGGCCGGAGCGCGCCGCAGGAGACGGCGGAAACAGATACGACTTCGGAGGGCGCGGCCGCAGAAGGGAACGTGCAGGTCTGGGTCAACACGCGATCCGGCAAGTATTTCCGGCCCGGCATGCGCCACTACGGCAAGACCAAAGAGGGCCAGTTCATGTCGGAGGCGGAGGCGATCCGGCAGGGATATCGCGCGGCGAAAGGGGACTGAGGCCAGCTTGCGCTGAAAACAGAGGCCGAATTGGAACGCAGCCTTAAGCGATTGGAGGAGAAGATGGCACGCAATCAGAAGCTAACCGGTGTCATCCAGGGCCGCACCATTGCCGACATGCACCAGGAGGACGGCAAGCTAGCCATCCATTTCATGGATGGTTCCACCATGACCGTCAAGATCGCGGGGCAAGCGCCTGCGGACGGGGTAGGGGGCACTATCAAAGCGGTGCGCCAGAAGGGAACGACGTTAAATCTGGACCTGGTGGATGGCCGGACACTGAGCCTCCAGACCGTTGAGCCGACCGCTAGCGTTATGGTGCGCGATAAGAACCATACGCTGGAGTATGCGGACTAAAGACGGCCTCAGGCTGTCATCTTTATCGGCTTAAAGGGCGCAGGATATCTTTGACAAGCCTTGCTTGAAATTTTTTCACAAAAAGGCCCCAAAAGTGCTTGACAAGCTGGATTGACTATGCTAAGATAAAATCGTTCTGATTTTCGGTGCATTTCCTCACATAGATGCGCTGATGATATGGCGGCCCGAGCCTCCGAGCCGTCTAGACAAAAGCGCACGCTTTGAAGGAACACCTCATTCAGTCCTCGTATTTAACAGGCGCTTGGCCAAGGAAATTGGCCGGGCGCCATTTGTTTTTGTGGCTCCAAGTCATTTACCCGAAATTAGGTTTTACAGACAATGCCGCAGCGGTCGGCCTGCTGCGCGATTTCGCGGGCCAGGGCCGCGCGTCCGAGGACCTTGCGCTCCGTCACCGGCTGGCCATCCCGCGCGCATGCCTCATAGTAGGCGCGCAGGCGTTGGGCATAACCCGCGCCCATCGTCTCGCGGTAGTTGAGCAGGTCGCAATGGATGCGCCGGACGCCCACCGCCGCTGCCCGCTGCATATATTCCGCGACGGCCTCCGCATTATCCGAGACGCCAGGCAGCAGAGGCGCCCAGAACAGGCTCATCGGGAGGTCGGCGGCGATCACGGCGCGGATTAAGTGCTCGCGCCCAGCCACGCTCGGCGCACGCGGCTCGAAGACCTTGCGCGCCCGGTCGTCGAACGTGGAGAGCGAGATCCCGACATGGACGCCGCCGTTGGCCGCCATTCGCTGCAAAATGGGGATGTCGCGCAGCAGGAGTGGTGAGCGCGTAATCAAAGAGACCGGGTTGGGATGGAGCGCTAACTCCACCAGAATGGCGCGCGTGATGCCGAAGCGCTTTTCGATGGGCTGCCAGGCATCGGTGGCCGTCCCGATCATAATGCGAGCGTCCGGGGGGATTTTCGCCAGCTCGCGGCGCAGCACCTCCGGCGCGTTGACTTTCGCCTGCGCCCACTGCCCCCAGGTTTCCCATTCCTGCCCCCGGAACTTGCGCAAAGACGGCACGTAGCAGAACGAGCAGCCGAACGCGCACCCACTATAGGGATTGAGCGCGTAGTCGGTGAAGCCCATCTTGCTCTTTTGCAGCAGCGTCCTCCACGCCGTCTCTGTTAGCTCTACCCGCTGCGTTTCCATACTCCATTGTATCGAAAACGTAGAAATAGGTCAACTGGAATTTTATGAGAATATGGGAATATCCGCACGCATGGGGAAGGATTAACCGCCTCATCTAGGAAGCAGTCGTAATCGGGGCGCTCTGTTAGGGGGCTTTCGGGCAATAGGTCGAATGAGGATAGGAAGCCCACCGTCTACCGGCTCGGCCGCGTTGCCTTCAGTTCCGGCCATGAGATACCTTCCTGTGGGTTTTGCTGCATTGCCTCCAAGCGATGGTCGAGTTCTTGGCATTGCACCTCGGTTAAGGGCAGCGCATCGGGCGTAGCGGCAATGGCGTCCCAGATGTCTTCTACCAACTGGATACGCCCCGCGATGCTGAGACGCTGGATGTCAGCGAGCATAAAGTGGTCCTTTCGATAGAGAGAAGATTCTGCCTGTAATGTATCACAATCTGCCAAGCCGCACAAGCCTAGGACTCAGCCTGCCACAAATGAGGCCGCCAGTGCCGCCTGTCTGTGTAATTTGCATCGAGGGCGAGCGCAATCTATCCTTGTCGGCATCGGCGCTTTAGCGGTGAAGCCTGTTTGAGCGACAAAGGGAAAGAGGGACAACCTCAATACTATTATCAAGTGTCAAGGAGTGTTTGAGACTTCATGCACGCTCAGCAGTTCCAGGCATTGCTTGCCCAGGGTTTAGGTCGTCCCCTGCTTTATTTACAGAGCCACGATGCCAGACCGTACCGTGAGGTCATCCTTTATGCCTGCACGCATGATCTGAGATATGACCATCAGTGTGAAGACAGCCGGGCGCCTTATCTATTTGACCTTATCCAACGGACGGGTGAGGCGGATTTCTACCGACAGCGAATTCTGTCCTCACTGCAAAATCCCGCCGAGGATGAAGACATATACCAAATGGTAGGGCTGGCCTATCTTTTCGCCCAGCAGGGCGATACTGCCGCCCGGTCCATGATGTATTCGGTGTTACACGATGTGCCACCGAGCAGGACTTTACGGGCGCAGAGGAATTGATCCGTCTGGATGGATTGGATGGGCTGCTGTTTGCGCTGCAACCGGCAAGGGAGCAGAAGTCATGGGCCAAAAGTCCTATTTTCGTCATGATCAAGCCAAAGCGCATTCGCTGCGTGCGCGGCGCGGCAAAGGAGATGAAAGGACAGGGGCCAAACATAGAGCGGACGGCTCGTAATAAGAGCCGTCCGCCAAAAGAAACACACAAATACATAGGGGCATAAATTGGTTTTGGTTGACTCCTAGCCGCCGTCATAGATGTTGCGCGGCACCTCGGTCGTCTCTTCCGTCTGCCAGTTGTCGCAGTCCAATCGGCGGCAGTGGAGCATGCGGCGGCTGGAGCCGTCGGCCATCTCTACCGTAGCGATGGTGGCGTACCGGCAAGACATACAGAGCGCCGGTTCCAGAAGACGTACTATGCGAAGTTTGGTATTCTCGTTTTGCATTGTTGTGTACCTCTAGTATTCAATTGTCCGGCGTCCATGAACCTCGCCGATTCCGTGGATTCGCCTGCTGCGCCATTACGGCATCTCCAGAGCGTGCTCTCCTTAGGCTTCCTTAACCGAGGATCTTCCTCCTGCTTTCAGGCCGCCCCTCGCAGGATGAGAGAGGTCGGAAGAGCGTTCTATCCTGACCATTCCCCCGGTTAGCTGCCAGCTATCAGCCGCGCCGGCACTTTACATCCGCCGGTCATCATAGGGATTCCCTTGATCCGGCAGATGGCTTGTTCCTCGGAGGTCGCCCACCGCATCAGCGATTGCGCTTTCCGCCGCAGATAAGCCTCAATCTGTTCGCCCTGCGCCACTACGTCCAGATGTCCGCAATGGGCGCGCACGGACGCCGCCAGCCGCTCCAGCGCCTCTAGCCGACTGCGATCCAGCAAGGGGATCCTAGCCGCGCGCGAGATATTGACGATGATCTCAAAGTGGCCGGCGCGCTCCAGGCAGCGAATCGTCTCGGCCAGAAGCCCATCGGTCGTCTCATCCCACTCACCTTCCAGGTCTACTACCGGAATCCCGCTATGCAGATGCAACGCCAGTCCCGTGCTTGCCATGCTCTCCCTCTCCACCTTTCCAGGCTGCGGAATACGCCTGCAAGATAGTTCGATTATCGGCGCAACCCCTGGCAAACAAGAGGAAAAAGCGCGTCGTAACGGGCGCAAATGTGCTTATTTGACCCCTCCAAACGCAAGAAAGTTCCCCGCAATTGGCAGGGCTTCAGGTAAAATTGCGACGTCTTCCCGGTCTGCCGACGGCGCCTGTGGGGCCTCTGGCGGACATCTGCGACAAGTTTGCCGAAACTTTTCTGTCACAGAGACGACTTATTAAGCGTAGAATTACTCCAGGCAAGCAGATAGGCCAGCTTGAGCAAGAGGATGGAAGCATGCGCTATCGGATTCTTCGCCGTCCCATGCCTGCCAGGTTCCACCTAACCTCCCGGCTCCTCTCCTTACGAAAGGGCAGGGGCGGATCGCTTATTGGTTCCGGCTCAAGGTTCTTGCGTTTTCCTCTATCTACCCCCGTCCCTTCTTTCTGCAAGGGGAAAGGGGGGTGGATACTCTCTTGCTTCGGATGGTTGGGTTGCCTCTTCGCTCTCTTGCCCTCGGTTGCGTGGGCGCAGGACGTGCGGACGCCCGCGCTGACCGCGCCCACGCTCGCGAATTCCGCCATTACCGATAACCCCGCTGCGCTTCCCTCCGCGTCGCAAGTCCCGGCCTCCGACGAGCAGACCGACGTCATCTTTGGGCGCAACGTCAAAGGGCCGTACCTGCTCACCTGGAAGGGCATCCGCGCCGACAGCGAACGGGTGGTGCGCGATGGCGTCCCGCTGCATCGCGATAGCGACTACACGCTGGACCCGGCTTCCGGCAGTCTTTCCTTTGCGGAGCCGCTGCGCGCCGACCAGATCGTGCGTGTGACCTACCGCAAGGATACTCCCGATGCTGCGCCTAACCCGTCGGCGGTGATCCTGCCGCTGCAATGGGATCTTTGGCAGCGCGGACAGAACCGCCTCTCGCTCGGGATGGTCTACCGCTCCGATCCTAATGCAAAAGCCACCGATCCAACCGCGCAGACGGCACTGCAATTCGTGGGCGGCACACACCTTTCGTCCACCTCCGAGCTAACCTCCGGCCTCTTTCTTGACCTGCACGGCGGCGATTGGCTGGGGCGCAGCGGCTTGCGGCTGGCCGAGCGCACGCGCCTTAAGCGCGCCGAGTTTGGCCTGACCTTCTCCCGCGCCGGAGCCCTGTTTGCCCAGGGGGGCGCCACCGGGCTGAAGGCGGGCAACGAAATCTGGGAGGCGACCGGTAAGTTCGACCCGCTCAAAGGGCTGACGCTGACCACCGCGCTGCGCCAGATGACCGAGCTGCCCGCTCCCGGCAAAGCGGCAGGGACGCCGCAGCAGGGCACAACCACGCGCGAGTTTAGCCAGGCGCTCGATCTGGCGCTGCCCAAAAACGGCGGCACGCTCCAGGCGGCGCGCACGGAGACCGCTATCACGTCCCCGGATGGCAAGGGCGTCCTGCGCACGCAGGACACGCTGAAGCTGGAGCGGACCCTCGTTGCCAACACGCAGGCCACCGTCAGCTACGAAGCCCTCAACACCGCTCCGACCGGCGACAGCAAGGACGGCGGCAGCTACGAGCAGAAAACCAGCGTGGGCGTCACCAGCCGTCCCAGCGACCGCATCAGCCTGACGGGAACCTTCCAGAACAACCTCGGCACCTCCGGCCCGCAGGATACGCTGGGCCTGCGCATCGAGACGACGCCGCTGGCCCGCCTGCGCGATCTGCGGATCAAGGCGGGCGTGGAAGATAAATTCCAGCCCGACGGCGCCTGGCGCACCCGGGAGGCGCTCGTGGAATTGCCGACGCTCCCACTGGCCAGCGCCAAAATCTCCGGGGGCGTGCAGCAGACGAGCGCGCCGGGCAAGGAGCGGTTTGTCGGCCTGGTAGATGCCAGCCTGCGTCCCTTCCGCTACCTGGATGTCTCCGGTGGGCTGCGCCTGCGCGACGGCATGCTGGCGGCGGAGGCGCCCGACCCGGACGCCGTGAATACCTACAACTTGAAGTTTGCCCTCGCCCCCTGGAAGCGGTTCCGGCTGACGGGCAGCATGGCGCGCAACCCGGAAAACAGCGACGGCACGCTGCGCAAGGTAGATTCGCGCGCCCTCGGCCTGGAGACGGAGCTGGGCATCTTGCAGCTAAGCGGCAAGGTGGGCTACGAAGAGGAGTACCTGGAGGCGCGCAAGCTGAATACGCTGGAGGTCGGGCTGGGCTTTCGCCTGACGCCCTGGGACACGCTCACGACCGGATATCTCACCCGCGCTGCGTTTGATAAGAGCCTGTCGGGCAGCGAATCTTACCTGCTCAACTTCACGCACCGCCTGGGGCCGACGTTCGACCTCTCACTGGGTGGGCAATTCACCCTCTACGACACGGACGGGGTCATCCAGCCAGATAAGACGGACATCAAGGCCGAGGCCAAGCTCAGCATCCGCTTCTAAAAAGGGAAACCAATGAAAAGTCGCCCCCGGCCCTTGCCGGGCATTGAAAATACCCGTCTGTAGGGCGGCTGCGCCGCCAACCGTCCTTCGGACGGAACACGTTGGTAGGTCGTCCGCCAGGACGCTTGGCCGTAGGCCCTAGAGCCGGGTACTTTCAGTGCCCGGCAAGGGCCGGGGTTTTCAACCCCCGGCGCTTTGGCGGCACGGCTACGTAGTCAGGCCCTCCATGACCTCCTGGAGGCGTTCTGCCGCCTTCAGGATGCACTCCAGGGACGCCTTCATATCCTGGATGCCGGGGAGTCCTGCCTCCGGCAGCGCGCGCAGGCGTTTCAGAGCGCATTCGGCGTTGGCGGTGACGGCGAACAGCGGATTGGCAAGGTCGTGCCGCAGGCCCGCCGCTCTCCTGGCCAGGGCCATCTCCGCGCCCGCCTGGTAGGCGGGAACGGCATGCGCCTGGGCCATCGTCTCGGCCAGCCGGATCGTCAGCTCGGCGGCGCGGCGGCGATTGCGCTCGGCCTGCTCTTTCCAGACCTCCGCCTCCAGCGCCAGGGTCTTTTGATGCCGCTCTATCTCCACCACGCGCAGGGCGGCGCGGATCCGCGTCTCTAGCTGGCCGGGCAGGCAGATTTTGCACCATAGATCGTCTACGCCCTCCGCTAGACCCGCAATCGGCCCCACCTCCCCGCCAGATACCAGCAGCACGCAGTAGCACGCTTCCAGCCCCGGGATCGCCTTGATACGCCGGCAGAGCGTCGATCTGTCTCGATCTGCCAGTTCGCCATCGATCAGCACAAGGCTGGGGTAGTGCGCTTGGGCCACCGCCAGCGCCTCCACGCCGCAGGAGGCCATCAGCACGCGATAGCCGTGCGCGTCCAACGCAGCCGCGATACCGCCCGGTGTCTCGTTTTCCACAATCAGAATAGCGTGCATAAGTTTTCCGCCGAGGGGAAGACCTCACCCCCGGCCCCTCTCCTTGCGAAGGAGAGGGGGGAATCAAGCGTTGGCTTGACCGTTCCCCCACCCCCGCAGCGCCGGAAGAGGAGATAGGAGGTAAGGGCTAGAATAGAATGCCCTCATTATCGGCAGCGTGCGCTCAGGGGATAACGGACGGAGGCAGCAAAGGCGCGTGGTGCCGCCGCAAACTGGTATTTTTCACAGGGTTAGGACGCGATTGACAAGCCGATACGGCATTGGGTAGAATCGGGGCTAATGAAGGAATTGAAACGGCCTGCGTGACTGGCGCTCACAGGGAAACGACCCTGAGGGAACGCAGGCCGCGGTAGGGTGTCGCGCGCCTGGGCCTCCTGCATCGTGTGCGGGGCGTCCGGGCTTTGTTGTTTTTGGCCGTCTCTTTGACGGCAACAACGCCGGAACACGCGCCCGCCTTTCCAAAACCGCGCCCGCTTGTGGCGCACGACCACGATGTCTTCACAGAAAGGATTGGAAACGCTATGTCCGCTGCTGTCTCCCCCGTGCCCCGCCGCGCGCTCCTGAGCGTCTCCGATAAGACCGGGCTGATCGCGTTCGCGCAGGGGCTGCAACGCCTCGGCTACGAGATCCTCTCCACCGGTGGCACGGCCACCGCGCTCGCCAACGCCGGCGTGTCCGTTATCAGCATCAGCGACGTCACCGGCTTTCCCGAAATGCTGGAGGGCCGCGTCAAGACGCTGCACCCGAAGGTGCACGGCGGAATCCTGGCCGACCGCGCCAAAGCCGAGCACATGGCCACCATCCAGGAGCACGGCATCCACCCTATCGATCTCGTCTGCGTCAACCTCTACCCCTTCGCGGCCACTGTCGCCAAGCCCGGCGTGACCCTGGAAGAGGCTATCGAGAACATTGACATCGGCGGGCCGGCCATGATCCGCTCCGCCGCCAAGAACCACGCTGGCGTGATCGTCGTCGTCCACCCTGCCGACTACCCGGCGCTGCTTGCTGAGATGGAGTCCCATAACGGCGATGTGTCGCCGGCCACCCGCCGCCGCCTGGCTGCCAAAGCCTTTGCGCATACAGGCCAGTACGACGCCTATATCAGCAACTGGCTGCGCGAGCGCTTTGCCGCCGAGGAAGGCGCGGAGGCTGTCGCGTACCCACAGGAGCTGGCTTTGGGCTTCCAGAAGGCGCAGGATTGCCGCTATGGAGAGAACCCGCACCAGACCGCCGCGTTTTACATCTCTCCGGGCGTGACCGAGCCCTGCGTGGCGACCGCAAAGCAGATTCACGGTAAGGAGCTGTCGTTTAATAATCTCTATGATCTCAACGCCGCGCTGGAGACGGCCAAGGAGTTCAGCGAGGAGGAGCGGCCCGCCGCCATCATCATCAAGCACACGAACCCCTGTGGCGCGGCGCTCGGGACGACGCTGGCGGAGGCGTTCCGCAAGGCAAGGGAGGGCGATCCGGTTTCGGCGTTCGGGGGCATCCTGGCGGTGACTCGTCCGGTGGATGTGGCGGCTGCCGAGGAGATCACCGGCAAGAACACGTTCTTCGAGGCCATCATCGCCCCAGGCTACGAACAGGAGGCCCTGCCGATCCTGACCGAGCGCAAAAAGTGGGGGGCGAACCTGCGGCTGCTGGAGGTCGGCGACCTGAGCGGCTGGCGGGAGAAGACGAGGGCGACCGGGCCGGACTTCAAGCGTGTGGTCGGCGGCATCCTGGTCCAGACGCCGGATCACCGCGTCGTGACGCCCGCCGATCTAAAGGTCGTAACCGAGCGCGCCCCAACCGAGGCCGAGGTTGAGGAGCTGCTCTTCGCCTGGCGGGTGGTGCGGCATGTCAAGAGCAACGCGATTGTCTTCACCAGGAACCGGCAGGTGATCGGAGTTGGCGCCGGCCAGATGAACCGGGTGCGCTCCGTACGCCTGGCCGTCGAGCAGGCGGGGGAGGCGGCGCGCGGGGCGGTCATGGCCTCTGATGCCTTCTTTCCGTTCCCGGACGGCCCGGAGGCGGCAGCAGAGGCCGGAATCACCGCCATCATTCAGCCGGGCGGCTCCGTTAAAGATCAGGAGACAATAGACGTCGCCAACCGCTATGGCATCGCGATGGTCTTTACCGGCGTGCGCCACTTCCTGCATTAAGGGCCTGAAGCGGCAGGCTGAACCCTGCCGCTGTGGGGCGCAAAGCGCCCGCCGACTGCCAGGGTCGGCGCTGCAACGGTTCGCGCCACTGCCAGGGTCGCAACTGCGCTCGCTCGCTCCTCCGCCTAGCGAGACCTGGCGGCACCCTTGTGGGCGAGACTCTCTGCCTGCGAAAGAACGTATTCTGCCTGCGTAGGCAGGCAGAGAGCCGTAGGCTCCACAGCGGCAGGGTTTAGTCTGCCGCTATAGGCGGTTTTAGGTCAACATCCCTGACTTACGCTGGCCACTCCCGGCGCGGCGGAGGATTCTCCCCCTCAGGGGTTGGCTCAGAGGCCGGTCTCTCCTCCGGCTGGGGTATCGGTCTCGACCAATCCACCACCGTTTCCTGCCGGGCCGTCTCGGTTCTCTGGGTGGGGCTTTCTTCTTCCCGCGCGGCGGCCTGCTGGCCAAACCACTCCGGCAGATGTTCCCGCAGGATCTTGCTGAGTTCCTGGGAGTCCATGTGGGGAGCCAATGCCACAAGCACGCTAGGATCGGTGATCTTCTGGCGCGAGAGGCAGGCACGCACCATCTCCCCCAGGGTCTTGCGGTCTACGAAGGGAGCCAGCCCGGCAATCGTCTTGAGGTCGGGGCCTTGCTGTGGAGCGGCCTCCTCCTCTTCCGCTGCCGATGCCTGTCCGGTAAAATGCTTGCGCATCATCTTGGAAAGCTCCTTCTGCTCCAGGAAGGGAGCCAGCGCCACCAGCATGCCCATGTCCGGCTTGGATCCGGCGCCGGCAGGGGACGTCTCTTCTTCGGCCAGGTCGGCCAGGTAATCCGCCAGCAGGCTCGCTTCGGCCCCCAGTTGACCGGAATCGGCCTCATCCTCCTCCAGCATGGGGAACATCTCTTCCGGGATGATCTCGCGCTCCTCAAGGTACCCCACAATCGAATTGTACCGTTTTACGGAGTTGCGGACCCCGCTCTCGAAGCTGCCGGTTTGCTCTACGTGCTCGGCCATCTCCGCCATCTTTTGCAGCAGGCTGCGCATCCGTTGTATCTCTTTTTTCTGGTCGCGTTCGGGCATCGGTTTTTTCCTCCAGGGATTCGACAAGCCGGCGGCGCAGTTGCTCGCGCCCGGAGCGCAGCCGCCACTTGACGGTAGTTAACGGAAGCGATAGGAACTCGGCGATGCGCACGGCAGGCCACTGCTCGTAGTAGAACAGGTGCAGCACGATCTGCAATTCCGGCGCCAACTCGTCGAGCAGCGCGCAGACGGATGCCTGTGACTCGGAGCGCAGTACCGCCTCCAGCGGACTCGCCGCGCGCTCTCCGCCCTGTGCGGTCATCAGGCGCTCGAGGCTGGATGCTTCCACAGCCTCATTGTGGCCTTCGCGGGTGGCGACGCGACGCGCACGATGTCGGGTGATCGCGTACAGCCAACTCGCAAACTTGGCCGGATCCTGCAACTGGGGCAGCGAGCGGAATGCCAGCAGAAACGCCTCCTGCGCCACATCCTGGGCCATCTCCCGCGAGCCGAGTATCTGCTCAGCCACGAAGAGGACCGCGCCCCGAAATCGGCCCACCAGTTCATCATACGCCTCCAGGCTTCCTAGCCGGGCGATCCCGACAAGCTCCCGGTCGCTGAGGTATTGAAGGCGTTGCTGCATCGCCATGTTCCCGGCTCCTCCTGCCCAACAAGAGACACCCTGGAGCAAAAAAGAGAGTGCGCCGGATACCTTCTTTCTACGAATCTATAGAGTGCCTGCTGGCAGCCACCCCTTTAGGGCCAGGCACAGCCGGGTTACCATAGACACTTTGATGACGTGAGAACAGGACTCTCCCCTGCGCCTGGCGAACTGGATGCTGGCGGCAGGATCAGGCTGCGCGCCGCGTAAGCTCGCCATATCCTATCCATCCCGTGAAGGAGGTTTTCCGCATGGCTGACCGAACCGTTACTTTCAAGGGCGCTCCCCTCCCTGTCGAAGGGTCGGAGCTCAAACCCGGCGACAAGGCTCCCGATTTCAAGCTGCAAGTGCGCAGCGATGCCGGGCTTGAAGATGTCTCGCTGGCGAATTTCGCAGGCAAGACTGTGATACTCTCCGTCGTTCCCTCGCTGGATACGTCTGTCTGCGCTCTCCAGACCAAAAAGTTCAACGAGCGGGCCACCCAGTTGCCCGACAACGTGGCGATTCTCACCGCCAGCATGGATCTGCCGTTCGCGCAAGCGCGCTTCTGCGGCGCGGAAGGCATCAACAAGATTCAAGTCGCCTCCGCCCATCGCGACGCCAATTTCGGGAAAGCCTATGGGGCGCTGATTTCGGGCGGGCCATTAGAGCGTATCCTGGCACGCTCTATCTTCGTCATTGGGCCGGACGGCAGGCTCAAGTACGTAGAATACGTGCCCGAACTTACCAACGAGCCTAACTACGATGCCGCGCTGGCTGCCGCCGCCGGATAAGAAGCAAATAGAGAAACGAGGAAATGGTTCCTGGGCACTAGGAGGGCCTTTTCCATTTCCCCGTTTCCTTCCTAAACACCCACGCAGGGTAACTTCCTCGCTCTTCGAGATTGAAAATCTACGAAGTTACGGTGAGGACGTATTTAGCGGCTGGCGACCGTAACGCGATTGGGCGCGGTAATGGCGATCTCCAGGCTCTTGCCGCGAAAACGAACTCCTCGCAGGATCAGTTTCTCCCACCCCGGCGGCAGGTGCGGGTCGGCGTAGAGGACGGCTTCGGCGTCGCCCGCGATCCTGGTGCCGGAAACCTTTTCGCCCGGCATAGAGACGCGCAGCCCCGCGAAGCCGTAGAGCGCGCTTTGCACGCAGCCGGCCATGCCGGTCAGGAAATAGACGTTCTGCGTGGTGCGCTTCTCTGAGAAGGCGTCCCAGGGAGCGCGCATAAAGGGCCGGTAGGCTTCGCGGAAATAGTCGAGGGACTGCTGGCTGCGTCCTAACCGGGCCGCAACGATGGCGTGGATGCTGGCCGTCATGGCCGGGCCGGTCTTGATGGTGTGGGCCGCGTAGAAATCCAGCATCCGGCCCATCGTCGCCGCATCGTAGTCCGCGCCGAGGGGATGGATCAGCAGCAGCGCCGCCGCCTGCTTGGCCGCATAGTGGTCGGTCAGCGGCAGGGCGCTGGCCGCCGGGATGGCGCGTTGTTTATCGAAGGGCAGGAAAAGCCTCTCGGCAACGGCGGTCCACTGCGGCTCGGCAGGCCGATGCAGGAGGCGCGCGGCGGCCAGGGCAGCACGCAGATTATAGCGGGCGGCGGCGTTGGTGTAGGCATCGTCATCTACCAGGCCCGCCGTCTCGTCCGGCGAGAGCACGCCCCGAATATGGTACTTGCCATCCTTGCCTTGCGTTACGCGGGAGACCCAATACTGGGCCGTCGCCTGTAGAAGCGGCCAGCCCTCCCGCGCCAGAAACGTTCTATCGCCCGTCCAGAGATAGTACTGCCAGGCGGCAAAGGCGACTCCGGCGGTGACGTGCCGTTCCCGCGCGAACTCCGCCGGGGCCGCCTCCGCGCCCGTCGCCGCGCTCTCCCAGGGAAACTCCGCGCCCTGGTAGCCGTGCTGCCGGGCGTTGCGCTGCGCCTGCCCCAGCGTCTTGAAGCGATAATCTACGATGCTGCGCGCGTACTCCGGCCACTGGACAAGGAGAGCGGGCAGCATCCAGACATCCGCATCCCAGAAGATGTGTCCGTTGTAGGTCCGCGACGACAGGCCCATCGGAGGAATCGAGTGGTCACTGCCGGGATAGGTGGAAGAGAGCAGGTAGAAGAGATTGGCATGAGTCACCTGCTGCGCCTCCGGGTCGCCCTCGATGACGATATCGCGGCCCCGCCAGAAGGGAAGGATAGGAGCGGCGTGGCTGCCGGAAGGAGCGAGTTTGACAACCGGAGCGCCCTCCTTTCCCAGGGACGCCGGCGCCTGCGTCTGCCACGTTGTCTCCTTACCCTCGGAGACGAACATAGTGGTAAGAACGCCAGTGCGCAGGTCCAGAGTCTGGCGGTAGGGGCCGGTCTTGTCCGGCTGAGCGGCTTCCGGAGGATAGGTCTCCACGACAAGCGCGTTCCGGTTATAGCGGCCTGCCTCACAGCGCTGGCCAGCTTTGCCATCCTTACGAATCAGGAAACCGACGCGCCCGTTGGCGAGGTAGGCGTCTATCGGACGGTTCAGGTCGCTCGTGCTCAGTATCCAGGGATCAAACTCTTTCTGCCGAAGGAACTCCCGATTGGCCGCCTGGGCCTGCTCCGGGGGAGTAGAGGGAACGGTTTGCGCGGGCAATGCGTCCTTAGAGCGACAGCCTGCCGCGAGCAGGCAGGCGAACAGCACGAGCGCAGGTAATCGGCGGATAGGCATGGGAAGAGCGGCATCCCTCATTCATTTAGCATGGAAAAACAGGGCTACGTCTGTATATACGCGCCCGCAGAGTGCCTCTGTCACCCTGGCGAAGCGCGGCGCCTGGCTGCTGGGGCTTGCCTTGCTGACCTGCCTTGCGCTGCCGTCGGGCGCGCGGGCGCAGACACCACAGGGGATGAGGGCGACTCTACACCCTACACCCTACTCCCTACACCCTGCACGAGGGGACGGGGGGTTAGGTCAACACGCCGCGCTCGTCCGACGCGACCCGTATACGCCCCACGTCCCCCCGCGCGCCATCGCCTATCAGCGCGCGGGGCGCGCGCTCGGCGTCTTTGCGATTTTCTGGAACCTGCTGGGCCTGTGGGCCATCCTGCAATCCGGGCTCTCAGCCCGCCTGCGGGATGTCTTCCTGCGCCGGCTGCGCCTCTCCCCACCGCCGCCCAACGGCCCGCCGCCGTTCCGCCTGGTCGCAGCCTATTTCGTCGCCTTTTCTCTGCTGGCCCAGTTCTGGTTCTTGCCGCTGGGCCTGGCGCGGTTCTACCTGGAGCACCACTTTGGGTTCGGGCGGCAAAGCCTGGGCGGCTACTTTGCGGACTGGGCGCAAACCTGGGGACTGGAGCTGCTGCTGATCCCGCTGATCTGGGGCGGCTACTGGCTCTACGCACGCACGCCACGCCGCTGGTGGCTGTGGCTGTGGGCGATTATGATCCCACTGATCTTCTTTGTCTTTGTTCTACAGCCGGTCGTCATCGCACCGCTCTATAACCGCTATACCCCGCTTCCGCAGGGACCGCTGCGGGCAGAGATTCTGAACTTAGCCGCGCGGGCGGGAGTCGAGCACGCGCAGGTATTGGTCGAGGATACCAGCCGCCGCACTAACCACGTCAACGCCTACGTCTACGGCCTGGGCCCGACGGCGCGCATCGTCATCAACGACACGTCTCTCCGGCTCCTGCCGCAAGATCAGATTCTGGCGATGGTCGGCCATGAGCTAGGGCACTACGTCGAGAAACATATCTGGGTGGGTTTTCTTGGGAGCGCCCTGGGCGCAGGCATCTTTCTGTGGCTAGCGTCGCGCATCATCCCCTGGGCCGTGCGGCGCGCGCCGAGACGCTGGCGGCTGCTTGGGATTGGAGACATCGTGGCACTGCCCCTGGTCTACCTTGTTCTGTCCGTGTTCCTTCTCGTGCAGTACCCGCTCGCCTCGGCCCTCTCGCGCTACCTGGAGCACCGGGCGGACGCCTTCGGTCTGCGCCTGACCCACCTCAACGACGCGACGGCCCGCCTCTTTGTCGGCTTCGCCGAACGCGACTACTCCGACCCAAACCCGCCCGCGCTGCTCCACTTCTGGTTCGGCACCCATCCGACCCTCTCCGAGCGCATCGCCTTCGCCCTCCACTACAAAGATTAGAGAATCCACAGATTACACAGATTAACACCGATTAAAAGCTAAAGACAAGATTTTTGGTAATCCCTCCCAACCGTGTTGACGCTTCTCATGGAGCGCACGCTTGAGATGTATCCACACGATTGGGGGTGTCTACCAGATTTTTAGACAGGATGAACGGGATGAACCGGATTTCAACTACACAGATAAGCCTGGCTTAGCCCGCTAGCTCTAATCCTGTAAATCCTGTAAATCCTGTCTGATCGGATGAACAGGATGCCTTCGGTTAAGGAGTTCCGATAAGCGCTACTGCCTGGATGCCTTCATGACGCTCTGAATGGCCTCTTGCAGCGCCTCTTCCTCTCCGTAAGGTACAGTGATGACGCCTGGGCGCTCGCCCAGGCCGCAGGCAGGCGTCGCAATTACCGGTATCCCTGCGGCCAACGCAGTCAGCAGAGGACGCGGCCTGTCTTCTACGAGAGCCGGCTGCACTACGGCAGCAACGCCCTCCAGCCAGTCGCCGGCAGTAGGGTGGGGAAGACGGCGCGTGCGTATCCCCTGCCAGAAGTCTTCCCCTTCCAGGTCGCTGCCGAGCCGCAGGATCTCCAGGTCGAGCGCGCGCGCGACGGCGCGCAGCTCGTAAGCGCCCTTGCGTGCCGCCGTCGGGCCGGGGAAGACAAGGATCGGCCCCGGCATAGCAGGCCTGCGCTGAGGAAGGTGCCACTCCAGGCGGTGCGCACGCTCTCCAAACAGGGCCGCGAACTCGGCATGGGGGGTAATGATCTTCTCTGCCGCTTCGAGCGCGGCGGCTTCTGCCTCCACAAGCCAGCCGGGCGCGCGGAACTCCTTCAAGGTCTGCCGGTCGGGATGGGCGGCATACGCAGCATCCAGGCGCGCATGCAGCGTTTGCAGCGGCAGCCGCGTCATTAGCACGCTGAACGTGCGCCCACCGAGCCAGCCATCGCGCCAGAGAAAAGGCAGCAGCGATTGCGCAACACAGACATGCGTTACCTCCATCGTCAGTTCCCGCGCCAGCCGCCCTGCCAGCGCTTCCGCGCCCTCCAACTGCGCCTGGAGCCGCGCCGCGCCATAGGCTCCTAGGCGTCGTGTTTTCCAGGAGCGCCACAATGTCTGCCAGGTGGCCGTGCCTATATGCGCGTAGCCGCGCGTACCCCAGGCATAGCGGGGCTGCCGCCAGCGCGCGCCATCGAGTGGGATGGCGAGGATGTCCTCCGGTTGCCGGTTTGCGGCCAGGTACGATTCGAATTCCGGGCAGCGCTCATCTACCAGATAGGCCGTGCGCCCGGCACGTACGCTTTCCCGGCTCTGTAGGGCCGCCGTTTCAGGAACGGAGGTTGGATGGCGGAAGCACGACACGGCAACGCAGGTGGCGCAGCTATGGGCATGCACATCGAGGAGTGGGCGATCCTCCCGGCTATCCCTGGCATCGAGCGAAAGAAAAGGGATCGGCTTTCGCGCCGCATTCAGGACGGCCTGGTTTTGGGGCCGGTCACTGCGCAGGCGCACCACGAGCTCCTCTCGGCTGAGCCAGGCTTCGATATAGAGCGCCTGGGGAGCGCGGAAGCGGAAGTCAATATAGTTCCAGGCAATGGCGGCATCGCGTCCCCGCGCGGCGGCAGAACCGGGGACAATGTGGGAGTGCGGGTGCCGTTCCACGATGACGCACCCGGCTTGCATAGCGACATCGCACAGGGCGTTGGATAACTGGCATAGCCCGCCGCCGATAGCCGGGTACAGGCAGCCTTCCCGCAGCTGCCTTCCGGCGACATAGCCGCGTCGTCGGGTCGCGCGGCCTATCTGTTTCCAAAAGCTAAACAGCCCGGCTTCGGGAAGTACCGTTCCATGCAGGCGGCGCAGCGCGCAGCGCAGGTTCTGGACTTTGCCCAGCTGTAATGCACGCTCGGCCAGGCTTTCCTCCACCCAGAGCGGCGTGCAGGACTCGGCCAGGATGGAAGGATAGGCCGCTATCTCCCCGCGCGGATAGCGTTTCAGGCCCTCCGCAATGTCCCGAATACCGCGTCCGATCTGGAGCAGGCACGCTTTGCCCTGGAAAATCGCCGTCGAAAGGCGTGTCGGCTCTCTATGTTCCGCATCTGCAACCGTTTCCGCCATGCCCGCCTGCCCCTACCCACGATCCGACGAGACTTCCTTATATGCTTCTTGCCCTGCCTATCCGTATTCTTCCTGGGTCTTTAATCTGGGTAGACACTCCCAGCCGTGTTGATCAATCTCAAGCAGCCTGCTGCTGCGGAGATACGTCCACACCGTTGGGAGGGATTACCTTAATCTGTGCTAATCTGTGTAATCCTGTGGATTCCCTTCTATTGGGCCTGCCAGGGAAGTAGACTCGCCTCGCCGCCGGCGCGCACGATCACATTGTCCTGCGTCGCATGCTGCCAGGCGTGCTGCGTGACGCCGAAGCGGCGGCGCAAATAGTTCCAGGGCGAGGTTGGCACGGTGGCCGGGCTGATATAGGGGTTCACCTCCAGCAATTGGACGCGATATCGTCCCGGAGAGAGGTTTCCCAGCCGCCAACGTCCTTCCTGATCCAATGCGGCCTGTGTTACAACCGGGGTCTCCGAGCTCGCCGCTTGCCCATCCGTGCGGCTGATTTTGACACGGGCCGTGCCGAGGCCTAGCGGCTGCCTGCCGGCCTGCGCCGCGCCGGTGATCGCGCCGCCGCGCTCTTCACGCGATGCCTTGAAGGGAAGCGACTCTGCATCCAGGGAGATACTGTTTGTCGGGGGCATGTCCAGATAGAGGTGAAGCAGCAGCGCCAGGGGAGGCTGCGCCGAGATTTGCCCCGCGCCACCGCGGGCCGGCAGGATCAGAATGAGGGGCGCGTTATCCCAGGCGCGCAGGTCTGCGCGCGCCAGGGGGATGAGGCCGCCGGCGCGCGTCACGGTCAGTTGCAGGCGTATCTCGCCATCCGGGCCGGAATGGGGCGTCAGGCGGCAGGCGAGCCTTACCGGCGTCCGGGTGCGATTGGATAACGCGGGCGCCGACAGCAGGAAGGAATTGGCAACATCCGGCACGAGGATCAGGCGCGTGGGCAGCGCAAACGGCCCCGGCTCCCGCGTGTAGGGCGGAAACAGGCGGCGCAACGCCTTGATTTGCCTTCCCGTCAGCACGCGCACGCCCTGCGACGCGTCCGTTTCCGCCTTCAGGCCGGCAGCCATCGCGGGAGGCAGGAACCGGGCGGCGGCCAGGCCGAAGAGGTGATGGGCGCCGGGTAGCGGTACGGCAGCGCAATGAAACGGCACGACCCGGACGGGCGGCTCGCCTGCCTGATGGTCTCGGGCAGGTGCGCGCCGCTCTCCATCTGGCCGGAAGCCGCTTGCGCCGGCTAGGCGTGCCAAGGGATGCAGCGGTCTCGCGCCGGAACCGACCAGCCGCAGGTCGCCCTCCAGGCTGACGAGGAAGCGCGCCCGGGGCGCGGGAGCGCTCAGATGCACCAGGCGTGCCAGGCCCCTGGGAAATGCGACGACGGGGGAGACATCCTGCGTCGTCAGGCGCTGCCCGGTATCGTCGGTGGCGGTGAGATGTCGGGCGAATTCCCGAATGCGCCCGAGGGCTTCCTGCCGCGCCGCCATCACCTGCACGCTGACCACCAGACCCCCTAATGGCCTGCGCGGCGCCGTCGGAGGCACATTCTGGTACAGGGTGAGGCGGTCGTCGCCCGCAACAACCTGCCGCACGGAGACGCAGTAATCGCCCACCCGGTCGGCCAGATTGGCGACGTAGCGTGGCTCCGGCTGCGGCAGCATCCGGACGCTATACCAGCCGCTCGGGTCCCTGCCATAGAATCCATATTGCGAGCGCATGGAGAAGCTGGGGCCGATGGGATAGCTTCCCATCCCCCGGAATCCCCCCAGCACGCCGCCTCCATCCCGATAAGCGCGCGGAAATGGCCGATTGGGGCGCGGCTGCCATCCTATCCAGACCAGGGCGACGATCCCCAACAGAGCACAGCCCCACAGGGCCAGCGCGGCGGCCTGCACGAGGTGCGTTATTGGCCCGGCGCGCTGCGGCGCCTGTATACTTCCCCTCGGCTGTCCTGATGACTCCGATGCGGCTCTCATGGCATTCCTCCCGGGAACTGCCGGTCACAACCGCCCCCATTATGTTAGCGCTATCCTACTTTGAGACGCACGAACCGACGCGGCCCTACCCGCAGCACCGCCTCATTCAGTTCCGCCAGGGGCAACTCGGCATTGGCGTCGGCGATCTTTTCTCCGTTGAGGGTCACGCCTCCCTGCTCAATCAGGCGACGCGCCTCGCCGGTGCCTTTGGCCATGCCTGCTACCACCAGCAGCCGACAGACCCAGACTTTGCCCTCGCGGGCGACCTCCGGCTTCAGGACGACCTCCGGCATTTCGGAGGGCAGCTCGCCCGCGGAATGGACGCGCTGCCACTCGGCCTCAGCGGCTTCGGCGGCGGGCATACCGTGATAGAGGGCGATGATTTCGCGCGCCAGACGCGCCTTGACATCCTTGGGGTTGACCCGGCCCGATCCGGCCTCGCGCAGCAGACGGTCTATCTCTTCCAGCGGCACATCCGTACAGAGCACAAAGTAGTCGCGCATCATGGCGTCGGAGATGGACATGAGCTTGCCGTACATCACGTCGGGCGACTCGGCAATGCCGACGTAGTTGCCCAGCGACTTGCTCATCTTCTTAACGCCATCTAATCCGACGAGCAGAGGCATGAACAGCGCCACCTGCGGTTCCTGGCCCATCTCGCGCTGTAGGTCGCGCCCGGCCAGGATGTTGAAGGTCTGGTCCTGGCCGCCCATCTCGATATCGGCCTCGATGACCACCGAGTCGTAGGCTTGCGCCAGCGGATAGAGCAGCTCGTGCAGGCTGATGGGCAGGCCCTGCGCGTAGCGATTGGCAAAATCCTCCCGCTGCAAGACCTGGGCGAGCGTCATCTTGGAGGTAAGTTGAATGATGTCGGCGAACGTTAATTTGCCCAGCCATTCGCTGTTGAAGCGCACCTGGGTCTTGTCGCGGTCGAGGATGCGCGCGAGCTGATCCACATACGTGCGCGCGTTCTCCTTTATCTGTTCCGGGGAGAGCATGGGGCGCATCGCCGACCGGCCCGAAGGGTCGCCGATGAGGGCGGTATAGTCCCCAATAATCAGGATGACCTGATGCCCCAGATCCTGAAACTGGCGCAGCTTGCGCAGCACGACCGCAAAACCCAGGTGAATATCCGGGGCGGTCGGGTCGAGGCCCAGCTTAATGCGCAGCGGCTGGCCCGCGCGCAGCGACCTGGCGAGCTTCTCCTCCAGGCCGTTTTCCGGGACGACGCCGAGCGTGCCCCGCTTTAGGAGCGCGGCCTGCTGTTGAATTTGCTGTTGCTCTTGTGGTGTGAGTCCTTCCCAGTTCAAAACGACTATCCTCAGCATTTAAGGTAGCCCCGCATGAAACCAAGGCTTAAGAGGAAGCCTGCGAGAGGCGATCACGCTTAGCGGGGTTCTACCGCGTTTCTGTGTTGCCTGCTATTATGAAACATAGACAGCACAAAGTATATCCCTGTTGCAAGGCAACGCTATAGTATCACGCCGGGCAGGATGCTGTCAAACGCAGCGGCACCGCAGCCGCCAGGTCGATCAACGCTTCGGTCCTTAATTTTGGCGTCACCCAACGAAAGGAAGGATCTCCCGATGGCTAATACCTTTGATCTGCTGATTCGTCACGGTCGGATTATGGATGGCACGGGCCGTCCGGCGTTTGAGGGCGATATTGGCGTCGCCGGCGATACGATTGCCGAGATCGGCTCGATTCCGCCGGAGGCCCAGGCGGCACGCACGATAGATGCCAGCGGCCAGGTCGTCGTGCCAGGCTTTATTGATATTCACACGCACGCTGATATTGCCCTGATGGTCCGCCCGGAGCACCTGCCGAAAGTGATGCAGGGCGTCACCACGGAGATCTTTACCAACTGCGGCCTCGGGTTTGCGCCCGTAACGGAAGAGGGCCTGGAGATACAGCGCCGCTACATCGCCGGGCTTTTCGGCGACGATGGCAGCGGCCCTGAGGGAGAAGCGGGTCAGGAACAGAAGGGCGGCAGGCCGCGCGTGGATTGGAACTGGCGCACGGTGGCCGACTTCCTGAGCCGCTATGAGTCGCAGGGCATCGGCGTCAACATGGCCTACCTCATCCCGCACGGTGCAGTGCGCGTCTCCGTGATGGGCATGGCGGAGCGGCCCGCCGACGCCGAGGAGGTGGCCCGGATGCGCGCGATGGTCGAGCAGGGCATGGAGGAGGGCGCCTGGGGATTGAGCACCGGCATCTGGTACGCGCCGATGCGCGCCGCCGACCGCGCGGAACTGGTCGCCATCTGCCGTGCCGCCGGGTTCTTCGCCACCCATCAGCGCGACTACGGCAAAAACATCTTCCAGGCGACCGAGGAGAGCCTGGCGATAGCGCGTGAGGCCGAAGTGCCCGTCCAGATCGCCCACCTTCAGATGAACGGGCCTGATAATGCCGGGCGTGCGCCGCAGTTGTTGGAACTGCTGGAAAGGGCCATCGCCGAGGGGGTGGATGTGACCTGCGACACCTATCCCTACACCGCCGGATCGACCTTTGTGCAGTCGCTGCTGCCCTCCTGGGCGGTAGACGGCGGCCCGGAAGCCATCCTGCGCCGCCTGGCGGACCCGCAGACTCGCGCCCGCATTGTCGAAGCCCTCCGCCTGCATTCCGAAACCGGCCAGCCCCGCGCCGATTGGAATCGCTTTATGCTCGTTGGAACGGTATCGTCCATCAATGGCCCGTTCGAAGGACAGACGTTCGATGCGGTCGCGGCGGCGCGCGGCATGAGCGTACCGGAGTGGATCTGCGCTCTGCTGGAAGAGGACAATCTGCGCGCCTGCTACGTCCAGCATGCCGCCCACGAAGGCAACGTCCGGGATATTCTGCGCTGGCCGCATCAGATGGTCGGCAGCGACGGCCTGCATCTGCCCGGCAAGACGCATCCGCGCCTGTACGGCACGTTCCCGCGCGTGCTAGGCCGCTACGTCCGTGAAGAGAAGATTATCCCGCTGGAGCAAGCCGTTCACAAGATGACCGGAATGCCTGCCGCTCGCCTGGGGTTGAAGCAGCGGGGATTGTTACAGAAAGGCTATGCTGCCGACATCGTTGTGTTTGACCCGGCGACCGTCCACGATATAGCCACCTTTGAGGACCCGCTGCGCTATCCGATAGGCATTCCTTACGTGTTTGTCAACGGGGTTGCCGTCAAAGAGGGCGACCAGCCGACCGGCGCGCTTCCCGGCAAAGTCCTCCGCCGTGCTTGACCGGTTAATCTATGGCGACACCTACTACTCAATCTATTTGCATTCACGACAATAATGCCCGTTTGACCCTGGAACTGTTGCGTCGCCAATATCCGGACAATGAAGACTACTGGGATGGCAACTGGGTCGTTACGCGCTTTCAGGCTACTGCGCCTGGGTTCCAGGCCGACTTCACCGAAGGCGTCCATCTGCAAGAGTTAGTCTGGCTGCGGGAAGAGCTAGCGAAAATGCACGCTACATTGGAGGGCCGTATCGAGTGGAAAGCGATGGACGGCTTTCTTGAGCTTGTCGCCGAGGTGGACAGATTGGGTCACATCCGCTGGACAGTCAAACTCATCTACCCTGCGGGAGTAGGAGCAAGGCTAACGCTGGAAATCGCAAACGACCAGACCTATCTGCCTGCCCTGTTGAACCAGATTGACGCCGCTTTGGAAGCGTTTCCGCTTCGAGGCCAGCCCAACGGATAATCCGTGCTCTGTCCCTGGCAATAATCAGCGGGCCAGCCAGCCACCATCTACGGGCAGGATGGCGCCGTGCAGGTAGTCGGCGGCTTGGGAGGCAAGAAAGACAACCGCGCCCTTGAGGTCAGCAGGCTCGCCCCAGCGCCCTGCCGGGATGCGCGCCAGCACCGACGCGCTGCGTTCCGGATCGGCCCGGAGTGCGGCGGTGACTTCTGTGGTCATGTAGCCGGGCGCGATGGCGTTGACGTTGATGCCGGATGCGGCCCACTCGTTAGCCAGCGCGCGCGTCAGCCCGGCCAGGCCGCTCTTTGCGGCGGCATAGGAGGGCGCATACAGCCCGCCCTGAAAGGAGAGCATCGAGGCGATATGGATGATCTTGCCGCTATGACCGGAGGCGAGGAAGTGGCGGGCGGCGGCCTGGCTGAGATAGAAGGCGCTGCTCAAGTTGATGTCCAGCACTGCCTCCCAGTCCTCCGGACGGAACTCGACGGCGGGGGCGCGGCGGATGATGCCCGCGTTGTTAACGAGAATATCCAGCCGGCCAAGCTGCGCCGCGCACTCCTCGACGATCCGGTCCGCCCTATTGGGCGTCATGCCTGCCAGGTCGTGCGTGAGGCCATAGGCGCGACGGCCCAGGGCCGTGATCTGGCGCACACATTCCTCCGGGGCCAGGCGGTCAAGAACGGCCACATCGGCCCCAGCCTCGGCCAGCCCAAGCGCCAGCGCTTCGCCCAGGCCACGCGCCGCGCCCGTCACCAGGGCCACCTTGCCATCGAGTTTGAAGGCGTCGAGGATCATGTTCAGATGCCGTCCCCTCTCCTTCTCAAGGAGAGGGGAGAGGCCCCACCCCAAGAACAGGGGAGAGGAGAGCAGAAGCCGGGTCACCCCCTTCCCTACCGCGTTAGCGGCGAATTAGGGAAGGGAGTCGCGCAGCGACGGGTGGGGTTAGGTAAAGAAAGGCGCCCTCAGTAGCGCAGGTCTTGTGGTTGGATGCCCTGCTGTCGGCAGAAGTTCAGATAGCGCTCCATCTTGGTGAAGACGTCATCCTGGTAAATCAGGTTATCCTCGTCATCCAGGTATTGGATCACGCCCTCCAGAAGAAACAGCGTGATCATCTCCTCAGCCTCATCCACGACCAGCGTGTGAATATCGCCGGGCGGCTCATAGATGAAGGTGCCGGGTCGCGCGACCCACTCCCGCTCCAGGTAGTGCCAGCTTCCCTGCAGGCAGAAGCCGAGCACCTGCCCGCCGCTGTGGCGGTGCCGGTTGACTCTGCCGCCTCCGGTGACCTTGAGCAGGTTCACCCAGCGCCCGTTGGTCAGGTCGAAGCGCAGCGGTTTGAACCAGACCCGATCTCCCTGCGGCACCCAGGGAATCTCGTCGCTGTGGATGGCCTGATCGGGCAGGCCCATCTCCAGGATGGTCTGCAACCCTGCAACCTTAGTGATCATGTGCGCCTCCTCTGCACGCTGTTACCTGATTTATCTCCTGCGGCCAGGCTCGGCCCGCCGCCTGGTGATTCCGTGCTCCCAATTCAAGATGCCCGCTTATCGGCGCCGTAGCGCCCACTCCACGCCCTGCTTCAGGAATCTCTGGAAGTTCGGCTCGGAGAAGGTCTCCGGGAAGTGCCCCAGGGAGATATAGAAGACCCGGCCCGCGCCTGGCTCACGCACCCAGGAGATAGGGATCGGGCCATCTTCGATAGAGTAACTGCTCGTCTGGGCCAGCAGATGCACGCGCGCCGGATCGTAATCGGCAAAAAGATAGAGCTCGTCGCGGAGGGTGAAATCGTTTAGCCCCTGGGTGATGGGATGGGTTTTATCCACGATCTCAACGGTAATATCCAGCGGGGCCGGATGCGTGCGAAACCGCCCGCCGATCAGGGCAATAAACTCCGGGTCTTTGGTAAAGGAATCGGTGGCGTTATGGATACCGACGAGGGCTTTGCCGCTCTCCACGAAATCTACGATGGCCTCTATATCGGCCCCGTGCCGCTCCGATCCGGTCGTATGCAGCACCAGCAGGTCGTACCGGCGCAGGTTGTCGGCGGTGAGGGCCGAATAGTCGCCGACAAACGCATCGCCGCCGTCGGGATGATACATGCCGGTCACGGTCACCTCCAGGCCCAGGCTCTCCAGCAGGGCGCGGGCGGGCGCTTCGATAGGCTCCAGCCGGTGATAAGGCGCAGGGCATCCGCCGACGAAGAGGGCTTTCTGCGGCATAAGCGTGGTTTCCTTTCTGCTAGCGTGTGGCCGGCTCCAGCAGCGTCAGCGTGCGGGCGTCGGCGTCGAGACGGGCGCGCACGCCGAGGGGCAGGGTAAGCGCATTGGGCACATGGCCGAACGGGAACCCGGCAATGGTCGGCTTGCCGAGCGGCACGAAGATGTCGCGCCAGAGGGCTTCCGGCGTGTTGCGCGGCGGATCGTCCTCGTGCTTGGGCCAGTCGCTAAGGGCGCCGATGACGAACCCGGCGGCCTCCTCCAGCAGCCCGGCGTTCTTTAGCTGGGTCAGGTCTCTATCTGCGCGGTAGATGGCCTCGTTGACATCCTCGATCAGCACGATCTTGCCCCGGAAGTCGGGCGCAAAAGACGAGCCGCAGGCGTGGGCCAGCAGGCAGAGGCAGCCGCCGGCCATCTCGCCCTCAACGCTGCCGGGCACGAGGGTCTGTATCGTCTCCGGTGGGGCCGGGAGCGGGCCGAACGGCTCCGGGCTTTCCAGCAGTTGCCAGAAGACGCCCGCCGCCGTCAGGTCGAGTTTAGGCAGGCCGAAGAGGGTCGGGCCGTGAAAGGTCACCAGGTCGGCATGGCGTTCCAGCGCCAGATGCAGGCTGGTAATGTCGCTGAAGCCGACGAAGACCTTTGGATGGGTGGCGATGGCCTGCCAGTCCAGGTGATCCATCAGGCGCATGGCACCGTAACCGCCCCGCGCGCACAGGATTCCGGCGATATCCTCACGGGCGAACAGGGCATTGAGGTCGGCGGCGCGGTCGGCGTCCGTTCCGGCCAGATAGTTGTTGTGCGGGTGCGTGTCGCGGACGTGCTCTCCCAGCACGACCCGGTAACCGCGCGCCTCCAGCGCCGCCACGCCCGCTTGCAGCGCCTCCGCCTCTATCGGGCCGGAGGGCGAGGCCACGCCAAGCGTGTCGCCGGGACGCAGTGCGCGCGGTCTGCGCCTTACCATCGCGCGTCCGGGCCGAAGTCGGCGTTGTAGTAGCTCTGTCCCGGCACATGCTCGCCGGGAGAAATCAGCTCATCCACGCGCTTCTTGTCCTCGTCCGTGATCGTCACCTCAGAGGCCGTCAGGTTCTCCTCCAACTGCGCGACGCTGTTGGGGCCGATGATGGGGCTGGTCACGCCCGGCTGCGCAGCGCACCAGGCATTGGCGAAGGCCGTCATGGTGCAGCCTTTGTCCCGGCACAGCGCCTCTAATCCCTCCAGCACGCGCCATGTCCCCTCGCTGAACTTGGAGGGGTCTTCGCGCGAGTTGGGTGGGGCCGGCTGGCCGCGATGGTACTTGCCGGTCAGCTTTCCGCCCGCCAGCGGACTCCAGGGGATGATTCCGAGGCCATAGGTGCGAGCCACCGGCAGCAGTTCGCGCTCAATGCGCCGGTCCAAAAGATTATAGGGCGGCTGCTCGCAGACAAAGCGGTTCAGGCCCAATTCCTTAGAGGCCCAGAGGCTTTCGACGACCTGCCAGGCGGCGAAGGTGCTGGTGCCGATATAGCGCACCTTGCCCTGCCGGATGAGGTCGTCCAGGGCGCGCAGGGTCTCGTCAATGGGCACGGAGGACTGCGGGCGATGGATCTGGTAGAGGTCAATATGGTCGGTCTGGAGGCGGCGCAGGCTGTCCTCGCACGCCTTGAGGATGTGGAAGCGCGTGTTGCCCCAGGCGTTAGGGTCGTCGTCGGCCATTTTGCCGTGTACTTTGGTGGCGAGGAAGACCTTCTCGCGCTTGCCATCTCGCTTGAGGGCGTTGCCGACCATAACTTCGCTCTGGCCGCGCGAGTAGACGTTGGCGGTATCAAGGAAGTTGCCGCCCTGATCGAGGAAGCGGTCCACCATGCGGATGGCTTCCTCCTGGTCTGTCTTCCAGCCAAAAGTCATTGCCCCCAAGCACCAGACGCTCACCTGCGCGCCGGTGCGGCCTAGGGCGCGGTATTCCATGTCGTTGCCTCCTTGTGGTGTGCTTCTTCCTCGCGGAGTCGGGCGAGGAATTGGTCGAAGTTATGCTGGGGCTCGTAGCCAAGCATGGAACTGGCCTTGCTGATGTCGAAGCGGGTAAGGATGGGAGGCACGGTCAGGCCGTGTCTGGCCAGCAGTTCCACCGCGCCGGGATAGTAGCGCTCGATGACCGGAGCCGGGTTGGTCGCCAGGTCCGGCCAGTCCTCATCCTGAAACGGCTTGGCGCAGTGGATAAGGAAAGGCTCACAGGAGAATTCTTCGGCTATCACAGCGCCCAGCGCCAGATGGTTGGCCTGCGCGACGTCTTCGGCGTCCAGCCAGTTGTTGAGCCGCCCCAGACCCGCCACCTTCCAGTCGGCCGGGACAAAGCAGCCGTAGCGCAGGATGGCGATATGAAAAGCGTGCTTGCGCGCGTAGAAGCGGCACATCTCCTCGCCCAGCACCTTCGTCAGCGGATAGATGTGGGTGGGGATGCAGGGAACGTTCTCATCCATCACGCGCCGACCGCGCATCCCGTCGCCATAGACGACCTCGCTGGACGAGAAGACCAGATACCGTACCCCGTTGATGAGCATGGCGCGCAGGACGTTATGCGTGCCGGTGACGTTGACCCCGTAGTAATCGTCGTAATTGCGGGAAGCGGCCATATTGCCGTGATAGGCTACCGCGTGAATGACGGCCTCACATCCCTGCATGGCGTGCATGACCGCGCCCGCGTCGCGGATATCGGCCTGCACGCTGACGCTGCCTTCCGGCGCGTCCATCGGCTCCAGGTCCAGCAGCACAAGCTGATGCTCCTCGGCAGCAAGGAGGTGGATAAGAATGGAGCAGAAATTTCCGCGCGCCCCGGTAATCAGTATTTTCACCTGCGCCCCCTCCTAGGTAGACACTCCCAGCCGTGTGGATCAATCTCACGCAGCCTGCTGCTGAGGAGATACGTCAACACCGTTGGGAGCGATTACCCCCTCCTAATAGATAACCTGGAAATCAGTTCGGCACGTCAGCCCAGAAATCCTGTTGATCAAGAACGGAATAGCCCTGATTGAAACGGCTTTTGGCTTTCTCCGTGCCGCCTCCGTGTCTCCGTGTCTCTAGCGCAGCGGGTGGTTTATTCTGGCTGGAAGAGTCCGACGGCGACGCCGGCGCGCATGGGCACGATGAGAGAGACAAACTGGGGATGCGCGGCCAGGCGGCGGTTGAACTCGCGGATGGCGAGGATGCGCGGATCGTCGGCGGCAGGGTCGAGGAGCGTCTGGCCGTGCCAGGAGCCGGAGCGCAGGACGTTGTCGGCCAGCAGCAGGCCGCCGGGCCGCAGCACGCCCACCGACCAGTCCAGAAACTCCGGGTAGTGGGCCTTGTCCGCATCCAGGAAGATGACGTCGAAGGGCGGGCCGCCCGCCTGCACCTCCTGCTCCAGCTCCGGCAGCATCTCCAGGGCTGCCCCAACGCGCACCTCGACCCTGGCCCCGACGCCCGCCTCCGCCAGAGCCGCCCGCGCCACGGCGGCATATTCCGGGCTAAGTTCAACGGAGATCACCTTGCCGTCTTCCGGCAGGGCGCGGGCGAACCACAGCGCGCTGTGGCCTGCCAGAGTCCCGAACTCCAGCACGCGCCGCGCGCCCACAGCCCGGCACAGCAGTTGGAACAGCCGCCCCACATCCGGAGTGATCTCCCAACCGGGCGGCATTCCGGCAGCGTGCGCGGCCTGAGTCAGCAGGGCCAGGGCGGCATCTTCCGGCGCAAAGAGCGCGGTGGCGTAGTCCAGCAGTTCGGCGGGCATCGGTTCTGTGAGCATCGTTACGTTTCCTTTTTGACCTAACCCCCCGGCCCCCTTCCCTACAAGGGAAGGGGGTGACCCGACTTCTCTCCTCTGCCTGCCTGCGTAGGCAGGCAGAGGGCCTCGCTAGGCGGATATCGCCAGGCAGAGCCGCGAACCGTTGAGCGGCGTCCCTGGCAGTCGAGCGTGCGCAGTTCCGACCCTAGCAGAGCCCCACAGCGGCAGGGTTCAGCCTGCCGGGAGAGGGGAGGGGGTGAGGGCTATGCCGGTTTTTCTCCTACGGCATCCAGGCGGCGCTTGGCCTCCGCGTAGACGTCGGGAGGCAGCGGGCCTTTCTCGGCGGCAGCGACGTTCTCCTGTAGGTGCTCCGGATGCAGCGTGCCGACGATGGTAGTGCTAATCCCCGGGTGCGAGATTAGGAAGCGCAGTAGGAACGCCGTGCGCGACTCGCCGGGCGCGCGCAGCTCATCCAGGTTGGCCTGCTCGTATTTCTTCCACCGATCCTGGCTGCCCAGGCCCACGCCGGGTTCGCCGCGCGCCACGCCGCCCCGGTCAATGATGCCCGCGCCCGCCTGCGCCGCCTGCGTGATCACGTTCTCATGCTGGCGCTCCAGAGCGGAGTAGGGGATCTGAAACACATCGAAGACGCCCCACTGAATGTAGGTGGTAATATGGGGCAAGGTAGAGGAGCAGCCGATAAAGCGCACCTTGCCCTGCTGCTGCATCTCCTGCAATGCCGCCACCAGGTCGCCCTGCTCCACCTGCTCCACGCTGGGGTTATGCAGCTGCATGATGTCTATGTAGTCGGTCTTCAGGCGCTCCAGGCTCTCATGCAGGCCGCGAAACAGGTTCTCCCGCGTCCACACGTGCGGCGTCTCGTCAGTATGCTCGTCCTTGTAGGTGACTCTGCAGCCGCACTTGGTGGCGATGTAGAACTCTCCCCGGCGTTTGCTCAGGTACTTGCCGATGAACTCCTCGCTGCGTCCGTAGTCGTTGGCGGTATCAATGAAATTAATGCCTGCGTCAAGCACCGCATTCAAGATAGTTTCCGCCTGCTGATCGGTGACGGGACGCCCTCCCCAGATACGGGGGCCGCGAATCTCCATAGCGCCATAGCCGAGCACAGTCACATTCAAACCGGTGCGGCGGCCCAGGAGGCGCTGTTCCAGAGTTGCCATCGTTGTCTGCCCTTTCCTTCGTGGGAATTATGTGCGCGTACGCTTCTCTTTTGGCCGCGCGAGCCTCTTGTTCCTTCTGTATGCCCCGCAAACCGATGCAAATTGGCCCGAGGCCGGGCCTGCCGGGGAGCACCCCGAACGATTGTCGTGGAAGCGCAAGAGAAGGCACGCTTTTTTGTCAGTATTGGCATACTTCTTGCAGCAGGTATTTTGCTCAGGTAGAACGTATGTAAGGCCGGAAGCCCTCTCCAAGCTTTCCTAGAAGCGCCCTTTCCCTCTGGCGGAGGCGCGCGCACCCCGGGAGGAAGTCCCCATGAAAACCTACACCTTTGCGTCTAAGGGGATGATTGCGCTTGTACGCGAGGCCCGCTGTACCGGATCCATACGCGTGACCTTGCTAACCAGGTGCGCGGCGCGATCCAGTTCCTGCAGAGCGTCGAACAGCGCGTGGCTCGGTATATCGGCCTGCGCCTGGAGGAACGGGACGTGCTGATTATTGGGCCGGGCCAGGGCAGCACAGAGATGGCCTTTTTCGGCGTAAAGAACCGGGTCGTGGGGATCGATCTGGACGTGATCGCGCGGGGCTTTAGCCTGAGTGCCTATCTGGCCATGCTGCGGCGCAATGGGCCGACGCGCATGATCAAAACCCTGGCGCGCAAATGCCTGGGCCTGGATGCCCTGGCCGCCCGGGAGCTCAAAAAACAGTTGGGGATTCGGCGTTTCCCCTCCACCTCGCTGCGGCAAATGGACGCGGCTCGGATGGCATTTCCCGATGCGAGCTTCGATTTCGTCTACACGTTTGCGGTCTTCGAGCATATCCCTAAGCCCGACGCGGCGATTCAAGAAATTGTGCGGGTTTTACGGCCCGGCGGCGCGTGCTATATTAGTTTGCACCTGTACACCAGCGAGGGCGGCTGCCACGACCCCCGCGTTTTCGCCGACGATCCGCAGCGGCCTCCCTATTGGGCGCATCTGCGCCCGCAGCACAGAGAAAAGGTACAGCCCAACGCCTACCTTAACGAGCTGCGTCTGGCGGAGTGGCATCGTCTCTTTCAGGAGCACATGCCCGGCGTGCAGTTTGAGACTGATGGATTCCATCAGGAATTGCATGAGCGCCTGAGCGCCGAGTTGAGCCGCATCCGGGCCAACGGCGAACTTCAGGACTACGCCGATGAGGAGCTCCTGTCCGTCAATCTGATCGCCATCTGGCGCAAGCCGGCGCAGGAAATAGAAGTTACGGGCCAGGCAGTTTGCAGGGCTGTGGAGAGGGATACACCTGCGGCGGCGCCGGTCGCGCAGTCGGCAGGAAAATCATGAGAGCTGGGGGATGGACGCAGGCATGGAAGAAAAGCTCGCCGTTATCGAGAAACAACCGGGTTCACTGGAGCCCCTGGGCTTACGGGAGCAGCCCGGCGCGGACAGGCCGCGGGCCAGAGCGTCTCTGCTCCCTGGCCTGTTTGTGTTCTTGTTAGGGTCTGTGATAGCTTACGTCTACGCCTTCCTGCTCTACCCCCGCCAGGGCCTCATCCAACCCGTCATCGACCTCAACGGCTTCGGACAACTGGCCCGACACCTGGCCCACGGAGACGGCTTCAGCCTCGGCTACGGCCCTACCCTCCGACGCGCTCCCCTCTATCCGGCTTTTGCTGCCCTCCTGCTCCGGCTCTGCGGTTCCTCCGGCCCCGAGGCCCTGGTCTATCGGCCTGTCTTGCTGGCTCAGTGCCTGATGGTGGGCCTGACCTGTCTGAGTGCCTTTGCTCTGGCGCGTAAGCTCTTTGGAGAGCGCACGGGCCTGGTGGCCGGTCTTCTGTGCGCCCTGACCCCTCAGGTCTACCGGTATGTGGGGATGACGGAGGTGGAGACGAGCCTGGGGCTGTTGTTGGTGCTGATGGCGCTGACGGGCTTAAACCTCTACCGCCGTCCTACGGTGAGCACCGGAGCGCTGTTCGGGTTGGTGGTGGGAGCGGCCACACTGGTAAAGCCCTTGCCTCTGTTCTATCCCTTCGTGTTCCTGCCTCTGGTCTTTTGGGCCTGGAAGAAGCAGGGGCGAACGAAGGGGCAGGCAGAGGCAGGAACGGGCCGGAATGGACAGGGCCAGGGGCTGAGGGGTTTGCTGGCTAGCTTGGTGGTGTTTGTGCTGTGCGTGCTGCCGTGGGTGGTGCGCAATGGGCTAGTCAGTCACGGGCAGTTCTGGGGGATAAGCAGCAACGGTCCGGGGGAGTTTTTGCGGGGCTATGTCAATGTCGAGCCTCAGTTTGTCCTCCTCAGACAGGACTTCGGCAGCCGGGATCCCTCCGCGGTGATGTGGGATTGGGAAGCCAACCTCTACGAAGATGCGCTGCTTCGGAAGCATGGGATGTCCTTCTTCAGCACGGAGCGTTTCGGTCCGCACGGGGAGTACATGCCCATGGAGGCGCGTGTTGATCTGGAACTGAAGAAAGAGGCCATCGAGAGCGCGGAGGTCAAGCGGCGGCTGCGGCAGGAACCTCTGGGGTTTATCAAGAAATTTGCTATCCAGACAGTCACCTTCTGGTATATCGTCGAGACGCGCAAGAAGTCGCTGGTCATGGGCGGGATCGCTCTATTAGCGCTGACGCTGGCCGGTTTCGGTCAGTTGCAGGCGCGGCGGAAGGGCATCCATACGTTCCCGGCGCTTTCTGTGGTAATCTATTTCAACCTCATGTATGCGGCTATTCTGGCGTTTGGCCGCTATTCGATGCCGGTCTATCCAACGCTGTTAGTGTTGAGCGCCTATGGCCTGACCCAACTGTGGGCTGCGTGTCGTCCGCACCCGGCGAGCAACGTCCCATAAGGAGTTTAGTTCCATGATTGAAAACGAGATGCATGCGCAAGAGCGTGAGCAGGCCGAGGAATCGAGCGTGCCGTCCGCGACCGCGGCAGGGCCGCTGGCAGCCGGCCAGGAGGAATCCGCCGAGATGAGCAAGCGCCTGTCGCGCCTGGCGAAACGCCCTCCGCAGGATTATGTGCTTTCCGTCCTGATCCCCGTCTATAACGAGCGCGAGACGCTGCTGGAGCTGCTGGAGCGCGTGCGCGATGTCGAGATACGCAAAGAGATCATCCTGGTAGACGATGGCTCTACGGACGGCACGCGCGATCTCCTGCGGGAGCAGATCGAGGGCAAGTACCCCGACGTACGGGTCGTCTACCACGAGAAGAACCAGGGCAAGGGCGCCGCGATCCGCACGGCCATCCAGCACGCCACCGGCGATTACATGATCATCCAGGACGCCGACCTGGAGTACGACCCGCGCGAATACTACGCCCTGCTGGAGCCGATCCTGGATGGGCGGGCGGATGTGGTCTTCGGCAGCCGGTTCCTGGGGGGCGGGGCGCATCGCGTTCACTTCTTCTGGCACCGCATGGGCAACGGCCTGCTGACGCTGCTTTCCAATATGCTGACGAACCTGAACCTGACCGATATGGAGGTTTGCTACAAGGTCTTCAAGGCGGAAGTGCTCAAGAATATTGACCTGAAGAGCAACCGCTTTGACTTTGAGCCGGAGATCACCGCCAAAGTCGCCAAGAAGCGTTACCGCATCTACGAGGTGCCCATCTCCTATAGCGGGCGCGATTACGAAGAGGGCAAGAAGATCGGCTGGCGCGATGGCGTGCAGGCGATCTGGACGATCTTCAAGTACCGCTTCATGGATTAGCGATTCCCTGCCGCCAGGCTCCCTGCCTTCCGGCGGGGGATACGGCGGCATCCGATAGCGGCCTGGGCGAGGAGGCCCATGCCGTCTACGTTTGCCCGATAGAGAGACAATCGGCAGGAGGCGACCTCGATGCTATTGGTTACCGGTGGCGCCGGGTATATCGGCAGTCACTATGTGCTTTACGCCAGGGAACGCGGCGAGGATGTCGTCGTGCTCGACAACCTGGTTTACGGCCACCAGGAGGCTGTGCCGGAGGGCGTGCCGCTTGTGGAAGGCAACATGGGCGACCGGGCGCTCCTGGATCGCGTCTTCACCGAGTACCCCATTGATGCCGTCGTCCATTTTGCCGCCTATGCGTATGTGGGCGAGTCCGTCACCGATCCTTCCAAGTACTATAATAACAATACCGGGGCGGCGCTGGCCGTGCTGGATGCCATGCGCACGCACGGCGTCAAGTACTTCGTCTTCTCATCCACCTGCGCCACCTACGGCGAGCCGCAGTATATCCCGATGGATGAAAAGCACCCGCAGAACCCGATCAATCCTTATGGGGAGAGCAAGTACTTTGTGGAGCGCATCCTGAAAGCCTATGACCGGGCCTATGGCCTACGCTTCGTGTCCCTGCGCTACTTCAACGCGGCGGGGGCCGACCCACAGGGCCGCATCGGGGAGAGCCACGAGCCCGAGACGCACCTGATCCCGCTGGTGTTGCAGGTGGCGACCGGGCGGCGCGACCACGTTAGCATCTTCGGCACCGACTACGACACGCCCGACGGCACCTGCATCCGCGACTACATCCATATTCTAGACTTGGCGGAGGCGCACTCCCTGGCGCTGGAGCGGCTGCGCACGGGCGGCGCGAGCGAATTCTATAACCTGGGCAGCGAGCAGGGCTACTCCGTCCGGGAAGTCATCGCCACTTGTGAGCGTATTGTTGGCCGGCCCATCAAGCAGGTCGAAGGGCCGCGCCGTGCCGGAGACCCGCCGCGCCTGGTCGCCAGCGCCACCAAAGCCAAGACGGAGTTGGGCTGGGAGCCCCGCTTCCAGAACCTGGAGGCGATTATCGAGACCGCCTGGAACTGGGAACAAAATCGCCGTTTCTAACCGAAAAGGAAGAAAAAGCATCTTGGTCTCATCAGCTAACTCCTTGACTTACCTCTAGATGCCGGAAAGGCAGAAACAGCGCATGAAAGGGATCGTCCTGGCCGGCGGAAGCGGCACGCGCCTCTACCCGGTGACGCAGGCAGTGTCGAAGCAGTTGTTGCCCATCTACGACAAGCCCATGATCTACTATCCGCTCTCCACGCTCATGCTGGCGGGATTGCGCGACATCCTGCTCATCACAACGCCGCACGACTTGCCGCTCTTTCAACGGCTACTGGGCGATGGCAATCAATATGGCCTCAACATCCAGTATGCCGAGCAGCCTCAGCCGGAGGGCCTGGCGCAGGCGTTTCTCATCGGCAGGCGATTCCTGGATGGCGGCCCGGCCTGCCTGATCCTGGGTGATAATCTCTTCTACGGACATGGCCTGTCTGAGCAGTTACGGCAGGCGGCTCGGTGCACTCAGGGCGCCACCATCTTCGGATACCGGGTGAAAAATCCGCAGCGCTACGGCGTCATCGAGTTTGACGCCAACGATGCCCCTGTCTCTATCGTGGAGAAGCCCAGAGATCCGAAATCCGATTACGCGGTCGTCGGCCTCTACTTTTACGATAGCCAGATCACCGAGATCGCGGCACAGGTAAAGCCCTCCTGGCGCGGCGAGCTGGAGATCACCGACGTAAACAACATCTACTTGCAGCGCGGGCAACTGCGGGCCGAAAAGCTGGGACGCGGCATCGCCTGGCTGGATACCGGAACGCATGAAGCCCTCCTGGCGGCCAGCAACTTCATCGAAGCCATCGAGCAGCGGCAGGGGCTGAAAGTGGCCTGCCTGGAAGAGATCGCCTACCTGTGCGGCTACATTGATGCCGAGCAGGTGCTGGCGCAGGCCGCAAAACTCAAAAATACCGAGTACGGCCAGTATCTTGAGCGTCTGGTTCAGGAACGCCCTCAGCCTTATATTGAATAACTCCCATAACGTAACCGGGCCCTGAATGATCCGTCTGGTCCGCATCCAGACGGGCATTGAAAACCCCCGTCTGGGGGGCCTACGGCCAAGCGTCCTGGCGGACGCCCCGTTGTGGAAGGGTCTTCCTGCTCTACGCAGGCAGCCGCCTGCCGCCAGGATAGGTGTTCCGTCCGAAGGACGCTTGGCGGCGCAGCCGCCCTACAGCGCCGGGGGTTGAACCCCCCCGGCTATGTGGCCTGCGGCCAACCGTCCTCGCGGACGGAACTTTTGGCGAGAGGGAGCGTCCGAAAGGACGCTTGGCGGCGCAGCCGCCCTACAGACGGGTACTTTCAGTGCCCGTCTGCGTAACAGGAATGCATCAGAATAGATGGAACTGGAAACAACGCTGCCCGGCGTTATCATCAAATCTCTCAAGCGGTATACCGATTCGCGCGGCTGGCTGATAGAGCTTTTCCGCCAAGATGAGCTGCCCGAAGGCTTCGAGCCCATCATGGGCTATATCTCCCTCACCCACCCCGGCGTGGCGCGCGGCCCCCATGAGCACCGCCACCAGGCGGACGGCTTTGCGTTCCTCTCTGGGACCTTTGAGATCACGCTCTGGGAGAACCGGCCCGGCAGGGAGCGCGCCAGGCAGGTTCTCCGGGCGGGAGAGGACAATCCGATCTTTCTGGTGGTGCCGCCGGGCATCGTCCATGCCTACCGGAACGTCGGCACGCAGGATGCGTTCGTGCTTAACTTTCCCAATCGCCTCTACGCCGGATGGGGCCGCGCCGAGCCGGTGGATGAGATCCGCCATGAAGAGAGCGACTCGGAGTTTCAGCTATGAGCGGCGGTTTTAGCAAGACGGTGCTGGTCACCGGCGGGGCGGGCTTCATCGGCAGCAACTACTGCCGCTATGTGCTGGAGAATCATCCGGATTACCGGGTCGTCGTCCTGGACGCGCTGACCTATGCGGGCAACCTCTCGACCATGGCGGACATGCAGGGCGATCCGGAGACCGCGCCGCGCTTCCGCTTCTATCCCGGCAAAATTCAGGATGAAACCGTCGTCAACGGGCTTCTTCGGGCGGAGCCGATAGACTACATCGTCAACTTCGCCGCCGAGTCCCACAACGACCGCAGCATCCTCGATCCCGGCAGCTTCATCCAGACCGACGTGTACGGCGTGTTCGTCCTGCTCGACGCCGCGCGCCGCCATAACGTCGAACGCATCCTCCACGTCTCGACGGATGAGGTGTACGGCACGATAGACGAGGGCCAGTTCACCGAGCGGCACCCGCTGGAACCCAATACGCCCTACTCGGCGAGCAAGGCGGGCGGCGAACTGCAGGCGCGCGCCCATTACATTACCTACGGCACGCCCGTGATCATCACGCGTTGCGGCAACAACTTCGGGCCTTATCAGTACCCGGAGAAGCTTATTCCGTTCTTCGTCACCCGCCTGATAGACGACAAAAAGGTGCCCCTCTACGGCTCCGGCCAGCAGGTGCGCGACTGGGTCTACGTCATGGATCACTGCGCCGGCATTGACCTAGCGCTGCATCAGGGCCGCGTGGGCGAAGCCTACAATATCGGGTGCAATTGGGAGCGGTCCAATATCGAGATCGCGCGCCGCCTGCTGACGCTGCTGGACAAGCCCGAGTCGCTGATCAAACCCATCGGCGATCCGCGCGGCGGCGCCCACGATAAGCGCTACAGCATCGACTCGACGAAGCTGCGCGCGCTGGGCTGGAAGCCCGCCTACGACTTCGAGAAGGGCCTGGAACAGACGGTGCGCTGGTACGTGGATCACCAAGCCTGGTGGCGCGATATCGTCGCCAAGCCCGACTACCAGGCGTTCCTCCGGCGGTTCTATGGGCCGTATCTAGGCGAGGACTTGTAACTGGCCGATAATAAAACCCCTAGCGGTAAGGTTCATCAGGAGATGGGCGAGGTCGTGCGCTGCTGGCAGGCGCTGGCGGAAAAACTGGCGGCAAGGCGGGTCGAGGGCGCGCGCATCGTCTCCACTAACGGCGTCTTTGACGTGCTGCACGTCGGGCACGTGCGCTACCTTCAGGCGGCGCGCGCCCTCGGCGATCTGTTGGTCGTCGGCGTCAACGGCGATGCCGGCGTCCGCCGCCTCAAAGGGCCGACCCGTCCCTTCGTGCCGGAAGACGAACGCGCCGAACTGCTGGCGGCACTGGCCTGTGTAGACTACGTTACGATTTTTGAGGAACCAACTCCCGAAGCGCTGCTGGAGGTCGTTCGCCCGCACATCCATGTTAAAGGCGGCGACTACTGCGTGGAGGACATGCCGGAGACGGCGGTCGTGCGGCATTATGGCGGCGAGGTCGTCACCGTGCCGTTCGTGGCCGGGCGCTCGACAACCGGCCTCGTGGAACGCATCGCGGAGAGGTTGGCAGAAGCAAATAAAGCGGAATTAGAATGACTCATAGTAATTTTGAACTGCAGCCCAAAGTCAAAACGCCGGAGGGGACTGCCGCCTATACCCCGAAACGGGAACCAGAGCCCCTGCGACGGCGGAGCGCGCTCTCTATCGCCAGGGCGCTCCTCAAAGGGATGCGGCTCAAGCAGGCAACCAAAAATCTCTTCGTTTACGCTGCGCTGGTCTTTGCCGGACATCTCTTTCGTCCGGCGCTCTTTGGGACGGTGACACTGGCATTTCTGCTATTTACCGTCGTCTCCAGCAGCGTCTACCTGCTCAACGATATTCTCGACGTCGAGCAGGATCGGCAGCATCCGAGGAAGTGCCGACGCCCTATTGCCTCCGGCGAGCTGCCCGTTCCGGTGGCGTGGACGGCGATGGTGGCGCTCTCCTTGGGCGGGGTGGCCGCCAGTTTTGCGCTGCGTCCGCAGTTTGGCCTGGTCGTCGCGGCGTACCTGGCGCTCCAGATCGCCTACTGCTTCTCGCTCAAACATATTGTGTTGCTGGATGTATTTACGGTGGCGGCGGGCTTCGTGATGCGGACGGTGGCGGGCGGGCTGGTTATCCATGTCCCTATCTCGCAATGGCTGCTGCTGTGCTCGCTGCAACTGGCGCTGTTCCTGGGCTTCGGCAAGCGGCGTCAGGAGTTAGTGCTTTTGGGCAGCAACGCGGATAAGCACCGCGCCATCCTGGAGGAGTACAGCCTGCCGTTTCTGGATCAGATTATTAACATCGTCTCAGCCGTCACCATCGTCTGCTACTCGGTCTACAGCGTCGAATCCAATACAGCCCGGCTGCATCCGCATCTGTGGCTCACCGTTCCGTTCGTCATCTTTGGCGTATGCCGTTATCTTTATCTGGTCTACCAGAAGGGCTGGGGCGGCGCGCCCGACGAGGTTCTGCTCAAAGACCGCGCGCTGCAAGTATCCATCGCGCTCTGGTTTATCACCGTGATGCTGCTGTTCTGCTATGATAAGCCGGGACAGTCGCTCTTCCCGCTTTAAAGACAGGAGGCAAGCCATGCGCGTTCTCGTCACCGGGGCCAACGGTATGCTCGGCATTGACCTGTGTTCCCTGCTGGAAGCGGCGGGGCATGAGGTCGTTCGAACGGACATCGCCATTCGCGAGGGCCTGAGCGTGCCTGCCTGGGAGCCGCTGGACATCACGGACACGCAGGCGGTGTTTCATGCGGTGCTGCGCCATCAACCCGACGCGGTGATTCACACGGCCGCCTGCACCGATGTGGACGGGTGCGAGCGCCACCCCGATACGGCCTACCGGCTCAACGCGCTGGGCACCTGGAACGTGGCGGCGGTCTGCGGCGGGCACCACATTACCCTGATCTACCTGAGCACCGACTTCGTTTTTGATGGCACCAAGACGACGCCCTACACCGAGTTTGACACGCCCAACCCGATCAACCACTATGGCGCCTCCAAGCTGGCGGGCGAACGCTTTGTAACGCAGCTTTGCCGCAAGCACTTCATCGCCCGCACCGCCTGGCTTTTCGGCGTGCATGGCAAGAGCTTCCCCAATACGATCCTCAACCTGGCCAAAACGCGCACCGAGCTGCCGGTCGTCACCGATCAGATCGGCAGCCCCACGCACACCGTAGACCTGGCCCGTGTCCTCCTCTCCCTGCTGGACTCGCCGCTTTACGGCACCTATCACATCACCAACGCAGGCTCCTGCTCCTGGTTTGAGCTGGCCCGCAAGACGCTGGAGCTGGCGGGCATCACGAGCATGGAGGTCAAGCCTATTCCGGCCAGCCAGTATCCCTCCCCGACGCACCGCCCCGCCTACTCTGTCCTGCGCCATTATGCGCTGGAACTGCAAAGCCGCGACAACCTGCGTCCCTGGCAGCAGGCGCTTGCCGATTTTCTCGCCCTCCGGGAGCAAAGCAGGCAGTCGGCAGTCGGCAATCGGCAGTAGGAAAAACGGGTGCCGCCTTAGACGCTTTAGCAGACGGGTTGTACCTGACGACAGAGCGGGTAGGAAAGAGACAGACTCGGAGAGGCATCGCTATGTTGCGTACTACCGTCGTGGGAAGTTGGCCCGTCGCCAACGCGTTCAAAGACCGCCTCCATCGCTATCACGCAGGCCAACTGACGCCAGGACAAGCAGAAGCGCTTCTCTGTGAAATGGCGGCAACGGCCATTGCACAGCAACAAGGCTGCGGATTGGACGAGTATACAGGAGGCGAAACCTGGACGGACTGTTTTATTCTGCATTTTCCCAGGCTGCTCGACGGTATTGCGCCTACCATGAATCGTGCGGCTTGGGATGGGCGGGGAACCTACCAGGTGGTCGGGCCGTTAGGCGCTCCCAGGGGATTAGGGATCGCCTCTGCTTATCGGCGCGAAAAAGCCATCGCGCCGGGCATCACGAAAGTCAATATCCCCGGCCCTTCTGAAATCACCATGATGATAGAGCCAAAGGAGGCCAGAACGGCCCTTTGGCCGGATGCCATCCGACTCATCCGGGCGGAAATGGAAGCCTGTATCGCCGCTGGCGTTCCGGAAGTGCAGATTGATTTGCCCCATGTGGCAATGAGCCTTGTAGAGGGCCGATGGGAGACGGAAGCCGCAGTCAATCTCATCAGCCAACTGTTTGGCGGGTTTGAGGGTATCCGACGCAGCGTTCATTTCTGCTACGGAGACTTCCAGGCACAGACATGGACGCGGAACCGCAGCTTTCATCCCTTGCTGCCTGCCATCCAGCGACTGGACGGCATCGTAGACCGTATGGTACTCGAATTCTCCCTGCCGGAGCAGTGGAAGGAGCGCGCTCTGCTGGCAGAGATCCCTGCGAGCATGGAAGTGGCGGCAGGGATCGTGGATGTGAAATCCCCTACCATCGAGTCGAGCGAGGAACTCGATTATAAGATCGAGGAACTGCTGCGCTATATGTCAGCAGAACGCCTGCTGATTTGCCCGTCCTGCGGGCTGGGGCGTCGCAACGTCGAGTTGGCTATAGGCAAAGTAAGCCGGATGGTAGAGGCTGTGGGAAAACGGCGCGGTCTGCCCAAGCAATGACGGCCCCCTCGTTTGAACGCAAGGAAGCCCTCCGCGGCCTGGCGCAGATGGTAGGCGTACCCCTGAGGAAGGCATCCGCCTCAGGCAGGAGACAGTAGATGAAGGAGACAAGCGAGCGTGCGGAACCAGCAGTTGACTCCTTGTTCCCATGTTGGCACAGAATTTGCATTCCTGGGTGTATCTATCCTCCGCTCTGTAAGCCGGGGAGTGCAGGAAACAAGGAGGAGCCAGGATGAAAGCCAAGACGCTTGCTTGGCTGCTGACGGGCAGCCTGCTTCTGCTCATCCACGCCCAGGCGCTGGCCCAGACCATCGCCTACTACCGCTTCGAGGAGAGCACGCCCGGCACAAAGGTGCCCGTGACACCCGACGCGCTGGCCCCGGCAGGCAGCCCGGTGCTGGATTACTCCGGCCACGGCAACAACCTCAAGGCCTTCGCGGACTTCTCCGCACCTACCTACTCCGCCAACGTGCCGGCCGCCTTCATCCCGCAGACGGGGGCGACGAACCAGCACAGTATGAGCTTCGTCCCTAACGAGGACCTCTACTCTTTGAACGCGGTCGGGGGCGGGCCTAACGGCGGAACGCTCAACGATCACGCCTTTCCCACCTTTACCGTTGAGGCTTCGGTCCAATTCAACAGTGTTGACGGGTTCCAAACCTTTGTTGGACGGGATCGGCCCGGGTCCACGCTGGGCTTGTTTTACCTGCGCAAGTGGGGCAGCTTCGGAGCCAGCGACCCAAACACCAACACCTTCAACGTCACTGTCGTCGCCGACGACAACACCACCTTCGATCTCTGGAGCACGGGAACAGGCCCCAACGACACGATCAGCACGGTCTCTCCGGGTGTCTGGTATAATGTCGTGGCCGAAAGCGACGGTTCGAGGCTGAGCCTGTTTATCCAGAACCCTACCACCAAGGTCTACGAACTGCAAGGCAGCATTCCGATCACGACCCCACTCTCCAGCACAGGATTCACGAACTTCACCATCGGGCGGGGCTGGTTCAACAGCCCGACGGACTTCGTCAACGGCACCATTGACGAGGTGCGCATCAGCGACGTCGCTCTGTCTCCCTCGCAGTTTCTCTTCGCTGCGGTTCCGGAGCCTTCTGCCTGGGCGTTGGCGCTCACGAGTGTACTGACCGGCACCGGCCTGCTCTTGCGCCGCAGACGCGCTGGTGTGTAGAGCCTGGCCTCTATGCCTCCCCTTTCCAGCCTCCCGCCTGCTCGGTGGGAGGCTGTTGTTGTGTGTCTATTGACTTCGGGACGTTGCCCATGAAGGACCTTCGCAGCCAGGCAGTGCTTGGCCATGAAAGTTATCGGCTTGAGGCTTCTCCGGCCCACCGGAATACTCGTTGGCCGACTGAGGTCGCCTGTTGTTGCGAAGGAGCGAGTACTGGCTTTTCGAACTGCCAACTACCGCCGCTAATCCAGGGCAAAGAAATAGAGGCTGCGGCGCTTGCTGTCCGCCGCGTTGCCGGTCAGGACGAGCAGGCCGGTCTTGCCGCTGCCCTTCGCATCCAGCAGGCCGACGTCATAGACCGGGCCGTCGAGCTTGGGCGTGCCCCAGAGTTCGACGCCCTTGGGATCGCGCGCGTTGTGAAAGGCAATATAGTAGGAACGGCTCTTGATGACGAACTCGGTCTTGTTGGGGTCCTTCGGGTCCGGCTGCGTATCGAAATCCTGTGCGATCTTGGCATAGTAGAGGAAGAGCGCGCCAAAGTTACGCACGTCCCAGAGCCCGATCAAGCCGCCGGCCCCAATCGCCTCCGACAGCCCCATCTGCGTGAAGAACTCCGGCGTGCCGTGCATATCGCCCCAGGCCACCTGCGAGGAAGGCGGCGCATCTATGCCCTCCGTAAGCCAGTGCTCGGCGGCGGGGTCCACACGGTAGGCTTTTGCGGCGTTGGTCCCTTCCGACAGCAGGACGCGCTCCTCGCCGCTGCGCAGGCGGGTCGCGCCGAGCAGCGCCAGCGGCTGCGCCGCCGGCTTGTGCGCAAACTGCTTGCCGTTCCAATACCATAGATCGCCCGCCGTCACGATAACCGCCGGGCGGTTCGCGCCCGCGAACTTTCCGACCGCCAGTTTATCCGCCGGTCCCTGCGCCGACGCCGTAAACTCCGTGACGAACGCCTGCCCATCCCACTTTCGGACGGCCAGCGTCGCGCTCCCCTTTTGATCCGACGATTCGCTCAGCGTCACCAGGCGGGCCTTGCCATCCCCGACGACATCGGCAACGGCAGCGCGCCGCGCCGGATCGGTCAGCTCCTCTTTCCAGGCCAGGTGGAAGACGGGCGGCGCGTCCTTCCCCATCACGGTAAGCTCGTTATAGCCGGCAAAGGAGTGGTCGTGCGCGGCATAGTACTGCCCGCGCGGATTACGTTCCGTAGTCTCGGTGATGCCCGTGCGCGGGTCAACGGCGCCCGGTGTCGGGCTTTTATGGCAGTACTGGCAGGTCTTGTTCTCCTTGAGGGCGTACTCTGGCTTCGCTGCCGCGCGCCGCGCGCTGCCTCCCAGTAGCGCCATCACGCACAACGCCCCCAGTGCCGCGCCAGAAAGGGCCATTATAGACCTATCCGAGGTCCAGATTTTTCTCACAAACATATACAAAATCTCCGAGTGCAATTCAACGGAATTTCCAAAACCAACGCAATCTGCCGGCAGCCCTGCCCTCGCGCATGGCTGCCTCTCGAAGCTTTCCCTACACCCTATACCCTACCCCCTTTGGAAAGGTTTCAGGGCGGCTTGCAGGTCCGCCCAGAGGTCGTCGGCGCTTTCCAGCCCGATATGCAGCCGGATCATCCAGCGCGTTTCGCCCGGCTTGCCGCCGACGATGTGCGCCGGAATCCCCATCGGCAGGGCCAGGCTCTCGAAGCCGCCCCAACTGCACCCGATGCCAAAGTAGCGCAGCGCGTTGACGAAGCGATAGGCTGCCTCCCGACTCTGCTCTTTGAGCTCGATGCTGAGCAGGCTGCTGGTGCCGTGCAGTTGACGGCGGGTCAGTTCGCGTTGGGGATCGGCAGGCAGGCCGGGATAGTGGACGACGGCGATGGCCGGATGGTCGCTGAGGGCCTGGGCGATACGGCGAGCGTTCTGCTGGTGCCGCTCCATACGGATCGCCAGGGTGCGCAGACCGCGCAGCAGCAGCCAGGCAGCGAAGGGGTCCAGCATTGCGCCGAGCAGAGCGCCCTCCCGCTCCGCCAGCGGTTCCATGCGGGCCTTGCTGCCGACCACCACGCCGGCAACGATGTCGCTGTGCCCGCCCAGGTACTTCGTCGCCGAATGTACCACCAGATCCACGCCCCACGTCAGCGGGTTCTGGAAGTAGGGCGTGGCCCAGGAGTTATCGCAAAGGGTGGCCGCGCCGCACTGTTTTGCGATAGCGACCACCGCCGCTAAGTCCTGCTGCTTGTACACGACGCTGGAGGGCGACTCCAGGTAAAGCAGGGTCGTGTTGGGACGGAGGGCGTCCGCGTAGTCCTGTGGGTCGCTGCCGTCCACAAAGGTCACGCTGATATTAAAGCGGGCCAGGTAGTCGGCAAGAAACGCCCGGGTCGGCCCGTAGGCTGTCTCCGGCGCGACCACGTGGTCCCCGGCCCGCATGCAGGAGAGAATCGCCGCCGAGATCGCCGCCATGCCGCTGGAGAAACAGCGTGCCCGCTCGCCCTTCTCCAGCGCCGCCAGCTTGGCTTCAACGATGTCGGTGGTCGGGTTGGCGATGCGGGTATAATTATAGGCGTCCGGATTGCCGAATCGATCCTCGCAGGTCGGCGTGGTGAACAGTGAGTTCTGGTAGATGGGTGGAATGACCGCGCCCTGGTAGCGGCGAGGGTCCTCTCCCCAGTGGGCGCAAATCGTCTCGAAGTCCGGCATGGCGTCCGGGTTTTGCGGGATTTCAGGCATCCAATCTCCCTTTTCCTGGCGGCGCTTCTCCTGCGTAGCTTTAGAGCTTGGTCATCTTATCAATGATGTCGTCTACCCAGAAGCCGTAGTCCTCCGGGTTCTCCTTGAGGACGTAGTCCAGGACGTACCACTTGCCGTTGTGCTGGGTGATTTTGAACTGGCGGACACGTATCACCTTATAGCGGCCATCTTCATCCTTATAGGTGCCCTGCTCCTGAACGGCGACGTGCCACTGTCCCGGCTGGGTCGGTTCCGCCGTAAGCACCTTGTAGGCCGTGGGCACGAAGGAACCCCGCGAGGTCTCAAACAGAATGGGCTGGTGCTTGGTGCCGGGCATATCGTGGGGGCCGTAGCCGCGCAGCCATTGGTAGCGTTTTTCCAGCGCCCAGGCGTCCTGGGTCGGGACCATCAGCTTCATGATCATGGTCTGCTTGTCTTTGCGCTGATACGCCTTCTCAAAATCATCCACCACCTTGAGCACCGCCGCGCGCGGCCCGCCCACGTTCTTCGCCGCCTGATGTCCGGGCGAATGCGCTTTGCGCTTTGCGCTCACGGTGTGCGCCGGACCTGCAAAGGCCGACGCCGCCACAACGACCGAGGACAGCAATGCTGCTGCGAGAGTTTTCCGCGAGTTCACCTTCCTGACTTCTCCTTTTCTTGCCAGCATGGGCGTCTTGATAACGCCCGACCGCCGGGTATTTCACCGCCAGCGCGCCAAAACCCTGCTTCGCCCCTGTAAGCCCTCAGGGCTATTCCGTTAGCGCATACGCGATGGCCTGTTCCAGCAAGAGAGAGCGGCCCGCCTCAAGGTCAGCCTGGTAGCCGTCTTCACCGAGCGCGGCCCGCAGGTCGGCCTGGATACGGTCGTGCTCTGCACGCTCGCTCGGCGGCAGAGGAGCACCGATGGCTTCGCGCAGTGCTTGCGCTGCCCCAGAGAGCCGTACGGCCCGTTCCGGCTGATGTTGCGCATGGGCCAGTTCAGCGAAGGCTTGCAGGGTATACGCGGTAGTACGCTTTTCTCCCAACTGATGGCAGATAGTCAGGCACTCAGCCAGGAACCTGCGAGCAGCAAGATAGTCGCCCTGTTTGCACAGGAGCGGCCCCAGGTTGACCAGTGAGGTAGCTATGCCCCCCTTATCACCCAATTCTCGCTGAATACCTAGACTCTCTTCATAGAGCGTCCGTGCCGCAGTATAATTACCCTGGACGCGGGCGACAATGCCTAGGTTGACCAGCGAAAAGGCTATGCTTTGCTTGTCACCCAGTTCCCGTGCGATAGCCAAGCTTTCTTCATAGAGCGTCCGTGCTACGGCATAATCGCCCTGTTGATGGGCTATATTGCCCAGCCAGATGAGCGAATTAGCAATACCTTGCGTGTTGCCAAGCTCCCGCGCGATAGCCAGGCTCTCTTCGAAGAATGCCCGCGCCGCAATATAATCGCCCTGGATATGGGCCACAATACCCAAGTTGCCCAGCGAAGCCGCAATGCCTTGCTTGTTACCCAGTTCTCTTCGGAGAGCTAGGCTTTGCTCATGAAACGACCGGGCCGCCACATAGTCGCCTTGCCTCAAAGCTAGAACGCCCGCTCCATTCAAGGCATAGGCCCGTGCTTTACTCGGCTCAGAATCCGCCGCTCGCTCCAATGCCTGAACCAGGCGCTCCCTCCCCTCGCTCAGATACCCTCGTGCTTCCCAGAAGCGCTGCAACGCCCCTGCCAAACTCAGCCCGGCTTCCGTGCCCTCTTCTTGTTCCTGGCAGTAATCCAGGGCGGCTCTCAGGTTATCATGCTCGATCTCCAGCCTCTCTAGCCACTCCGCCTGCTCAGGGCCTTTCAGTTTCTCTTTGGCCTCCTCCGCCAAAGCCAGGAAGAAATCCCGGTGCCGAACCCGCAACTGCGCCTCTTCCTCCCTCTCTGCCAGCCGCTTCAAGCCGTATTGCCGGATCGTTTCCAACAGACGGTAACGCCCTTCGGCTTGATCCTCCTGCTCCTCAAATACCGCCAGCGACTTGTCCACCAGCGAAGTCAGCAGGTCGAGGACTTCCCATTCCTGGATTCCCTCGCCGGCACACACCCTCTCTGCGGCTTCCAGCGTCCACCCACCGGCAAACACCGACAGACGCCCCAACAGCAGCCGCTCCTGCTCTGAGAGCAGGTCGTAACTCCAATCCAGCGTCGCCCGCAAGGTCTGCTGGCGTGGTAAGGCCGTTCGACTTCCGCCAATCAGCAGCCGGAACCGGTCGTCTAGGCGGGAGGCGATCTGGGCCGCCGTCAAAACCCGGATCCGGGCTGCCGCTAATTCCAGGGCCAGGGGAATGCCATCCAAGCGGTGACACACCTGGGCCACGGCAGGCCCGTTCTGCCGCGTCAGCGCAAAGTCGGACCGATGTGAACGGGCGCGCTCGACAAACAGCCGTACAGCATCGTAGTCCAGCAAGACAGCGGCCATATCCTTCTCCGCAAGCGGCAGAGCGTCAGGGTCGGGTTGCAGGAGTGAGGGCACACGGTAGGTCGTCTCGCTTGCCACATTTAACGTCTCCCGGCTGGTTGCCAGGATCTTTAGCTGCGGGCACGAGCGCAGCAGCGTATCGGCTAGGCGAGCACAGGCTTCCACCAGGTGCTCACAGTTATCCAGGAGAAGCAGCAAGGACTTAGATTGGAGGTAGTCGGTCAGCGTCTCGGTCAGGGAACGGCCCGGTTCCTCCCGCAGGCCCAGGACCGCCGCAACCGTCTGCACGACCAGAGACGGGTCTGAAAGCGCCGCCAACTCCACCAGCCACACGCCGTCGGGATAGTCCTCCACTACCTCGGCAGCCACCTGGAGGGCCAGCCTTGTCTTGCCACAGCCGCCGGTTCCGGTCAAGGTCAGCAAGCGGGTGGAGGCCAGCAACTCCTTGAGTTGGGCCATTTCCCTCTCTCTGCCGATGAAGGAGGTGGATTGGATGGGCAGGTTGGTATTGCGCAGAGAGCGCAACGGGGGGAACGCGGAAGGCAAGTCAGGGGCGGCCAGTTGAAAGACGTGCTCCGGCTGCTGCAAGTCCTTGAGACGATGGCTGCCCTTGTCCGTCAGAGGAGCATCCCCAGGCAGCAGGTCGCGCGTGGCCTGAGAGAGCAGGACTTGCCCGCCGTGTCCGATAGCCAGCAGACGGGCCACGCGATTGAGCGGCGGCCCGAAATAGTCCCCGTTCTGCTCCTCGGCGTTTCCGGTATGCAGGGCCATCCGGACACGCAGGGAGAGTCCGGCAGGCCAGGCTTCTGTGGTCAAGGCGCGTTGGGCCGACAGAGCGGCGGCAAGGGCATCCGGAGCGATGGCGAAGGCGGCACAGAAAGCATCCCCGACGGTCTTGAAGACGTGACCATTATGGCTCTCAACGGCAGTTTGGAGCAGGGCGTCATGGTGGGCCAGGGCTTGTCGCATGGCCTCCGGGTGCTCTTCCCAGAGCTTGGTGCTGCCTTCGATGTCAGTGAACAGAAACGTGACCGTTCCGGTCGGCAGGGTCATGGTACGTCTCCCCTGGATGGCTATAGGCGCATTAGGGTTCGTCAGGCAGGAAGGCTTCTCCTGCCGGGTCCAATAAGCGCAGCAGGCGCCCCATTTCGGACTGCCCAAAGCCGCCAACATGCCGATCTCGCGCGCCTCGCCCGTGAGCCGGGAGATGCTAATTTGGACTCTGGAGCATGCTGAGAGCCTGGAGTAGGACGCGCATACCCGCCAAAAGTTGGGGGGCAACGGGTGACTTTATACATGATAAGAAGGCTATACGATAAATCGAGTAAGCATGTTTTGACAAATAGCAGCGCGCTAACCTGAAATTTTTAACAGATGGCATGCTTCTTGCAAAGTAAAGTGTGGATGGGCGTCATCGGCCCATGCGTTACCCATCGAAATCAGGCAGTACACGTAAGGCCCGGTTGGCCGCGATGCCCGGTTCATAATGTCGTGTCCCTGTGGAAATAGCGGGCGGCTATCGGCGAGCGCGGCCTGCCTGTACTGGCAAGCACGCAGGAGGCACAGTATGCGATTTCGCTATCGCAGCAGTGGAAGGTTGTGTGCAGGGGTTTTAAGCGCCGCCCTTTTGGCCGGGGGCGCGCCGCGTTGTCTGGCGGCGGAACCAGACTACGGCCTGACCGAGAACGCGAATGCCACCACAATCAGCCAGGACAGCAGATCGGGAGGTAAAAACTCTGCGACTGCGGGGATACTGCTGGCGCTGGCGGCGGTTGCCGGCCTGGGCCTGGCAGGCGGCGGCGGGTCGCATGGAGGGAGCGCCGCGCCGCCCGACAGCGGCGGACTGGATCTAAGCGGATCGAGCCTGAATCTGTCCTCGGAAGATAGAGCGACCTCTTCCGACAATCAAACCCAGGCTCCCTTGCCGGGCAAGACTTCCTTACCGGACGTGACTTCCTCGCCGGGCCAGACTCTCTTGCCGGGGCCGGGAACGCCGGCCAATGGCGGAGAGACTCTGGCCTTTATCGGCAGCGGCCAGACCTCTCAGCCTGCGCTTCCGGCCTTCGGAGGGGTCGCTCCGATATCGGCTCTTCCGAGCGCTCCTATGAGCGGACCGGTCAGCACGCCGGGCGGCACTCCCCATGCGGACCTGCCCGGCTCCATCACGCCGCAACAGGCCCCGCCCTCCGTTCCGGAACCGTCCGGGGCTCTGATGGGCATTATGGCTGCCGCGCTGGCCGGTGGTTGGACCTGGCGCAGGCGCGCGCAGCGGGCGCGTTAGGGGCTGAGTCGCAGGAAGAGCAAAGCCAACGCCGCCAACCGGACACACGTAGGCCCGCAAGGTTAGACTGCCCGCCTGCGTAGCGTCCGGCAGATGCGGGAGGACATGCGCTATTCAATGCAGCCTATCAACGGATAAGTCAAGTCGGCGCAGGCTAGCCGAGCTTGGCCATCTCCGCCTTCAGATGGTCTATGGCGCCGATGTCGGTGGGACAGATGCCGTTGAGATAAGCCAGGTAGATAGTCAGGAAATCGGCGAAGTAGATCAGGTGGAACATGCGGGCCAGCAGCGACTGCCCGCGCGCCCAGACCTCATGCACCTGCGCCACGGGAGCGATAAGCTCTTTGGTCACCTCGACGCGGCGGGCGATGCGCGGCGTTTCCGAAACCTCTTCCGGGTCGCGCAGGAAGATTACCGCCCAATTCTGCGCCTGCCGCGCTGCCAGCGTCCAGGCGAGAATTTCGTTGTGGTTCTGCTCCGGGAAGACATTGGCGAAAGCGGCCTGCTTGGCGTTTTCGTTAAACTGTGACTTCCAGCGGTAGGCCACGGCGCCGCGATAGCCCTGCGAGCCGTAGAGGATGGGCAGCTTGCCGTGCAGCGCGACGGCCAACTGTTTGGCCGGGTTTTGCTCTATGGGAACCTCCGGGCCGAGTGCGGCGATCAGAGCCTCCAGATTCGAGAGCGTTTCGGCGAGGTCGGCGGCGAGGTCGCGGCCTAGCAGGCCGCGATGCGCCAGGTAGCCGATCAGTGGGAAGAACATATAGCCGGTGGCCGAGCGCGGCGGCTGCCCGCCCGGCACGAGGGCGACCGGGACGCCGTCGGCCTTTGCCATCTCGCCAAGCTTGCCCCCGCTGGTGACCGCCATCAACTGCGCGCCCGCCGTCCTGGCTGCCGCGTAGGCCGCCAGCGTCTCCTCCGTGTTGCCGGAGTACGACCCCGCGATGACCAGCGTGTGCGGCCCCACGAAATGCGGCAGCGTGTAGTCGCGGTTGACCAGGAGCGGCACGGGACCGTAGGCGTCGGTAAGGCAGCGCGCAAAGTCGCCGCCAATGGCCGATCCGCCCAGCCCAGTCACGACGATCTGCCGGACGTCGGCGCGTCCCGGCGGCTCCGGCGCAAACTGCCTGCCGATGGCGACGGCCTCGCGGCACTGCTGGGGAAATTTCAGCGCCAGGCCCATCATGTCGTGCGGGTCCAGCACGGCAAATCGCCTGGGATCGGTCAGGTCATCTAGAATCGGGTGGGTAGGCATCCTTCACCTCCGTCCTCATCAAGAATTAAGGTGCAGGGACGACAAACCCCTGCCCTCAGGCAGCGAGGTAAAAAAGAGAGCGCCCGCAGCGTTGGTCGCTCTCTTTTTGTTCCTTGATTTCGCGCGTTCTCACCGCGCGCCGCCGCAAATTCTGGCGGGAGTGCATGGGAATCGAACCCATCGGAGACGGAATAGCCGCCTCCCAAACGGTTTTGAAGACCGCGCCAGGCACCAGCCCAGATTCACCCCCACGTCTCTACTTATTTACGCTCTGGCTATGCACTTTTGCGCCCAAAAGGACGCCCCCAAATGTTTCGCACGCCAAAATCAAGACAAACACCGCCAGATAGATCAGTGCGAGGAAAGGCCCTAACTCGATGGCGATCTCGCGGATGAGCGGCCCTATCACCGAGAGCGGCATGAAAATCAGCAGCAGGCTCCACCACAACAGCGGACGTCGCTTGCGGCTCGGCCCGACGATCAGCCCGACGGTAACCCCCCAGGTGAACTGGATGCCCAAGATAGACAAGATATAGATGTGCAATACCCAGTCGGGTAGTGGATCATAGGCATTGCGGTATAGATAGAGCCACACCAAACAGACGAACAGATGGGCCCAGAGCAGCAGCTTCGACCAGAGACGCAGTTTTTTCATGGCCTGGCTCCTTGCGCCCGATACCTGCGGCGCGCTTGCAACCCGAATGCCGAAGCAGGGAGTATAGAGGCTACTGAGAGGGCCTGTGAGGCCCGAAACGGTTTCCTACACGCCCAGCAGTGGGCACGGCCTGGAAGGGGTTGCTGATTAACCCATTAGCCCCTCGACGTTGACTCATGGGCTTTTTGGCTTCTTTGGGGCCGGGCGCAACAGTTGGTCGGATGGTTCCCCGGAGAGAGCTGCCGCGGCAGCGCGCAGCAATTCGCCCGGCAGTCCCGCCGGTACAGCCTGCGCTATGGCACGCAGCAAGGTCTCCGAATCCGAGGTCGTCTCGCCCTCCAGAGCACGTATCAGGGCGCGCGCCTCCGCGCCGACGGCCAGCACGCCCTCCGGCTCGCGCAGCGGAAGCCCCTCCGTGCGCACCTGTCCGGAACGCACCATCGCAAACAGCCGCAGGTCGCCTGCCCGTCGCCGTTTGCCCTCGGTAAGCACCTGGGAAAGCACGAGATCGTCCGCTTGCACCGCGCCGCTGGCGATCCGCCGTAAGAATTCGTTGAACTCCACCGCGATCACCGTTCCATCGGCCTGGATAAGGATCAATCCATAGCCGCGCTGCGCAAACGCCCAATCGCCGAGCACCGTTCTCGCCTCCCGTATCCCCTCCCTGGAATTTCGACGTAGTGAGGCGATTCTCCTCTCACGCTGCGCCGGAAGCAGGTTCCTTGCGTTTTCTTTCCGGACGGCTGAAGCCGCAGCAACAAAAGCACTAAACCCGCCTGCGCGGGTTCTGCCCTCACCCCCTTCCCCTACTGCTAGGGTCGGGGCTGCAACGGACTGCAAGGGTCGGCGCTCAACGGTTCGGCCACTGCTAGGGTCGGCAAGGTTACGGCCCTTGCCTCCGCCTAGCGACAGCCCTCCGCCTAGCGATCCACGCTGCGGGAGAGGGGAGGATGGAGTCGGCGAGGGGCGACTTCGTGCCTTGGTTGCCGCGAATTCATCCGCCCGCAACCGAAAACGAAATGCCCCTGGCCGAAAGAGCCAACTAGAGGACGGTAATAGTCGGCGTTGCCGAGGCAAGGACACGCCCGATGATCGCCCGCGTCGCGACGTTGTGCGCCTCCAGTTCCGACAGCAGGCGCGGCGCCGCCTCGGCCTCAATGCAGATGGCGAGGCCGCCGGAGGTCTGCGGGTCCAGCAGCAGGCTCAGGCGGGACGGCGTGGCGCCGTCCCGGACGATCAGGTTCTCGCCCAGATAGGCTCTGTTCTCGCGGTCGCCGCGCGTGACGTTGCCCTCCGCCGCCAGCCGTTCCGCTTCCGGCAGGGCCGGGACGGCGGCGCTGTCAATTTCCAGGCCGACGCCGCTGGCCCTCGCCAGATGATAAAGATGGCCCAGCAGCCCGAACCCGGTCACGTCCGTCGCCGCGTGGATGGGCTCCTCCGGGCCGATGCCGATAGCGCGCATCGCCTCCGCCGCGCCCGCGTTCAGCGCCGCCATGCTGCGACAGGCGGCCTCCAGCGTGGCCGCGTCGCAGTCATCGAACTTGGCCGCCGTCGTGATAATGCCGGTGCCCAGTGGCTTAGTAAGCACGATTACGTCGCCGGGCCGCGCGCCCGCGTTCGTGGTAACGTGGTCTGGATCGATCAGGCCGGTGACGGCCAGGCCAAACTTCGGCTCGGAGTCCTCCACGCTGTGCCCGCCGACCAGCACCGCCCCCGCCTCCGCTACCTTTTCCGCGCCGCCGCGCAGTATCTCCGCCAGCTCGTGCGGATCGCGCTCCTTGATGGGGAAGCAGAGGATGTTCATGACCGTGATCGGCCTGCCGCCCATCGCGTAGACATCCGAGAGCGAGTTGGCCGCCGCGATCTGCCCGTAGAGATACGGGTCATCCACGATGGGCGTAAAGAAGTCCACCGTCTGAACGAGGGCGAGGTCGTCCGTGAGGCGATAGACGCCCGCGTCATCGCCGGTCGTCAGCCCGACGAGCAGGTTGGCATCTGTGGGTATTTTCAGGTCGCGCAGAACCTGCGCGAGTTGGGCAGGCCCAATCTTGCTGGCTCACCCGGCGCAGCGCACCAGATGCGTCAGCCTGGGCCGCTGGTCTATCAATTCGCTCACGCAGCCTCACCTCCTATCTTGAGCGAAGTACCCTTGCTATAAGCATACCCGTTTCACGACCGTTACCGTATTGGGCGTGATGCCTGAAGCTGCGGGTGGTCAACGGTTTGCAGCAACGCCAGGGTCGCCCAGCAGGTGCCATTGAAGGAGGCATACTGGGACTGGCCGTGCGGGAACCCGGCATCAAAGTAGTTGTTGGCAGGCAGGGCGCGCTTGTTGACAAACCACGAGCCGTCCTCGTCCTGCGTGCGCAGCAGGAACTGCACCCCGCGCGCATAGACAGGATCGGTGACGGCAAGCCCGCCGGCCAGATGCAGCGCGTAGAGGGCCTGTCCTGTGGCGTAGGCGTCGCTCTGCAAGGTGGGCAACTGTGACCAGCCCCCATCCGGGCGCTGTTCGGCACGCAGCTCCTCCGCTGCCTTCTTGCACTCCTCCGCGCTCGCCCCGGCCCACTTCAGCCCGAGCAGGCGGAAGGCCTTATCTTCGCTCGTCCTGGTCGGCGTGGCCAGCAGCCAGGCCTTGGCGCGGCTGATGCGCTCGTCGATCTCCTTCGCGTAGGCCGTCGGGCCGTAGGCGCGCATGGCCCGGATGACCATGGCCGTCATCGTGAAGTAGCTGGACTGCATGGGCACCCGCGGGAGGCCGAAGAGCCAGTGCCCGTCGGGCAACTGCGTTCGGGCGGCAACCATCGCCATCGCGCCGGTCGCCTCTGTTGCTGGCTGCTTATGCGCCGCCATCCCGGCGAGCACGACCCCATAGTAGTAGGGGATGTCCCCCATCTCGATCAGGGGGACCTGCTTCATCATCTCTGGATTCTTCAAGGCCTGAAGATGCACAGGACGCAGCGCGCTCACGGCCCCGTTAATACGCTCCAACTGTGCCCGCTCGACCGCCGGGTCGAGGGCAAACCCGCGCTCATGGGCCGCGCCGGTAGCTATCCGACCGAGACCCTCCTGGTGACAGGAGACGCAGCCGGTCCTGCGGTCGAACTCTAGTATGGAGTGCTGGATCGCTTTGAGGCTGAGTTGAATGGCCTCTCTCGGGGCGCGCTGCGAAGCGGCTGCCGACGTATCTGCTGCGTCCCCCAGCAGGCCGGCGCACTCCGTATGCCCGCGCGCCACAGCCAATGCATGCGCGGTACGCTTCCTGGAATCGGTGGCGCGCGCATCTGCGCCGCCCTGCAAAAGCGCGCGCGCCACGTCCGAATGGTCTCCATAGGTGGCCGTGAGAAGCAGCGGCGTGCGTCCCTTGTCATCCCGTGCGTTAGGGTTGGCGCCCTTCTCCAGCAGCAGCCGGACCGATTCTACGTGCCCGTTGGCGGAGGCATACATCAACGGCGTCCAGCCATGCCTGTCGGCGCCGTCCACTTTCGCGCCTGCCTCCAGGAGAATGCGTGCGACCTCCGTCTGGCCTTCGCGACTGGCGTAGATCAACGGAGTCGCGCCGTCGTTATCGCGGGCGTTGACATCGGCCTTCCGGCGTATTAGCTCAGCGGCAATATCCGTCAATCCGTGGCGGCAGACCAGCATTAACAGGTTGATTCCGTCCGGACGGACCGCATTGATGTCAGCGCCACGAGATATCAAGAGCTGGATGTTGGGCGCGTTTCCCGTCAGGGCGGCGAACAGCAGCGGCGTTCCGTAAGGGGTAACGGGCTCCAATTTTGCTCCAGCCTTTAGCAGCGCCTCGACAATGGGCGGCGGTGCGGCGGCGGCTGCAATCTGCAGCGGGGTCATCTGGAGGGCGTTGCGGGCGTTGGGATCGGCGCCCTGTTTCAGCAAGGACTGGACGCCTGCGACATTGCCCTGGGCGACCGCAAGGAACAGGTCTTGGCCCAGCTTGCCTCGGGATGTTGCGAATCCGTCGGCGCTCGAACGGGTGATCTTCTTCTGGCTAGGCGTGCTCTGTGATGACGCCGGTGGGGCGGCGCTTGAGCGGGCCAACGCGGTTACTGCAGCGAAGGTAAGGGGCAAAAACAGCAGGGACATTCGGAGTCGATAACAGCGCGTCATTGTCATCATCCTTTCCCAGCTTCTCTGGTCCCAGCTTCTCTGGGCACGTGGTCGGTCCGCACCGGGACCTCCCGTTAATGGAAACCGCCGCTTCCCCTCAAGGAGCACAGGACTTCTTTTTTGCTTAGAGGGCTGGCTACCCAAGTAAGATGTGGCTTATTGCACATATTTGCTACCCACTTAACTGTTCCTGCCAGCTTCATAAACTAATTAACTACAGTACGCATAAGCGTGCAGGCGTTAGCTTGGGCTATCTGGCGGGTAGGCTCCTATCGGGAGAAATGCCGGCGATGCGACACGACAATACAGCGCTAGCGCGTGTCCTGATCAATATATCAAATAAGGAAAGGGATATGCTGTAGCAAATTTCACACCGTTTCTATCATATAATGCACAATCTACCTCAAGGTCCTTCCGTTCTCGCCCCACTCAGTCCTGTAGCTACCCCTCTCCTTGCGAAAGAGAGGCAGCGGCGGTGAGGGCAGCGCAGACATCGCCGGGAGTGAGGTGCAAGCCGCGTGCCCAATCGGCGGCAGGCATGCGGCGTCCGCTCTCCGGCTGGACCTCCGTGAGCAGCAGGGCCGTCCCAGCGCCCGCAGCGACCAGCACCCCGGAGGGCGCCCTGCTCAGAGCCAGCACCGTGCCCGGTAGGGCGTCCCCGACTGACGCCGAAGCGACTTGTGCCGACCAGACCTTGACGCGCCGGCCTTTGATGGCCGCGAACGCTCCCGGCTTGGGCGTGACGCCGCGTAGGCGGTTGCGGATAACTTCTGCCGGCTCTTCCCAGCGCAGATAGCCGTCTTCCGGGGTGATCGCGGGGGCGTAGGTGGCCAGAGAATCATCCTGCGGATGCCGGGCAATCGTCCCGGCAGCCAGACCGTCCAGGGTGTCTACCAGCAGACGCGCGCCGAGCGCGGCGAGCTTGGGCGTGAGCGTGCCGGCGGTATCGTCCGGCTCAATAGGCACCGACTCGGCCAGCAGGACATCGCCCGTGTCCAGCGTGGCCTCCATCCACATAGTCGTGACGCCGGTGACGGTCTCACCCGCCATGATGGCGCGCTGGATCGGGGCCGCACCGCGATATTTGGGCAGCAGCGAGCCGTGGACGTTGATGGGGCCAAGCGGCGGCAGATCCAGCAGCGCCTGCGGGATGATCTGCCCAAAGGCGGCCAGGGCCAGAACGTCGGGGGCGAGGGCGCGCATCGTCTCGATAAAGCTTGCGGCGCGCACGCGCTTGGGCTGTAGAACCGTCAGGCCGTGCCGCTCTGCCGTCTTCTTCACCGGCGAGGCGGCAAGCTGACGGCCCCGGCCCTGCGGCTTATCCGGCTGCGTGACGACCGCCAGGATCGCGTGCCCGGCCTCCAGCAGCGCCTCAAGCGAAGGGACGGCGAACTCCGCTGTCCCGAAAAAGACCACGCGCAACTTGCGCCGCTCCATGCGTCTCCCTCCGCGCCCCGCCGCTACTCGCGCGGCGCTCCGTTCTCATCATCGGCGGCAGGGTCGATCACCCACTCCAGCGTGTCGGGGTCGGCCCGGTCAATGAAGAGGATGCCGTCCAGGTGATCGATCTCGTGCTGGATGACGCGCGCCTCCAACTCCGAGGCCCGGCGCGTCACCTGCCTGCCGCGCGGGTCAAAGCCTTTGACTCGTATCTCCATCGCACGGCGCACGCGGCCTTGCAGACCGGGAATCGAGAGGCACCCTTCCGGCGGGTCCCACTGTTCCCCCCGCATCAGCACAATTTTCGGGTTGACCAGCACGCGCAGCCCCTCGCCGACATCATAGATGATGACGCGGCTGGAGACGCCGATCTGGGGCGCCGCCAGGCCCAGGCCGTTGGCCTCCCGCATGATGACGGTCATGCGCTCTGCAAGCTTCTGGATCTCCGGCCCAAAACGCCCTACCGGGCTGGCGACCTGCTGCAAGATCGGATGGCCCAGCTTGACAATGGCCTCATGGCGCTGCCACGCCTCCCGCAGTATAGGCGGAATCTCAAGCGGCAGAGTAGAAGTGCTCGTCGGCATGATGACGGTATCCCTCACGTCCCGCACAGAGCAGGGACAAATCTGCGTACATTATACACCACAATCCGATGGAATGCAGGCCAAAGCCGGCAGCCAATCAGAGGAAAACGCGCAGAGCGTGCGCGTCTGGCGCAGGCAAGAGCACAATTCCGCTCGGTTTGTTGAAACAGATCGCGTGGTCGTTTCGTCAAACAGATCGAGAACGTATCCATGCCTGGATATGGATAGACACCCTCAACCGTGTGGCTCCCTCTCAAAAGGTGTGCGCTTCAGGAGAGGCGTCAATACCAGGGGGAGGGAGGACCTGGATGTGTGGCAAGAGGCGCTAAGGGAGGGAACCCACCATGCCTGCCGAAGATGCCGAAGCTACCCGCATGGTGCGCGCGCAGATTACGCGCCGCTATGTGGATTCTTCCCAACTCGATGTGCGTGTCATACACGGCACCGTCTATCTGCGGGGCGTCCTGCGCCCCCTGCGGACCCACCGGGACATAGACCTGCAAAAGGAGATGGAGACCATCTCCCATATCCTGCGCCAGAAACCCGGCATCCGCGAAGTTGTCTGGGAGGCGACCATCCGCGGCTGAGGCCGTTTTGCTGCCAGCGCGCGCCGCTTCCCGCGACCAGTTTCCGCACTTCTCTTCCGGGGCCGGCAAGGAGAACCCTCCTTGCCGGCCCCTGTCACGCGCTCCATTCTCAACTAAAGGACAGGCCCTGGTGATAGACCAATCCCTTTCCCATACTCTGCGTATCGTCGGGTTGATCCCGGCACGGCTGGCGGCAACGCGCCTACCGAATAAGCCGTTGATAGAGATAGCAGGCTGGCCGATGGTGCGCCACGTCTGGGAGCGGGCCCGCCGCGCCCGTGGGCTGACCGAAGTCGCCATCGCTACCCCGGATGAAGAGATCATGCGGGCCGTCGAAGCGTTCGGGGCGCGGGCTATCCGCACGGCGGCCAGCCACCGCTCCGGCACGGATCGGCTGGCGGAGGCCGCTTTGCATCTGGGATTGGCCCCGGAGGACATCGTCGTCAACATCCAGGGGGATGAGCCGCTGCTGGCCCCGACCGCCATCGAAGCCGTCCTCGCTCCGCTGCTGGCCGATCCCGGCCTACCGATGGCAAGCCTCATGTGTCCATGCCCGTCCGAAGACCTGGAGAACCCCGCCTGCGTCAAAGTCGTCTGCGCCCTCAGTGGCGACGCGCTCTATTTCTCGCGCGCTCGCCTGCCCTATCCCCGCAATCCCGATGCCGCCGCGCCCGTGATGCAGCATATCGGCCTGTACGCTTACCGCCGTCACTTCCTGGCAGCCTATGCCGCGCTGCCCCCCACGCCCCTGGAGCAGGCCGAATCCCTGGAACAGCTGCGCGTGCTGGAGCATGGATATCGGATTCGCATGGTGCGCGTGGAGACAGCTCCCATTGGGGTAGATACCCCGGAAGACCTGGCGCGCGTCCGCCGTCTGCTCGCCGCATCCCCTCCACCGGAGAGCGCCGGATAGCCCTTTTTGCCTGACGACGCCCGGAAAGGGAGGAATTCGGCCCCGCTATGCCTGACTAGAAAGCTGAGCCGAGGGCCGCCTGCCCCGTCATCGGTGGCGGGCGAATGAATTCCTTGCAACAAAAGCACCAAGTCGGCCTACGCCGACTTAACCCGAACCCGCGCAGGCGGGTTTTGTGCCTTGGTTGCTACTGCCAGTGTCGGCAGGGTTACGGCCCCTGCCTCCGCCTGGCGAGGCTTTCGCCGCCCGAAAAGAAAACGGCAGGACTCTGGCTATCGGCATAAGAGGCAGGAGAGAATTACTATATGGATAAGGTACGAGTCGGAATTATCGGAACGGGCGGCATAGCCCAGGGTCACATCAAGCGCCTGATGGCCAATCCCAATGCCGAGGTCGCCGCCCTCTGCGACATCCGGGACGAAGCCCTCAAGCGCACGGTCGCCAATCATCCCGGCCTGGAGAAGGTTCCCCAGTTCCACGACTTCCGGGACATGCTGGCGAGCGCGAATCTGGATGCCGTCCACATTGATACCCCCCACACCACCCACTACGAGCAGATCATGGTCAGCCTCGACCACGGCAAGCACGTCCTCTGCGAGAAGCCGATGGTCTGCTCTGTCGAGCACGCGCACAACGTCTTGAACAAGATCAAAGAGACCGGCAAAGTCTTTGTGCTCTCTTACCAGCGGCACTACCAGCCGGAGTTCCTCTATATCCGCGACGCCATCGCCGAGGGCAAGATCGGCGAAGTGCAGTTCGTGCAGGGGTTGCAGTGCCAGGGCTGGCTCAAGGGCTGCCGGGGCAGCTGGCGGCACGACCCGGCCTTCAGCGGCGGCGGCCAGCTCAACGACTCTGGCTCCCATCTGCTGGCCGTGCTGCTCTTTACCACCGGGCTGACCGTGGATCGCGTGGCCGCCTTCATTGATAACCTCGGTGTGCCAGTGGACATCAACTCCGCGCTCACCATCGAGTTCGTCGGCGGCGCCCAGGGCAACATCTCGGTCGTCGGCAACGCCCCAACCTGGCATGAGGACATCACGATCTGGGGAGACAAGGGCATCTTCTTTATGCGCAACGGCAAGCTGGAGGTTTGCGGCGCCGACGGCAAGCGCTTCATGCCGACCGCCGAGCAGATGCCTCGCGGCAGCGCGCCCGACGATAACTTCATCAACGCCATCCTCGGCAAGGAAGAGGTCGGCTCGCCTGCCATCTGGGGGCTGCGCGTCATCGAGCTGACGGAGGCTGCCTGGCAGTCTGCCGCCGAGAACCAGATTATGCAGGTCAAGCACATCGGCCTCTAGAGAGTGAACCTAGACCTCACCCCCGACCCCTCGTTAGGGTGTAGGGTATAGGGGGTAGGGGATAGGGGGTAGGGGGTAGGGTCGCCCTCATCCCCGGCCCTTCTCTCTGCCAGGGAGAAGGGAGAGTAGAAGCCAACAAGGTCTCTGCCCACGTAGGTGGGCAGCGGGCCTCGCTAGGCGGAGGGCTGTGGCAAGGCGGAGGCAGGGGCCGTAACCCTGCCGACCCTGGCAGTCCATTGCAGGTCCGACCCTAGCAGCGCCCCACAGCGGCAGGGTTTAGCCTGCCGGGGAACAGAAGCCAAGTCCCCCTCTCCCACGCTGCGGGAGAGGGGAAGGGGGTGAGGATATCCCTATCCCCTACCCCCTATCCCCTACCCCCTATACCCTACACCCTATACCCTAACGAGGGGCCGGGGGGTTAGGTCAAACAGAATCCCTGGCGGTGGGCACAAGGGGCAGGTCAGATGCGAATGGGAACGCGCTGGCCGGTAGTAGCCGACTCGATAGCCCCGAACACCATCGCCAAGCTCTTAATGTTGTCGTGGCACTCGCCCATCGGGGTGGCACCGGTCTTAAGGGCATGAAGAAAATCGCGCAGCGACCCGGCGATGCCGTGGTGTCCCTCCTCTACATGTGCTGCGTGCGCCTCGGTCTTATGGTGGAACCCGGTCTTTTCGACCACCACGTCGGCTACGGGCGCGCCGTGCCCGTCCCAGGTCGCCGTGCCGTTGGGGCCGACCGCGCGCCATTCTCCCTCCCAGGAGGTATGTCGTCCCTCACTGCACCAGGAACCGGCATACAGGTAGCGCAGGCCGTCCGTCATCTCGAACAGGGCGTTGGCGCAGGCATCGCCCTGGTACCAGCTCCACGCCGGGTTATACTCCTCGCAGTAGACGGAGATGGGGTCGGCGTCGCTGAGGTAGCGCGCGGCGTCGAAGGTATGGATCGCCATATCGAGCACGAGCACGTGCGCCATCTCGTCTCGGAAGCCGCCAAAGTGAGCGCCGAGGAAGAAATCGGACTTGAGGATGCCCAGCGGCCCGATAAGCTGCTCGATTAGCCCACGGAAGGCGTGCAGGCGGGGATCGTAGCGGCGGCTCTGGCTGACCATGTAGAGCTTGCCCGCTTTCTCGGAGGCCGCGACCATCTCCCGCGCCTGTTCCATCGAGGCGGCCATCGGCTTCTCGCCCAGGACGGGCAGCCCCGCCGCCAATGCCTGTAGCGTGACGTCGCGATGCGCCTCCGGGACGGTGACATCCACCACGAAATCGGGCTTCGTCTCCGCGATGGCCTTGCCCAGGTCGTCCCCGGTATAGATACCGGCAAATCCCAGCTCGTCGGCGGCCGAGGCGGCCGCTTCGGGGCGAATATCCACCCAGCCGACTACCTGCGTCTCCTCGCAATCCTTGAGGTTGCGGCCCCACGAGCGGCCCATGCCGCCCGCCCCGACAATCAACGCCTTAGCCATGATTCCCCTGCCCTCTCCCTATTGGTAATGAATGGAACGCTTGCTCCGTCGCGCACCGGAATTTGGAGACCTTGCTGCGCGCTGCGTCGCACTCTCAATGCTGGAATGACGGGAACGCTCACTCCGTCAGGCCGTGCCGCGCGGCCAGCATGGCCGCCTCCGTCCTATCGTTGACCTGGAGCTTGAACAGAATATTGCTGATGTGGTTTTTGACGGTTTTCTCCGAGATATACAGGGCTTCGGCAATCTCCCGGTTGCGCTTGCCGGTGGCGACCTCCTTCAAAACCTCGATTTCCCGGTCCGTCAGCTCGGAAAAGAGTTTAAGGTCGGCGGCGCGCTGCGCGCTGATGCGGTTGAACTCGGTCAGGACACGGGCCGCGATGGAGGGGTGCAGCAGGCCGTCCCCGTGTGCGATAGCGCGGATGGCGGCCACCGTCTCCTCCGGGGGACTGTCCTTGAGCACATAGCCGAGCGCGCCCGCCTTGATGGCCTGGAACACGTTGGCGTCGTCATGGTAGATGGTGAGGATACAGACGCCTACGTTGGGCATCTCTTGCTTTACTTTCTGGGTAAGCTCAATGCCGTTCATTTTGGGCATATTGATGTCGGTCAGCAGCACGTCCGGCGTCTTTTCGCGCACCAGGCACAGCGCCCGCTCACCGTCTCCTGCCTGCCCGACGACCTCAATATCGTCCTCCAGCACCAGCAGCCGCGCCAACGCCTCGCGCGTCAGCCGCTCATCCTCCCCAATCACGACCCGAATCCTGGCCATGCCTGTCCCTCCGCCGTTAGTCCCTAGATACCTGGCTATTCGTTGCAGCGGGGTTACGTTCCTGCCGCCTGAAATCAGCAACAATCCCTGCGCCGAAGCGTTGGGAATAAGCTAATCTCCGCCAGCTCTCAGCGAGGAGTTATAGAAACATAGCTTTACCTTTCCGCTCTGGCGATCACTCCGGATTCCGGCAGGATATGCGCGGCGACATCGGTAGGGATGTCCGGCAGCGACAGTGGCAGCGCATGCCCCTGGCAGACAGCGGTTTGGTGTCCCGTCACTTCGCCACGCCAGGTATCCCACCACTCGATCCGATATCGTCCGTCCGGCAGGCCGTGCACCACCGTCTCTGCGCCGCTAATCGCCGGGATTGGCTTCTTCTCGGCGACGTTCTTCCAGTTATGCAGCGCGTTTTGCGCCCAGAGGATCGCCTGCCTGCCGTTGGAGAGCGCGTAGAGGTTCATCTGCGGATACCGGCTGCTGCGGTAGCCCGTGAGGGTAATACGCTCCAGGCTGGCCCAGTCCCCCTCCACATTATCGAGTGTGATGGCATGTTCGCCCGCAGGAACCTCAATGCCATAGTCCTTATGGTACTGGGCGACCCAGTTGCCGTACTGCTTATTCTGTTCTGTCTTCTCGTATTCCGGCTTGACGTTGGGATCCGAGGAGGGCGCGGCGGCAAGCGCGATCTCGCGCACCGGCCTGCCGTCCAGCAGAAAGCGGATGCGGGCAAAGGTGGAAACCTCGTTCACGCGAACGATAAACCGGCCCGGATGCGTGAAACGGACGTGGAAGGTCGGCGTCGTGCGCAGGTCCGCTTTTCCCGGTGAATAGAGGTACTGGGGAAGCGTGGCGCTGCCCGCCAGGCCCTGCGGCGTGATCGTGAATTCCGAAAAGTTGTTTTTGCCCCAGCCGCTATTGACGGGCAAGGTCAGGTCGGTGAAGGTTTCCGGGCCGCTCAGTACGCGCGCCGGGTCCACGGCAAGAGGTTTCCAGACGCCGCTCGTCCAGGGAACCGTGTCGGCGAAGCGCCGGGCTGAGGTAAACGGCGCGTAAAGGTGCAGGGGATGGACATAGTTATCCCACCACCAGAGCATCGCCGTTCCCGTATCTCCGGTCGCCATCGCCGCCCACATGCCGTTATGCATATTGACGCCGTGCCCTTCCGGGTCGTACTTGCGGTCGGTATCGCGCCAATCAATGCCGAACTCGGCCATCAGGTGCGGCTTGTCGTAGCCAAAGAAGTGGCGCGCGTCGCTGGCGACGACCGGGGCGTGATCGGCGATGTCGCCGGTTCCATAGTGGTGGGTCTGCGTGAAGTCCACCTCCGGAATCTTCCAGATCGCGTCGTTGCCGTAGGTGTTCGTAATCAGGTGCCGGTAGGGATCCAGGATATGCCCCTGGAACGCGCCCGTTCCTTTCAGAAACTGCGCCATTTCGCCTACCCAGAAGGCCGGAGGATTGGCTTCGTTCCAGAACTCCCACGCCTGAATGCCCGTGCGATAGCCGTACCGCGCCACGATATAGCGTAATCGGCGCCGATAGAGTTTGCGCGCCGTGGGATTGGTCCAGAAATCCTCCGGCCTGGCGCAGGGGCCGCCATTGGCCGCATTATAGGGATTGTGCGGCCACTGCCCTTCGCCAAAGAAGCCGCCCGTGGTAAACTCGCCGTAGGTTCCGAAGGTGAGCATGGTGTAGATGCCGTGACTCTCTGCCAGGTCCAGGATTTTATCCAGCTTCCAAGCGTTGGCCAGGTTATAGACGCCCAGGCCGTGATACCATCCGGTGCTCCACTTGTCTTTGATGTCCTGCATCCACTCCAGGCCCGTGTTCCAGGTGTTCATCCAGACCCGAATCCAGTTGCCGCCCGCCTTTCCCAGCGCGCTCAGCCAGTCCTCATAATCATAGGTGCCGCGCGATCCGCCCCATCCCATGTTTTCCCCGACCGCGAAGTAGGGCTTTTCGCCATCAAAGGCAAACACATGCGGATTGCGACGGCTCCGGCGGATAAATCCCGGATTGCGCGAAGGAATCACCCGGAAAGTGCGGGCCGGCAGGCGCACGGTTCCTGTCCTGTCGCGGGCCGCGATCCGGTATTTCCAGACGCCGACGGTATCCGGGGCGAAGCGCACCTTCCAGACAGGCCGGGCAGTCGGCTCCAGGGTTTCGTTCCTGCCCTCCAGATGCCGCACGTACTCCTGGTACAAAAAGCCATCTACCGTGACCGTCTTGCCCTGCGGGCTCGTGAATTGGGCCGTGACAGCGATCTCTTCGGGATCGAAGGGATTGGCATAGTTGGCGCGGAGATCGAGCGTCAGATCCAGCTTGTGGTAACGCGGCACTGTCTGAAGGTTGCTGGTCACGGAACGGAGGGCTAATTTCTCATGATCGGCAAAAGGCGTTTCCGCCTGCGCGAGAGGACCGAACGGCAGCGTCAGCGCTGCCGCCAGAAGAAGATACATGGCACACTCCTTAAAAGATTCACCACCCACCTTCGGCTAGAGACACAGAGGCACAGAGACAGACCGGAGAATCCGCGAAGAACGCGAACATTCATCCGCAGTTTGTGGTGAGGAAGGCCCAGGGAAGATATGGGTAGGTACGCCTGCGGCATATTCTGATTCTACCGCAACTAGTGTTATTTTGTTTAAGCAAATTTTCATATTGCGGAGGAGGCAGGGAACCTATCTTGCGCGCGCAGTCTAAAAGGTAGGCGACTACAAATGTAGCTGTGGTGCGAGCAATACTGACTACAGCCGTCGTCCAGCAAGTAAAAGGAGGAGGATGCCATTGATAACAGGATGAGCGTTACCATCTGTTGCTGCCATCGTCGTTTTGCTGCTTTTGCCCAACGCGGCTTCAGGGAAATCGAGAGATTTACTTCATCAGGGAGATTTCTGCCATCTCAGAAAAGAGGAGATTCACCCATGCGTTACTTGCTTCGAGGAATGCTTACCCTCATTGCGTTCCTGATGTGCCTGCCTACCTTAGCGCAAACGCGCTATAGCATTATCAAATTAGCCATTCCTGCCGGTTATGAGAGCGCCTCTGTCCAGGGCATCAATAACCGGGGGCAGGTGGTCGGCAGCGCGACCCGTGCGGATCTAACCCCCTACTACCACGAAACGACCCACGCCATCCTCTGGGACCCGATCCAGGGGATAAAAGACCTCGGCACGCTCGGCGGTAGCAATAGCAAAGCGGCTTCTATCAACAATCTTGGACAGGTCACGGGGCAGTCAGAGACGAACCTGGTGGCGCCAACCGGCCAGGTCATCACCCACGCCTTTCTCTGGGACCCTCTTCTCGGGATGCAGGATGTCACTCCCCCGTCCGGCTATCTCTTTGGCTTCGGCTTTGGCATCAATGATCTGGGGCAGATAGCCGGCCAGGCGATACGCATCCTGGGACCGAACGCCTCCGTGGCTGTCCGCTGGGATAGTCCCACCAGCGCCCGCAACCTCGGCACGCTGGGCACAGGCGACTCATCCAGTTACGCTTTAGGCATCAACAACTTGGGCCATGTGGTCGGCCAATCGGGAATTTCTGTCCGGAATAGCTTCGGTTATTTCCCGTATCACGCCTTCCTCTGGGACAGCGTGCACGGCATGCGCGACCTCGGTTCCCTGGCTCCGGCGGCAGGGAATTACAGTGAGGCGAAGGCAGTGAACGACCTCGATCAGGTCGTCGGATGGACGGAAACGCCCGAAGACGGCCCGCAGGCTTTTCTCTGGACAGAAGACGCAGGAATGCAAAACCTGGGCGTTCTTCCCATCCCAGGAGGAGGCGGAAGCAGCGCTGTTGCCATCAATAACGCAACCCAGGTCGTTGGGGGGTCCATCATTCGCGGTGGCCTGGGCCGGGCCTTCCTGTGGGATCGCGCACACGGCATGGTGGACCTCAACTTCCTGATCCCCGGCGGCAACGGATTCGTGATGCTCGGCGCACTCGGCATCAACGCACAGGGCCAGATCATTGCGGCAGGCAACGACAACAACGACCCCATAACCAACGGCCCTCCCAATAGCGTCTTTCTGCTGACGCCCAATCCGCCTGCACTTACCTTCGCGGTGGATAAGACGGCGCAGGTCCGCGTCAGTCGCTCCGGTTTTCGCGGGAACTATGCCAGCTTCACGCTTTTCCAGACACTGACGCTCAAAAACGTAGGCAGCACGCCAATCCAGGGGCCGATCTCTGTGGTTCTGGACGGCCTGGACCCGGCGACGCTGGTCGCCAACCGCAGCGCGGCGACCAACTACATCGCTCCGCTATACAGCCAGTACATCAACGCCAACCTGGGGCCAGGGAATCGGCTTGCGCCGGGCGCGTCCGTCAACGTCAGACCCCAATTCTTGCCCTATGGCGACCTCTTCTACAGCACGCGAATACTGGCCGGCCCCGGCGCACGCTGATCTCTGCCCGAAAGGAACATACGATAGAGGCAGGTCGGTTCGCCATTCTCTGTTTGCTGATCTTCAAGCCGAAAGGAATAGATTTCCATGAACAGAATCAGAAGGTGGTTCTCTTTTTTCCTGGCGACAGGAGCGTGCGCGACGCTGATCGCCCCTGCAAAGGGGCAAGCGCCTGTGTTCCTCCATGTGGATCTGGATACATCCGCCCTGGTCGGGCTGCCCAGCCCGCCAGCGCCCTTCTATCTGGATTTTCAACTCCTTGACGGCAGCCTGACTCTGGACGCGGTCAATACGGTAAAGATAGAGAATTTCCAATTCGGAGGCGGTATGCCTTCCGGGACGCCGCTCCCTACCGGCGATGCTGTGGGGGATTTGTCCTCAACAGTTACGCTTCAGGATGATTTCTCTACCTTCAATGACTTTGTCCAGCCCTTCGTTCCAGGGAACAGGCTGAGCTTTGATGCCGTGCTGACGACAAATGTAGATGCGGGAGGCACGCCGGACGAGTTCTCCTTCGCAATCTTGCAGCAAGCCAACAACTTCTTTGGGTTCGCGGAGATACCAACGGAAGGACCGGGGGATGCTCTGCTCACCGTAGACCTGGACGGGCCGATCCCCACCTTGAATACCTACGGGTCGGACCTGACGCGGACAGACATCGCCCTGCCCGCGCCCGTTGCGCTGTTCGTGCCGGGACCGGGCGTATCTACGCTGCTGGCAAGCTTAGCTCTCTGCGGCGCGTGCCTTTCGCCCCTGCTCCGCCGCCGCATCTGATCGCCGTACCCCAATACAGCAGCCCTCCCTGCGCGGTTTACCTAACCCCCCGCCCCCCTTCCCTACTCGCTCGTACCTCGCTAGGGAAGGGGGGGACACAAGCTTGTGCCTCTGATGGCGGCTCCTCTTGACTTCCCCGTGGCGTACCGCCTTCCGACACCCCCTTCCCTACGAGGGAAGGGGGACGGGGGGTTAGGTCAGGAAGAGCCGGGGGTGAGGGCTATTTCTGGGCGGCATGTTGCGGTTCGACGGAGGCCAACACGACCGATCTCGGAATGCAGGCTGTAAGCAATGCCCTCGGTCAGCGGAACAGCTTTGGGGCGAACTCGATCAGATAGTTCCGCCAGTTGATCCAAGTGTGCCCGCCTGGCGACTCCGCGTAGACCACATCGAAGCCATGCTTCTTGAACAGGTCTACCGTAGCCTTGGTGGTCGCAAGCAGAAAATCGTCTTTTCCCGTGCTAAACCACAGCAGCTTCAGGCCCTTCTTCAGGTTGGCGTCGTCCAACTCGGCTCGGTGCTGCTCTTCCCAGGGAAAGGGCGCGTTTGCGGGTGCGGCAGAAGCCTCGGAGCCTGCCGGCCTGGGTGGGCCGACAATGCCGAAGAGGCCCGAGCTGTAGACGCCGATGTAGGCGAACTTGTCCAGGTGGGGAATGGCGATGTTGAGGGTCTGGCTTCCACCCATGGACAGCCCGGCGATGGCGCGGTTCTGCCGATCATTGAGGGTACGGTAGTTCTTCTCCACGTAGGGCATGATGTCGGTAACGAAGTCCTGCACGAACTCATCCACCGGCGGCGGGCTGCCGGGGCGCGGGGGCGTGAATCCGCCGAACGGGCGGGTGTGCCCGGCGGGCATCACGACAATCATGGGCTTGGCCTTCCCGGCCGCGATCAGGTTATCCAGGATGAACCCGGCGCGTCCGACGGAAGGCCATGCATCGTCGCTGTCTGAGGCCCCGTGCAGCAAGTAGAAGACGGGGTACTTGCCCTTGCCCTGCTCGTAGCCGGGCGGGGTGTAGACGTGCATCCGGCGGAATTTGCCCAGGGCCGTCGAATAGTAGGTCACGGAGGCTACCGCGCCATGGGGGACATCCTTCGTGTCCATGAAGTCCGAGCCGGGGACGTAGACGAGGCTCCAGACGTTATTGTTGGACTCGCTCACGGACGGGCTGCGGGGGTCCACGACCGGGACGCCGTCCACGTTGAAGGTGTACCGGTACGCGCCGGGGTCGAGAGGGCCGAGCGTGACCTCCCAGACCCCGTTCTCGCCTTTGGTCATCGCTACGCCCGGCCCGACGCCCGGGATGTCGCTGCCCGTGAGGCGGACCGCCTGCGCCTGCGGCGCGAAGAGGCGGAGCGTGAGGCGCCGGTCCGCAGAGACCTCCGGCGACACGACGGGCGGGGGCGGCTGTTCGCGACCGGGCGCCGGGGGTTGGGCGCAGGCGGCCGCCGCCAGACCGACTATCGGAATGAGGATGCCCGCGATACGATGGAGCATCATGTCGATGTTCATGTTCTCTCCTTCCTGGGATGTCATTTAGCGAGTCGCGGCGCCCTGTAGCTGCATTGTGCCGGCGAGGGGAGTTGACCGCGACGACCCGCCCACAAACACCTTGTATTCTCCGGGCACGAGCTCCCAATCCTCCTTTTCGGCGTTGAAGATGGAGAGAAACTGCGGCTCCAGCACCAGGGTGATCGTCTTCGAGGCGCCGGGGGCCAATTGCACCTTTTCCCAGGCGACCAGCCGCCGGGGCGGCTCGTTCGCCACAGAGGGAAGTCCAATGTAGACCTGCGCGATCTCCGCGCCCGCGCGCTTGCCCGTGTTCCTCACGGTAAACGTCACGCGGCCCGGCGCCGCCTCCAGCCCGGAATAGGCGAAGGTGGTATACGAGAGGCCATGGCCGAACGGGAAGAGCGGCTCTTTTCCCTCGGCGTCGAACCACTTATAACCGACCTTCAGCCCTTCGGTGTAGTCTATGTCGAAAGGCGGCAGTTGCGGGAACTTGGGCGCGTCGGGCGGGGCGCCGGGGAACGCCACCATTCGCGGGGTGAGCGTGGACCCGGGAATCTGCGGGTGCGGGAGGTCGGCCTCCGTCCGGGCGAAGGTGACAGGCAGCTTCGCCGACGGGTTGACGTCACCGAAAAGAATGTTGGCGAGGGCCTCCGCGCCGCGAATGCCGGGATACCAGGCGGCCAGCACGCCGCTCGCCCGATCCACCCACGGCATCGTCACCGGCCCGCCTGTCTCCAGCACCACAATCGTGCGCGGATTGGCCGCGGCCACAGCGTCTACCAGGGCGTCCTGATGGTCAGGGAGGGCCAGCGTGGCGGCGTCCCGTCCTTCGCTCATCGGCTGATTGACGAAGACAATCGCAACCTCCGCCTGGCGGGCCAGGGCTGCCGCCGCGGCCGGATCGTCTCCCGAATCGTAGGTGATCTGGGCTTTCGGGGCCTTCGCTCTCAGCGCCTTGAGCGGCGAGGACGGGTAGTAAACCACGCGACCGAAGAAAGGCGGGCTTCCGGGAGGGGGCGGCGGAGGCGTGATCGCGTTGCCGCCGGGCGGATCTACCTGCGCCGAGCCGCCTCCGGAAAGGACCCCCACGTCCGCATGGGAGCCGATGACGGCGATGGAGCGAATGCGGCTTGCGTTCAACGGGAGCAGGCCGCGCTCATTCTTCAACAGCACAATGCTCTGCTCCGCCACGCGCTGGGCCACGTCTAGGCCGCCGAAGACATCCACGACCTTAGGAACGGGAGGATAATCCACAATGCCGGAGGCGAACTCGGTGCGGAGGATGCGGTGAACCATATCGTTCAGGCGTGACATAGGAACTTCGCCGTTCTGAACAGCCTTCTTGAGCGCTTCCCCGAAGTACTGACCGCCGGGCTGCTCCTGGTCGAGGCCCGCCAGCGCGGCCTTCACCGTGCTGTGCGTCCCACCCCAGTCGGAGAGGACGAAGCCCTTGAAGCCCCACGCCCGCTTAAGCACGTCCGTCAGCAGATAGCTGTTCTCCGAGCAGTAGTCGCCATTCACGCGGTTGTAGGCGGCCATCACCATGCCCGCGTCTGACTCCTTGAGGGCGATCTGAAAGGCCAGGAGGTCGGTTTCACGCAGCGCGCGCTTATCCAGCCTGGCGTTGGCGACGTTGCGGCCCGTCTCCTGGTCGTTTACGGCATAATGCTTCAGGTCGCCGATGACGTGCTGCTCTTGCAGGCCCCGCATCAGATGCCCCGCCATCCGGCCCGCCAGGATCGGGTCTTCGCCCTGGTACTCGAAGTTGCGTCCGTTGCGCGGTTCCCGCGCAATATCTACCCCGCCTGCTAAGGAGACGTTGTAGCCCTGATCGCGCAGCTCTCGGCCAATGAGCGCCCCGTATTCCTGCGCGAGGTCTGGGTCCCAACTGGCCGCCAGAGCGAGGGTCGAAGGCAGCGCCGTCGAGTAGCGGCTGCGCAGCGCCCCTCGGGTGACGCCGACCGAGGAGTCGGCCATGTTAAGGTCCGGGAGGCCCAGCCGGGGAATGCCGGGCACAATACCTGCGCCGCCATTGGAGCGGGCAAGCGCCGCGGCGGAAGCGGGGTCCGAGGGAGTCCCGAAGCCGGGGAAGCCCGCGCCATGCACGAGACTGATCTTCTCGTCGAGCGTCATCTCTGCAAGGACCATATCGGCGCGTTGGTCAGGTGACAGGCTCCTGTCCATCCAGGGGCCTTTGGGCGCCTGCGGCTGCCGCTGCCGAAACTGCCCGAGCGCCGGCGAACAGGCTGCTATCATGAGAAACAGACCCAGAACAACCCCAAAGCGAGAGACGTGCTGCAATGCCATGGTTCATCCCTCCTTTTCACCGGCAGCCTCTCCCTGGCCTCGGCGGTCATAAGCCTCCTGAGCGGCAAGCACTTCCGGATGGTGGTCCTCCGCCCACTTCTGCAACACCGCCAATGGCCCACAGAGAGTTCTGCCCAACGGCGTCAGGCGGTACTCGACGCGGGGCGGCACCTCCGCAAATACCATGCGCTGAACGAGGCCACTACGCTCCAGGCGTCGCAGCGTCTGCGTGAGCCTCTTCTGAGATACCCCCTCGATCTCGCGCCGGAGCGAAGTAAACCGTTTCGGTCCCCCTGTCAGCAGCCCCATAACCATCAATGTCCATTTGTCAGCAATGAGGTCCAACAGGCATCGGGTAGGACTGCCCTCGGCGTAAACGCACTGTGTTCTTTTAGTTTCCATAAAGTTACTATACCCCAGTTTGGGTTACTATTATCCATAATTTATCTTGCAGTGGAAAAGTTAGTAGCCTGCAAGGATTCGGGTAACATCCTATATGCGCAGGACGTATTACACGGTTAACACGTTCATTGCCTTTAAGTTCATAGCCTTGATTCTAGGCCCGGCTGCCTGAAGGGATAACGCCATGAGCAACCCTGACATTCTCGGCATTCACCATGTTACGGCTATTGCCTCCGATCCACAGAAGAACGTTGACTTCTATGCGGGGGTGCTTGGCCTACGGTTGGTAAAGCGAACCGTCAACTTCGATGATCCCGGCACCTACCACTTCTACTATGGAGATGAGGTCGGCACACCGGGGACTATCTTGACCTTCTTTCCCTGGCCGGGCGCGCCGCGCGGCCTCCACGGAACGGGACAGCTTACCGTCACGTCGTTTTCTATCCCTGCGGCCTCGATGGGCTGGTGGAGGGACAGGCTGAAGGCCCGTGGGGTGCAAACGGAGGGGCCATATTCGCGGTTTGATGAGGAGGTTTTGGACTTCATGGACCACGACGGGTTGAAGCTGGAGCTTGTCGCGCACCCAGGAGCCGACCTCCGCCCCGGCTGGGAGGGCGGCAGCGTGCCAGGGGATCACGCCATTCGCGGATTCTACGGCGTTACCCTCTCCGAGGAGGGATACCAGCGCACAGCCGGGCTGCTGAGCCGGGACATGGGCTTTAAAGAGGGTCCCTCATTCGGCAACCGGTTCCGCTACACGGTGGGGGAAGGGGACGCCATGGCACGCGTGGACCTCCTGTGCCAGCCCGACGACCGGCCAGGCACGGTGGCCGTCGGCACGGTCCATCACGTGGCTTGGCGCGCAGCCGATGACGGCGCGCAGCTTTCCTGGCGCACAAGGCTCGTGGACCTGGGCTACAACGTGACTCCCGTCCTGGACCGACAGTACTTCCACTCCATCTACTACCGTGAGCCTGGCGGGGTGCTTTTCGAGATCGCGACCGATCCGCCCGGCTTTACGACGGATGAGTCCATCGCAGAGCTTGGGACGCACCTGCAGCTTCCCCCCTGGCTGGAACCGCGCCGCCGCGTCATCGAGCAGATACTGGAGCCTATCCGACAGCCAGATAGCGAGGTGCCCACTCGATGATTCCCGACCTGCTCGGATTTCGTTACCGATTCCTTCCGGTGGCAGGCGACCCACGCCAGGCTCCGACGCTGCTCCTCCTCCATGGTACGGGCGGAAACGAAGACGATCTTCTCGGGCTTGGGCGCGAATTGCTGCCAGGCGCCAACCTGCTCAGCCCGCGCGGCAAGGTGTTGGAGAACGGCATGCCCCGCTTCTTCCGGCGTCTGGCCGAGGGGGTATTTGACGAGGAGGACCTCCGCCTGCGCACCCACGAGTTGGCCGACTTCGTTGCCGCTGCCGCAGACAGCCTGGGACTGGACGCGGCCCGCGTGATCGCGGTCGGGTTCTCCAACGGCGCAAACATCGCCGCCGCCCTCCTGCTGCTTCGGCCGGAGGCGCTGTCCGGGGCCGTGCTCCTTCGCGCCATGGTTCCGCTAGAGCCGGAGAGGCTGCCGGACCTCACAGGCCGGCGCGTCCTGATGTGCGAGGGCCGCCATGACCCCATCGTGCCGCGCGACAATGCGGAGCGGCTCGCCGAGATGCTGCGCCAGGCGGGAGCGGAGGTAACGCTCGCCTGGCAGGAGGGTGGCCACGCGCTTTTACAGCAAGACATACGTGCTGCCAGGGCATGGCTGGGCCCATCGGTGCGGAACGACCCCGCTTGAGAAGGAGACCGGCAAGAGGAGGCGCAAATGAACAGGACAGTCGAGGGGAACAGAGAGCGTGAGGATACGTGGCCGAGTCTTCCGCTGGCCGCATGGCAGGACACGTATAGCACGCTCCATATGTGGACCCAGATCGTGGGCAAAGTGCGCATGCGCCAGTGCCCTTTTCTAAACCACTGGTGGCACGTGACCCTGTACGTCACCAGCCGGGGCCTCACCACGGGGCCGATGCCCTATGGACCGCTTACCTTCCAGATCGATTTCGACTTCCTATCCCATAAGCTGGTGATCAGCACAAGCCAGGGATGGCGGCATACCATAGCACTCGCTCCCCGCACGGTGGCGGCGTTTTACAAGGAAGTTATGGCCGCCCTCCGCAGCCTGGATATTGACGTGACAATATGGACCATGCCACAGGAGGTGCCCGACCCGATTCCTTTCGAGCAGGACGATCAGCACGCCTCCTATGACCCGGAGTACGCGCAGCGCTGCTGGCGCATCCTCGTGCAGGTGGACCGGGTGTGCCAGCAGTTTCGGAGCCGCTTCCTCGGAAAGTGCAGTCCCGTGCATTTCTTCTGGGGCAGCTTCGACATGGCGGTGACGCGCTTCTCCGGCAGGCGCGCTCCCGAACATCCCGGCGGCGGTCTGCTTCCAACCTGGATCACCCGCGAAGCCTATTCGCACGAGGTATCAAGCTGTGGATGGTGGCCCGGCAGCGGCCCGATCCCCTACCCGGCGTTCTATGCGTATGCCTATCCTGAGCCGACGGGCTTCCGGGAGGCCAATATCCGGCCAGCCACGGCGTTCTATGCGTCCGACTTAGGCGAGTACATCCTGCCCTACGACGACGTCCGGCAAGCTGACGACCCGGACGCCGTACTGCTGGACTTCCTACAGACAACCTACGAGGCATCCGCCAACCTGGCCCATTGGGATCGGGCCGCCCTGGAGCGAGCCCCGGCTCCGTAGTAGGTTTGACGGTCGCTGCTCTCCTGGGAGCATAGCGGGCGGCTCCTTAAACTTCACAAGGGCATTCCTGTTTTGTCGGAGTCACTCTATGGATGACTTATATTCTGAATTGGATCAACGGCTCGTGAAGGCAATACAGAGAAAGTGCGTTTGCTGCTTGATCAAGGTGCCGATCCTAATGGCGACCTACGCTTCAGCCGGGAACCATTACCGCCTGCCATATGGTCAGGGAACATGGAAACCGTCCGTCTTCTTTTAGAGCGCGGTGCCAATGCAAACGCGCAAACTCAATACCACTGTCCGCTCACCTGGGCAGTCGGTGATGGCTCCATAGAGACGGTTCGTTTGCTCATCGAATGGGGGGCAGACGTTAACCCAGAAATTGTTGACTACAAACCATTAATGCAGGCAGCAAGACGGGGGAACAATGCGAGGGTTCGCTTCTTGATCGAACGAGGGGCCGACGTCAACGCCCAATCAAAAGACGGCATGACTGCCTTGAAATACGCGATTCTGAAAGGTCACCATGATACAGCCGAATTGCTTCAATTGCTTCAGCGCTTTGGAGCAAAGGAGGCTCTCGACCGTGGAGGAACATGATAACAGACCGCAGGCAGGCAGGAAAGCTGTCCTATCTGGGCGAATACTCCAGATAAGTGAACGCCAGTAGTTCGGATTTTTTTATGAATCGACCCAGTACCATTGAACTCTTCGGCGGCCTGTGTGTCAAACAGGGCGATCAAACGATCGCGCGCTTCCGCACGCAGAAGACCGCCGTATTGCTTGCCTATCTGGCCTGCTTTCTCCGAAGGACCCATCCCCGCGAAGAGCTCGTCGAGCTCCTATGGCCCGATACGGATATCGAATCCGGGCGCACCAGCCTGCGTACGGCTCTGGCGTCGCTGCGCCGTCAGTTGGAGCCGCCCGGCACGCCGGAGAATAGCGTGTTGGTGGCGGATAGGGCCAACGTTCGCCTTAACCCCGATGTCGTCTCCACCGATGTCGCTGCATTCGAGACGGCCCTGCGCGCGGCAAAGCATACGGAAGACCCTGCCGAGCGCACAGCGCACCTGACCCGCGCGGTCGAGCGGTATCGCGGCCCCCTGCTGCCCGGCTTCTACGAGGATTGGGCGCTGCGCGAGCGCGAACGGCTGGAGCAGCTATTTATCGGGGCCTCGCGTGACCTGGCGTTGGCGCTGGAGCAGAGCGGTGACTTTAGCCGTGCGATAGACTATGCGCATCGGGCCGTCACCGCAGACCCGCTGTCCGAAGAGGCCCATGCCTATCTGATTCACCTTTACGCCGCCGCCGGTCAGCCCGCCGCAGCCCAGCGCCAGTACGCCGAGCTAAAGCGCATTTTGCATAAGGAACTGGGGGAAGTCCCTTCGCCCGCCACGCAGGCCCTGGTGGAGCGGCTCTTGCAGGAGCCGAGAGCGAGTACTCTCCGGAGCACGCCGACAGCCTCCCAGAGCCAGCCTCTAAGCCCCTCCATGCCCACAGCGCCGCGCGCTCTATCGCTCGCTCCTCTGGAAGGGATCGGCTCGCCCCAGCCGCGCCTGCCGCTGCAATTGACCCGGTTCTTCGGGCGGAAAGAGGAGATCGCGCGCCTGGAGCAGATATTCGGTTCCGGCGAGACTCGCTTGTTGACCCTCACCGGGCCGGGCGGTTCCGGCAAGACACGCCTCGCCCTAGAGGCCGCCCGGCGGCTGACGGAAACTTTCGAGGGGCGCGTCTATTTCGCGCCTCTGGCCGACATCACCGACCCGCGCCTGATCGCCGGAACGCTCCTGGAGGCGCTGGGAGTGCAGCCCGCCGCCGAGGTCGAGCCGCTGGCGCAGGTAGCGGGGGCGCTGGCAGGACGGCCCGCGCTGCTGATCCTGGACAACTTTGAGCAGGTGGCGGAGGAAGGCGCGCAGGTCGTATGGACGTTGCTGGAGCGTGTCCCCACCCTGGCCTGCCTGGTGACTTCCCGGCATCGGCTCGATATCGGCGGTGAGCGCGAGTTCCCCGTGCCGCCGCTGCCCGTACCCTCCATGCCGGGCGCGCCGGAACGCCTGGCGACCTATCCCAGCGTGCGCCTCTTTGTAGACCGGGCGCAAGCGGCACGGCCCGATTTTCAGATCACCCGCGACAATGCGGCGACGGTCGCCGCGTTATGCGAGCGCCTTGAGGGCATCCCGCTTGCCATCGAGTTGGCCGCCGCCTGGGTCGGCACGCTGACGGTCGCCCAGATATTGGCGCGCCTGGAGCACCGCTTCGACCTGCTGACGAGCCGCCGCAAAGACCTGTCTCCCCGTCACCGCACGTTACGCGCCGCCATCGAATGGAGCTACCGCCTGCTGCCTGCGGAGTTGCAGCGCTTCTTCGCGCGCCTGTCCGTCTTTCAGGGCGGCTGGACGCTGGAGGCCGCTGAAGCCGTCTGTGAAGAGCCGCAAGCGCTGGAATTCCTCCAGCAGTTGCGCGAACGCTCGCTGGCGCTCTCGGAGGAGACGGCGTACGGGATGCGCTTCCGCCTGCTGGAATCGATCCGAGACTACGCACAGGAACAGTTGACGGAGGAGGAAAAGGAGGCTCTCAAGGCGCGGCACCTGGACTTCTTCCTCCAATTTGCCGCGGAGGCGCGCTGGCGCCTGCATGGGCCGGAGCAGGAGATGTGGCTGGAGCGGATCGAGCAGTACCACGACAATATCCGCGCGGCGCTGCAATGGAGCCGGGAGACGCCGGGGCGGGCCGCAGAGGGTCTGCGCCTGGCAAGCTATCTGCACTTCTTCTGGTACGTGCGGGGCCATCTTGCCGAGGGCTATCGCTGGATTACCGACCTGCTGGCCCACTGGCGCGCTTCCGGCACGGCGCAGGAGTGGATAGACCCATCAGAGGCGGCGCTGTTGCAGGCAGAAGCCCTGCAAGGCGCGGGCGAGCTGGCCTTCGCGCAGGGCGACCTCGGCGCGGCCCGCGCGTGCTTCGAGCAGACTCTAGCCCACTGGCGTGCTCCAGACGAGCGAAAAGGGATCGCCTACGCGCTCTGCTATCTGGGCATCGTGATTGAGGCGCAAGGAGAGGCAAAGCAGGCGCAGCCCCTCTTTGATGAGAGCCTGGCGATCTGGCGGGAGATGGATGATAAAGGCGGCATTGCCCACACGCTCAAATGTCTTGGCGCGAACGCCCGCGTCCAGGGCAACCCGCAGCGGGCGCAGAGTCTGTTCGAGGAGGGACTGGGGCTCTACCGCGAATTGGGAAACCGACGCGGCATCAATATGATGCTGGGCGAGATGGCCCATCTGCTGATATGGCAGGGCGAGTACCGGCGGGCGGAAACGCTGCTCCAGGAATGCCTGCTCCTCTCGGAAGAGCTAAAGGATATGGGGCATACCACGATCACGCTCTGGAACCTGGGGGACGTGGCCCGCTGTCAGGGGGACTATGTGGCGGCGCGGGCCTTCTATGAGCAGAGCCTGGCGATTGTGCGGGAACTGGGAGACAGGCGCGGGGTCGCCACGACGCTCAACTGCCTGGGCCTCATCGCGATGGAGCAGGGCGACTATACCGCCGCCTATGCCCTGTATGAGGAAGGATTGACGCTCGTGCGGGAGCTAGGCGAGAAAGAGAGTCTCGCCTCCCTGCTCAACAACAAGGGCCGGGCCTTCCAGAACCAGGGCGACTATGCCGCCGCGCACGCGCTGTACGAGGAGAGCCTGGAGATCTATCGGGAACTGGGCAATATGTGGGGCATTGCGACGATGCTGCGCACCCTGGGCAATCTGACGACCGACCAGGGCGACTATGCGGCGGCGCGGGCGTTTTATCAGCAGAGCTTAGCGATTGCGCGGGAGTTAGGCGACAAGCACGGCATCTCGATGGCGCTCTACGATCTGGGGGATATCGCCTGGCAGCAGGGCGATGCGCAGAAGGCGCGCACTTTATGGGAACAGAGCTGCGCCCTGGATCAAGAGCTAGGCATCAAAGGAGGCAGCGTGCTGGGCGCGCTCGGCACGCTCGCCACCCAACGCGGCGATTACGAGGAGGCCCGCCGCCTCTGGGGCCAGAGCCTGGCCGAGCACCAGGAGATCGGGGACCGCAAGGGCGTGGCCGAAAGTCTGGAGGGCCTGGCCGCGCTGGCAGCGGCGCAGACGCAGCCGGAGCGGGCGGCACGGTTGTACGGTGCGGCGGAAGCCATTCGAGACGCCCTCGGCTCGCCGGTCCCGTCTAACGAGCGTGCGGAATACGAGCGCAGCCTCGCCGCGCTGCGTTCCGCCCTGGGAGAGAAATCCTTTGCCGCTGCCTGGGCGCAAGGCCGCAAGCTGCCGCTGGAACAGGCCGTCTCGCATGCGCTGGCTTCCGGCTAATAAGCCCGCGATTGAACAAAGCAGAAGTAAGCATTTATCCGGAGCCGGGCACAGAACGTGCCCGGCGGCTCCCGCGTCTATGGCACGTTCACCTCTATCTTCGACGTAGCTGTGCTGCCCGCCGCGTTAAACGCCTTGACCTCCAGGGTGTGCTTGCCCTTCGCCAGCGGCCCGGTGGAGAGGGTGAACGCCTCCTGCGGTGTGTCGAAGAGGCCGTCCTTGGGCACCGCCGCGATCCAGTCGCCGCCATCCACCCGGTACTGCACTGCCGTCACCTCGATGAGCGGCTGCGAGACGCTGCCCTCCAGCTTCACGCCTCCATCTGGCCCGACAACCGGTGAGAGCATCGTCAGTTGGGGCGGCGCGTTGCAGATGATGAACGGCTCCGAGATGGCCTGCGCCGTCTGCGCGTCTACTGGGTTGCTGAGCCGATCCGAGGCGACGACCTTCAGCCAGTAGGTTCCGTCCGGCAGCGTTTTAGTGTCCCAGGTTTTGGAGGTCTCGCGCATCGTCGTTGCCCCAGCGGCCTGGCTGTCCGCGCTCTGCCGGTCGCGGACGCTCTTGAGGGCCATCTCCTTGAGGGCCGGCGGGATGCTGGGATCGTTCTCTATCCGCTTCCCCAGATCGGTCTTTCCGGCGGCAGGCGCAGCGGACTTTGCGCCGGTCGACGTGGCCTGGCTCGTCTCGGCGGCCTTGCCGTCGGTTGGCAGCGGCTTCCAGGTCGCGCCCGCGTCGTTGGAGTAGTAGAGCGCGTAGGTCAGCGTATCCTTGTCCGGGTCCTCGCCGTTCCAGCGGATCGTCTGCGTCTTGGCCCAGCGCTCGCCGCCCGTCGGGGCCTGGAACGACACCTTCGGCGCCTGGTTGCGCGGCATGTAGCCGATAGCGACCTCCCGGACGGCGGGCTGCGCCTGCGGACTGGTCGTCTCCAGCGTCAGCCGGTACTGGATAAAGCGGGCGGGCGGGCTGGTAACCGTTCCTTCGGCGGGGTAGCCGCTCACCATCTGCACCGGCGACCAGGCGCTCCAGGTCGAATCGGGCTCGGCCACGTTGCCGGTGCGCGTCTCCACACGCACGCTCGTTCCGGTCGGCGTCTGCGCGTTCCAGCGCGCCGTGCCCCAGCGGCTGATCAGGCGCGCGTCGTGGATGACCGACTCGTAGGTGCCCGTCTGGGCGCCCTGCTTGCCCGCGTTGAGCGAGGTCGTATAGATCTCGCCGACGTTGCCGGTGCCGGTATAGACGCTGCCGTCCGGGGCCACCGTTAGCGTCAGGAAATCTACCTCCTTCGGATTGTCAAGGGACTGGATGGTCGTATCCGAGGCATCTCCACTTGCCGCCGGCAGGATATGATAGATCGTGTTGACGGTGGAGGCATAGAGGGTGCCGTCCGGCGCGAGTTTAAGCCCCGTGTAGAAAGCGGTGGCGCGGTCGTAAAGGACCGCCGCCGTGCCGTCCGGGGCGATGCGGTAGAGCAGCCCTTTGGGGCCGGTGCCCGCATAGACGTTGCCGGCACCGTCCACTGCCAGCGCGGTAATCGAATTTTCCTTGGCGTCGTAGAGGACGCTGCTCTTGCCGTCCGGCGTCACCTTATACAGGGTGCCCTCGTTGCCGGTGCCGACGTAGAGGTTATCGCCGGAATCCACCGCCAGCGCCATGACGTGATCGGCGTTGGTCTTCAGGAAGGGGGTGGCCGTCGCGCTGTTGTCCCCGGCGGCGATTTTGTAGACCGTGCCGCCGCCGCCCGGCCCGATATACAGGTTGCCCTTGCTGTCCTCGGCCAGCGCGAGGATGTATTTCTCCGGCAAGGAGCGCACCAGCTTGTAGGTGCCGTCCGGCGCGACTTTAAAGAGGCTGCCCTTGACGCCGCTGCCGGCCCAGAGCATGCCGTCCCGTCCCAGCAGCAGGCTCTGCACGGCCACGACGGGTAAGGACGCGAAGGGGATGATCTGGCCCTCTTTATCTACCTTCAGGATCTTGCCGGAGGTGCCGGTGCCGGCGTAGAGATTGCCCTTGTCGTCGGCAGCCAGCGACCAGATGTAGGTCTCCGCCGTGGAGGCCAGGCGGCGCAGCGTGGGGGCCAGCCGCAGCTCCCCGTTGGCGGAGACGCTGGTTGCATAGAAGCTGCCCTGCCCGAAGTCCGTGCGCGCCGACTGCCGCCAGGTCTGGAGCTGCCTTCCGACCGGCTTATCGCTGCCGGTGTCTTCGGACTTGGCGGTAGAGGTGGAGGCCGTCTCGGTGGAGGCTGCGGGCGCGGCGTCTGTTGCCGGCTTGCCCTTCTCCGGCCTGCGCTTTTTGTTCTCCTTCTTCGTCTTGGGTTGGGAGGGCGCTTTGCTCTTGCTATCTCCGGCGTCCGGTTTGGTCTCTTCCGCCGCCATCCAGCGGTCTGCCGATGTGCCCCCGCCCTCCACGCGCGCCCCGGGCAGGCTATCCACGTCCTGCGTGCCCTCTTCATTCAGGTTGCCGGAGGGCGGATTGCCGGGCGTCGTCGGCGTCCCGCTGCCGGGAGGGTTGGGCATAGTCGGCCCGCCAAAGCTGGCATTGCCGCCGGACTGCTCCTGCGTGCTCTTGCGCACGACCGTGACAACGAGCTGCTGTGTGCCGGTGAGCACGTAGTCCGAGGGCTGGGTCGTGCGTATCTCATCCCGCTCCAGGCGCACGCCGGAATTGCGCTCCGAGCGCATCAGCGCGGAGAGATTAGGCGGCAGTTGCGAGAGCTTCTCCCCCTCCAGGGCGGGCGCGACGCTGTTGAGGATCAGGCGAGCCACCATGTCCGTGTTGGTCTCGCGCTCGTTGAGGCGAGCCACCATCTGCCGCACGTTGACCGGCGGCGTTTGCTGGTCGGTGCTGCCTCCGGAGAGAATAAACGGGCCGAGGCGCACGATGCTGGGCGCGCCGCCGCGCACGATCAGTTGATAGCGGCCCGAGGGCAGGTCGCTTGGCAGCTTGAGGGAAACCGTGCGCAGGATCGGGTCGCGGCGATAGGGCTTGAGCACAACGCCCACCTCCAGGTTATCGCCGGGCTCATAGTGGCCCTGTTTGAGGAAGATGCGCTCGACTGTGGCCGTGTTGTGGCCAGGAGTAATGTCCACCGTCATAGAGCCGCTATGGATGGGCAGCGGATAGAAGGGGTTGCCGCTGACGATGCCGGTGATGTCGGAGAGATCCTGGGGGACGGCGCCGGAAATATCGTCGGCGTCAAAGACTAGGTTCGTGCGCGTGACGCGCCCGACCTCATCGGCGTCCAGGGTCGTGGTCACGCGGGCCATCGCATCGCCCGGTTCGCTGTGCAGAATGGTCACGGCGGCGCGCGCCACATAGCGCAGCAGCGGCGGCGTCAACTCCGGATGCTGGAAGACCTGGCTGCGGAAGGTCTGGCTGCGATGATTCATGTGGTCGCGAACGGTGACCGTAAAGGGAATCAGGTGCGGCATACGGCCCAGCTCGCCGCTGACCGAGAAGTTGCGATCCTGCATCAGCGTGCCGAGGACCGACCCGGTAACGGCCATGATATGCGAGGTCTCGTAGCCGGGGAAGACGTCCACGACGTAGGCGGAGGTAATGGCCGCCTCCAGCGGCCCCAGCCCCATCAGGGGATGGCCGAAGCCGAGGATGCGGTTGCCGCGCCGGTACGTTACGGTGCCGTAGGCGGTAAGCTCGATATCGCCGGTCGCCAGCGAGGTTCCAAAGACGGAGCCGGGGCGCAGCGGAGCGGCCTTGAACGGATGCTTGCCTCCGCTGCCACCCCCGCGCACGATCATCACGTTATAGCCGAGGCGGGTGAGCTCCTGTTGCAGCCAGGCGCGGTCCCGCTCGCTGCCGCCGGTGATGGACATCATGGAGGTCGCCGGGTGCATTACGGCCATCGTGGCGGTAGAGTGGCGCGGGTCGTCCAGGTGCGCGTTCAGGACCAGCTTCGAGATGCGGCGGTTGCCAACCACAATCGGGTGCGGCAGCGTGGCAACGCGCGTGCGCAGGGGCGTCGGCCAGTTCGCTCCGACCCTGGCGCCTTCCGAAGCGGCCTTGGGCGCATTTTTCTCGGCGGGCTGGAAGTAGCTCGGATGCTGGGGGATGGCGGGGTCCCACGCCTCCAGCATGTCCTCGATGGGCGTCACCATGCCCAGCGGCTCTTTCGGAAACTCCTCGCCCATGGAGAAAGCCCCGATGATCTTGTTGCCGATATAGATCGGGCTGCCGCTCATGCCGTGGATAAGAAGGGCGCTGCGCCGGGTGATCGGCCCGCCCTGCATTCGGATCAGGATCAGGTCGTGGCCGACGTTCTCTTTGCGTAGGATGCCGATGATTTTAACCTTAAAGCGCGAGATAGTGTTGCCCTTGAAGGTGGTCAGGCCGTAGCCCTCCATACCGGGCTTAACCCGGCTCAGCGGCAGGATATCGGAGTAGCGGGGCGCGGCGGCCCGCGCAGAGGCCGTCGGCAGTAACAGGCCCAGGCAAACCAGAGCCCAAAAACCCACGACGCTCGACGTGACGCGCCGGGGGATCAACGCTTGATAAAGGGCGGACATGGAGATTCTTCCCTCCTGATGGAACCTGTAAGACATGACGGATAGGCAGCGGGGCCAACCCGGCGGGGTCAGTAGGGGTTGACCAACGGCTCGGCAACGGTCTCCAGTTGCTCGCCGTCGGCGCTGACACGGCGGAAGAAACAGGAGCGATAGCCCTCATGGCAGGCCGCACCCACTTGCTCGACCTTCACCAACAGGCAGTCCTGATCGCAGTCCACATAGACTCCTTTAACGTTCTGAACAAACCCGGACGTTTCCCCTTTAACCCAGAATTTCTGGCGAGAGCGGCTCCAGAACGTGACGCGCCCACTGGCGAGGGTGCGCTCTACCGCCTCCTTGTTCATATAACCAAGCATTAACACATCGCCGTTGGCCGCATCCTGCACGACGGCGGGGATGAGGCCGTTAGCGTCAAATTTCAATCCTTGCGGAACCTGCACGAATCCATTCTCCTTAAATGTATACGCAACTCACCGGCAATTGGCTCACCTTCTTAGCCTACCCCCCCGGCCCCACTGCTAGGGTCGGCGCTACAACGGTTCGCGCCTCCGCCTAGCGATCCTACGAGGGAAGGGAGGGACCCGGCTTCTGTTCTCCCTTCTCCCTAGCAGGGAGAAGGGCCGGGGAGGAGGGTAGAACAAGGCTTCTCCTCTCCCCTCTCCTTGCGAAGGAGAGGGGCCGGGGGTGAGGTCTACCGAAATCAGCGCACACAGACGCCGTGCGCGGCCAGATATGCCTTGATCTCGGCAATGGTATGGTGTCCATCGTGGACCATAGAGGCGATCAGGGCCGCGTCCGCCTTGCCTTCCGTGAGGGCTTCCAGGCAGTGATGGGGCGTGCCGGCGCCCCCCGAGGCGATCACCGGAATCTGGACGCGCTCGGCCACGGCGCGGGTCAATTCCAGGTCGTAGCCGATCTGAGTCCCATCCCTATCCATGCTCGTAAGCAGGATCTCGCCTGCGCCCAGCGCCTCGGCCCGCTGCGCCCACTCCAACGCATCCACGCCGGTAGGCGTGCGCCCCCCATGCACAAACACCTCCCAGCGCGGTGAGCCGTCCGGCTTTTCACCCACGCGCTTAGGATCAATGGCCACTACCACGCACTGCCGCCCGAACTGCGCCGCCGCCTCGCTGAGAATCTCCGGGCGCTGGATGGCGGCGGTGTTGACGGCGACCTTATCGGCCCCGGCGCGTAAGATCTTGCGAAAATCGTCCACCGTGCGGATGCCGCCGCCGACGGTGAAGGGAATAAAGACCTGCTCGGCCACGCGTGCGGCCACCTCCACGATGAGGTCGCGCCGCTCGTGGCTGGCCGTGATGTCCAGAAACACCAGCTCATCCGCGCCCATCGCGTCGTAACGCGCCGCTAACTCGACCGGATCGCCTGCATCGCGCAGGTTCAGGAAGTTCACTCCCTTGACGACCCGGCCCTCCTTTACATCCAGACAAGGGATAATCCGTCGCGCCAGCATAGTAGAGTTCATTATAGCACACCCTGCCGCCGTTGACAAATTGGCGCTGACGGGCGTAAAATCACGCGGGAAAGCCCGTACTATTAGCGACAGTCCAAAAGAAGCCCGTTCCCTTTAGAGCGTGGGATGCACTTGGGTCCTCTTGAGGAGATAGGCCAGCCGCTCATTAGAGGCTTGGTGCTCGCTTTTTAGCGAGCACCAAGCGGTCATCAGCCTCCAAGTCCTCTCTCGAAGCAGGCAAAAAAGGGCAGGTAGACACTCCCAGCCGTGTGGATCAATCTCACGCAGCCTGCTGCTGAGGAGATACGTCAACACCGTTGGGAGGGATTACCAAAGTGCATAACACCCTCTAGAAAAGAAGACGGCTTGTTAGAAAAGAAGACGGGCTTGCTCGGCTCGTCGTTATCCCTATAATCCTGATAGTTTGGAGAATTTGTGCTTATGCGTCCTCTGTTTGCCTTTGGCGCGCTCATCGGCGTCGCCATTCTGATCATGGCGCTGGCGACCTTATCGCGTCCCAACGATGGGAGAACCTTTGCCCCCAAAGAGGAGGCCGAGAGCCAATCCAGCGCCGCCTCGCAGCCGCCCGCGCCCAAACCAAGCGCCTTCAATCCCGAGCGCGCTCAGGCTTTTGACAAGTATAAGGCGGGCGCGGTCCGCGCCACGCTCAGCGTCGAGAACCGGGGCACACTGACCCTGGAGCTCTATCCGAAGGCTGCGCCCAAGACCGTCGCCCACTTCGTAGACCTGTGCAAGCGGCATTTCTATGACGGCATCAAGTTCCACCGCGTCGTGCCCGGCTTCGTCGCGCAGGCCGGCGATCCCAACTCAAAAAGCGTGGACGGCGCGGAGTTGGCCGCCACCAGCCCCGACGACGTTCCGATGAAGTTCGGCCTGGGCTCCGGCGGGTCCGGCAAGACCGTGCCGCTGGAAGCCCACCTGCCGCACCTGCCCTACACGCTCGGCCTGGCGCGCTCGCAGGACCCGGACACCGGCGACAGCCAGTTCTATATCAACCTGGCGAATAACGCACGGCTAGATTCAGGCTACTGCGTGTTCGGCCGCATTGTCGCCGGGGAGGATATCGCCTCCAAAATCCAGCAGGGCGACCGCATTACGCGCCTGAGTGTGCCCTAGAAAACGATTCGACTAAAGGAGTAGATCACCGCATGTTTCGACAGCTTTTTTCCGCTGCGGCAACAGCTATCGCGCTGGCCGTTGCCGCCCAGGGCGCTCCGGCAGCCAAACCGCCGGCTTCCCATGCGGCCAACCCACGCGTGAGCATGGTTATCGAGAAGCGCGGCACCGTCGTTCTTGAGCTCTTCCCCAAAGATGCCCCCAAAACGGTGGCTCACTTCCTCGACCTGGTAAATAAGAAGTTTTACGACCGCGTTCTGTTCCATCGGGTGGTGTCGAAATTTGTGGTGCAGGCCGGCGATCCGAAGTCTAAATCCGTCAACGGCGCCCTGCTGGCCGACATCCCTGATACCGAGGTCGGCCCCCGGTTCGGCCTGGGCGCAGGCGGTTCGGGCAAGACCGTGCCGCTGGAGGCCAATCGCCCCCATTTGCACGGGACATTAGGCCTGGCCCGCTCCATGGACCCCAACAGCGGCGACAGCCAGTTCTTTATCAACCTCAACGACAACCACCCCCTGGACTACAAGTACTGCGTGTTTGGCCGAGTCGTCAAGGGGATGGACGTGGTGGATAAGATCCGCCAAGGCGACCGCATCCAGTCCATCCGTGTTCTCACCGGCAGCAAGGCCAGGAAGTAGGCGCATTGCCCCTGCGCGCACCTAAACCCGGCCCTCCGTTTTGCCGATATGATAGGCAGACGGAGGGCTTCAATTCGTATGGACCTGAAAGCTATCGAGGTCAAGCTGGCGCGGGCGACCACGCTGCCTATTTTGCCTAACGTGGCCTCTCAATTGCTACGCCTGACGGAAAATCCGAACGCCAACGCCCGCGACTATGAGCGGATCATCTCTCAGGATGCGGCAATGGCCGCCAAAGTCCTGCGCACGGCCAATTCCCCCTATTTTGGCGGGCACGGCCAGATCACGACGCTCCAGCGCGCGCTCGTGCAGCTTGGCGCCAATACCATCCGGTCCATCTGCCTGACGGTAGCCTTCCAATCCGCCTTGATGAACAAGCCGTTCAGCAAGCGCTTTCGGGTCGTTGAGTTCTGGAAGCACAGCCTAGCCGTCGCCAGCGCCGCCAAGGTGCTGGCCCACATCAAGCGCAGCCCGCACGCCGAAGAGGCGTTCGTGGCCGGCCTGGTGCATGACATCGGCAAGCTCGCCCTGGCCCTGTTCCTGCCGATTGAAGCCAACCGGATCTATAGCCTGGTCGAATTAGAGAAGATTTCCGATTACGAAGCCGAAATGCAGACGCTGGAGCTGACGCATCAGGAGATCGGGCTTCTGGCGGCGGAGCGCTGGAGCCTGCCGGAGCTCTACTTTGCGCCTATCTCCAAGCACCATACGCCGCTTGAGGATGTCTTTGAGATCGATCCCCTGACCGCGTTCGTGCATGTCGGCAATGCCCTGGCCTACGAAATGGACCTGGGCTTCTCTCCGCCCGGCATCTGGAATAGCGCCGACCCGATTGTTCTGGATTTCCTGGAAATTCCCGAAGCGCAGTACGAGCCGATCCGCCTGGCCATCGCCAAGGAGATACAGGTCATCAGTAAATATATCGGCCTCGAAACCTAAGATCCTCCGCCATTCCGGACCGTCGGGCCACCCGCCTGGCGGCTGCGGCAAGGCGGCTTGCAGAGGGCAGACCGTTGCTTCCTCCCCAAAGGCGGAAGAAGGAAACGGCAAGGCGGCTTGAAGACGACACATCCTCGTTCCTGATGGAAGAGCGTTCCTGACGGAAGAGGGTGTGTCTGTTTTTTTCGGGCAGGACTTGCACGTACTTTTGCCGAATTGCCCTGCGGGATCGCTCGGGTTTGCATGGCCCTCAGCGAAGAATAGTGCCAGCCTCGATCCTCTCTATATCGCAAATCCCAGGTAGTGTCCCTCTACAGAGTTGATAAGGTCATCGGCGACGAAGTATCAACTCTCTATGGGTACACTACCCAAATCCCAACACGCATAAAAGGAGTTGGCCACGATGACCGATGGCAAAATAGGGATCGCCCTGCTCTCCTTCGCTCACGTTCATGCGCGCGGTTACGCCGATCAGGTACGGGATCATCCCGATTGCCAGACCGTCGCCATCTGGGATGAGGACCCAGAGCGCGGCCAGGCGGAGGCCGCCAAGCGCGGCGTGCCCTTCTACAACAGCCTGGAGGCCGTACTGGCGCTGCCCGAAGTGGAGGGCGTTGTCGTGAATGCGCCCACCAGCGAGCATAAAGACATTCTTATAATGGCGGCGCGCTACGGTAAGCACATCTTCACCGAGAAATCCCTGACCATTACGACCGCTGAGGCCAATGAGGTGGTGCGGGCCGTAGAGGATGCAGGCATCCGGTTCATGATCTCGCTGCCCTCGCGCACCCGCCCGGAGATCCTATTCGCGAAGAAGGTGCTGGACGAGGGCCTGCTGGGCGATGTGACCCTGATGCGCGCCCGTATCGCCCACATGGCCGCGCTGGACCGGTGGTTTTCCGGCGGGTCGGCCTGGTTCGGGGATGAGGCGCAGGCCGGCGGCGGCGCCTTCTTTGACCTGGGCTGCCATCGGGTGGATGTGATGCGCTGGTTCCTGGGCGAGCCGGCCTCCGTCGTGGCGCAGATGAACAACTTCAGCAGCGCCTACGACATTGACGATAACATGGTCGCCGTCGTTGAGTTTCGCAATAAGGCCCTGGGCATCCTGGATGTCTCCTGGGTGCATCGGCACGGCCCTAACCCGCTGGAGATCTACGGCACGGAGGGCTACCTGGGCATCGAGAGCGCGGCGGGCGGGCCGCGCATCCAGCTCATCAGCAACAAGCTGCGCATGGGCGATATTCAGGGCTATATCTCGCCGACCAACCTGCCCCCGGCCCTGCCCTCGCCGCTGCATCAGTGGATCTCGGCGATCAAGGACGGCACGACTCCGACCATCTCCCTCTACGATGGCTGGCATCTGGTTCAACTGCTGGAGGGCTGCTACACGGCGGCCCGCGAAGGCCGCCAGGTGATTTTTTAAGCAGAAGTGATGGAAGAGCAGGATAATTTCGAGGCAGTCTATGCCTTTGTTCGCAGCGTACCGCCGGGCAAAGTGGTGACCTATGGGCAGGTAGCGGGGATGGTCGAAGGCGTTTCGCTGACGGCCCGCCAGGTGGGCGCGGCCATGCACGTCGCGCCCAAGGATGTTCCCTGGCAGCGTGTCGTGGGCGCGGGCGGCGCGCTGCCCATCGCCAAGCGCAACCCGGATCTCAAAAAGCTGCAACGGCGCCTGCTGGAGCAGGAAGGCGTGCGCTTTCTGCCCGGTGAGGAAGACCGGGTGGATATGGCGCGCTGCCAGTGGCGACCGCAAGGCCAGGAAACGGAACAGGGCAGTCTGTTCGCCGAGGAAGAATGAATCGGACGCGCAACCGCAGAACCCGGCAGGCTGTTGCGACGGCACGCCCGCGCCGTGAGGAGCGTCCGCCACCTCAGCCCCAACCGCCGCCCGACGCCCCGCGCGTGCTCGTCATTTTCGGTCCCACTTCTTCTGGCAAGACGGCCCTCTCGTTGGAGCTAGCGGAGAGCCTGCCGGCGGCGCTGGGGCAGGAGATCGAGGTCGTGAGCGCCGACTCACGGCAGGTCTATGTCGGGATGAACATTGGCACCAGCAAGGTCAGCCGTGAGGTCATGCTTCGTGTGCCGCATCACTGCCTGGACATGCGCCCACCGGATCGGATGGTCTCTCTGGCCGAGTACCAGGCACTGGCGATCCGGCGCATCACCGAAATCCACGCACGGGGCCGCCTGCCGGTGCTGGTCGGTGGGACTGGCTCTTACGTCTTGAGCGTCGTCGAGAACTGGAACGTGGGCGAGGAGTTGCTAGCGGAAGAGACGAACTATCGGGCGCGCGGCAAAGGGCCGCCGCTCTTCCGCGCGGCTTTCATCCGTCCCGCGACGAGCCTGGACGCGGTGATGCGCCGCATTGATCGGGCGGTGGAGGCGATGATCGAGGCGGGATTGGTCGAGGAGGTCGTCAGCCTCGCCGAGCGCTACCGTTTGTGGGACCCGGCACGGCTGAACCGAAATGCCCTCTGGCATACGCACGGCTACCGCGAGTTCCTGGAGCGAGCGCACGCACAGCCCCCTATCCGCCTGCGCCCCACAAAGCGCGATTTGCCCGGTATCATTGCCGCCATCCAGGAGCATACGCGCGCCTATGCACATCGGCAATGGAGCTGGCTCAAGAAGATGCCGCCTGTAAAGCCCGTCGCAAGCGGAAAGAAAGCCGTGGAAGCAGTCAAAGAGTTATTGGCAGCCGATGAATGATAATGACAATAAATGGGCCGGATAAAAGCCTTTCTTGAAATATCGTAAGGAACTCTGAGACCCATGGCGGTCTGCTGGTATTTCTATCGTTTCGACTATGCGCGATACCTGGCGCTGCGCCCGGCGCTCCGCTCCGCGACCCAGCCCGCCGCCTTCGCCGCCATCGCCGAGGGAGCGGAGACGGAAGCGATTGTGACCTCCTTAGAGGAGGGAACGCTCACCCTTTCGGAGGCGCGCAACGCCTTTGTTCAGGCGGTCTGCTGCCTGGGGGATCCGCTGATCCTGGAGCGGGGCCTGCCGCGCTTCGTTGCCGCCCTGCGGCGTCGGCGGGGCGCGGAGGACGCGGCGGAACTGCTGGGCGAGCTGCTGACTGGCGGCAAAAATATGGAGACCTGGCTTCTCCCTGCGTCGGGACTGATCGGCTTTCTCACGCCGGAGGAGACGCAGATGCTCCGGAACTACTACGCGACCGTTCCGCGACGTGGGAGCCTTCGATGGGGCACGGCCCGGCGTCGGGGGGTGCGGCGCGGCGGCCTGGTGGGGGCGTGCGTTGGCTTCGTGGCCCGGCTGTTCGACCGGGGGCCGCAGTTGGAGGAGATGCTGCCCCTGCTTGGCGATCTCATCGAGGAGGCCGCCAATGCCAGCGAGGGCCTGGCCGTCGTTGCCGCCTGATGTCAATTCTGCCGGGCCGGGAGTGAGGTCACTTCATGAAAGGAACTTATGTCCACACGCAACGTTCAGCTTGATATTGGCATCAATGGGGCGTTTCTGACCCGGCGCTGGGAGCAGCCCGACAACTGGATGCGCCTGACGCGCGAATGCGGCTATACCGTCCACTCGTTTTGCGGCGACGTGCTCGACCCCTTCTTTTCCGGCGAGCGCTCCTTCCAGTTGGAGCAGGCGCAGGCCACGCGCGAGGCGGCGGCAAAGTACGGCGTGACCATCTGCGACCTCTATACCGGCGTCGCCACGCACCGCTTTCACGGCCTCTCGCATAGCGACCCGCGCCCGCGCCAGCGCATGAAGGAATGGATCCTCCAGGCGGCGGAACTGGCGGTCGCCATGGGAACGGACGCTCTCGGCGGCCACTGGGACGCCTTCTCCTGCGAAGTCCTGGCCGATCCCAGGCTCACCGCCGAGGCAACCCAGCGGCTCTACGCCACGTTCCGCGACCTCTCCCACGAACTTAAAAGCCGGGGCGTCCGCGTGCTGATGCAGGAGCAGATGTATATTCCTAGCGAAAAGCCCTGGACGCTGCAGGAGTGCCAGGATTTCGTCCTCGCGGTCAACAAGGACAATCCCGGCGGCATCCCGGTACTGCCGACCCTGGACGTGGGGCACCAAGCGGGCATGCACTACGGCCTGGACGGCGAAGACCTGGACTACCTGGCCTGGCTGCGCCGGTTCGCCTCCGTCGCAGAGGTCATCCACTTGCAGCAGACCACGCCGGACGCCTCACACCACTGGGCCTTCACGCCGGAGTATAATCAGCGCGGTCATGTGGACATCGAGAAGGCGCTGGAGGCCATCCGCTACAGCCACGAGCACCATCACGAGCAGCCGTTCGCCTCCTTCCTCAAGCCGGTAGAGCGCCACTGGCTCGTCGCCGAGATCATCCCCGGCTCCACCAAGACCGAAACCAAGCTCCTGGCCGAGCTCACGGAGAGCGCACGCTTCCTCCGCCAGTTTGTTCCCGAAGGCGGCCTGAACTGGACGCTCACCGGTTAAGCCGGGCGCCCCTGATTCTCCGTTAGGAAGCGGGCAGGCGCCAGAAAAGCCCGCATATCCCCGTGGGACTATTCCGAGCGGCGCATGGAATAGTTTGGCTGTAGTGCGTTGCTGGACGGTGGAGAGCGCTGCTGCGCCCGGTGAAGGACCAGGAGCATACGCAGCGTTTCCCAACCGCGCCCCCTGTGGGCCGTGAGGCGACCTGTGTCGTCGGAGGGGCGGCGGTGGTCGCCAGCCTGTCGTATTGCCCCCGGAGAAGGAGCCTGTATTGTGAACGAGCGAAAACAAGAACGTTGCCTCTGGCTGACCCAGGAGGAGGCAATGGGCTTGCTGGATATAGCCGTGCTGGGTATTGGCGAGCTTTCCCCTGATCAGCGCGCTGCCATCGGGAAATTGAGTGACTTCTGCCGACAGTTCTTGCGCGAGGAGTGCGAAGCCGCCCCGGCTGCCACGCTGTCGCGCACCGGTGCCGTTTCGGTCTCGGTGCCTTACGCCGCCTAGGTTACGCCAGCCCCGCCGTTCCGTCCGCAGGAAACCCATGCCTGGCCGGACGGAACGGTTCCCATCCTGCCACGTATTTCCCTGAAGAATGAGGGGGAGAACCGGCATGGAATATCGAACGCTACACGATTGGAACGTGACGCAGGATCAGGCGAAGCGCATTCAGCGGGAACTGGCCGGGCAGGTGCGCCAGGAGCCGCTGGACGTGGATTCGGTGCGCCTGGCCGCCGGTTCCGACATCTCCTTTGAGTCCGCCCTCGAACAGACCTCTGTCCCGGTTTACGCCGGCTTTGTCATCCTCCAGTTGCCGGAGCTGACCCCGGTGGAGCGCGCTGGCGTCGCCACCATCTCTCGCTTCCCCTATATTCCCGGACTGCTTTCCTTTCGCGAAGTCCCGCCGCTGCTCGAAGCCTGGTCGCGCCTGACGCGCCGCCCAGAGGCCCTGATCGCCGATGGGCAGGGCCTTGCCCATCCGCGCCGGTTCGGGCTGGCCTGCCATCTGGGCCTGGTGCTGGATCTGCCGACCGTCGGCGTCGCCAAGAGCCTGTTAGTCGGCAGGCATGATTCGGTCCCAGACGAGATCGGGGCCTGGGCGCCGCTGGTAGATAAGGGCGAAATCATCGGGGCGGCGCTACGGATGCGCCTGGGGGCCGCGCCGGTCTACGTCTCGGTGGGTCATCGGATCGATCTGCCGAGCGCCATCGCGCTGGTCCTGCGCTGCCGAGGCAAGACGCGCGTACCTGAGACGACGCGCCAGGCCCATCTCTTCGTCAACGCCCTGCGGCGCGGCGAGGAGATGCAAGAGATGCTGGAGCTCTAGGTTTGTCCAGCTTATTAGTCTGGCAGTGAGGATACGGGCCAGAGTTGGAGCTTACTTTGTGGGCGGAATGACGAGAATTACCGGGTGATCGCTGATGGTCAATGGGAGCGAGCGTATCTCGCGGTGAGTCTGGATCGGCTCTACGCCGATCGTCGGATCATGCACGGAGAGGGACCGGAACGTGCGCCCCAAGTTCACGGTGACACGATTGGAACCCTTTAGCTGTTCTCCCCACACGATCAATGCAAACGTGCCATCACTCTTCTGCAAGAGCATATCATGCACGGTGGTCGGTTCTTGCGGGATCGAGTAGTCGAGCTTGCCCGGCCTCTTGAGAAAGCCCGCGTCCGCCAGGATCGTCGTCAAATTATGCAGATACACGGCGGCTTTTCGCGGAGTATAATCTGGCCGGTAAAACCCGAACTGCTGATTGCCTGCCTCATCAACCCGATCTCTTAATAGGTAGATGGCTGTGTAACTCCAGCCCCGCTTGAACTGATCGAGGTATATGCTCAGCAGATTAAGGGCATGAATCTCCTCCGTGACCGGCCCCCCAATAGCGGCTCCCGTCTCGGTAGTAACCCGGGGCAGCCTTATAAGGTCGGCTTCCGAATAGCCGGAATAGTGGCGTGCCCAGGTTCGACCGTGCTCGACAAACAAGCCGTCCACCTTGCAGGCGGAGGTCGGATCGGCCGCGTTCCACGCCTTGTTGTCCTCCAGGCCCGGCGCGTTCGGATGATAGATATAGTTGTGAACGTTGACGTAATCCGCATATTTCGTGCCTTCCGGCATCACGGTGCCGGCGCCTTTCGGGATGGTCAGGAACTGTAAGCCCACGTTGTCCGTTTCGGCGCCGACTTCACTGGCGGACCAGACCGGAAACCGCTTCAGCAGTGGATCCTCCTTGACGGCCCGGTAGAGATCGCGCTGTAGCTTCGCGACGGGCGCCCAGCTCTGATCCCTGCCGCCGGCCTCGCCTTGATAGGTGATGCCCCAGTTGTTGGGCTCGTTTGGCCCTTCAAAGGCCAGCAGAGCGCCAGCCTTCGCTATTTGCCGGCCCGTTTCAATCAGCGTCGCGATATCGGAGCCGCCGCTTCCCAGGCCCCAACTGAACCGAACGCCGGTCTGTCGGTGCAGGTCAATGCAGGGCTGCACAGCAGGGCCGTCGCCTGCCCGGAACCAGCGAACGCCGAGGTACCGGGCGCACTCGATGGTCTTCGGAAGGTCCTCTCCACGCGTAAAGATGGAGGAGTTCGTGCCGATGGAATTAAGAAAGTCCGTAGCTCGCACTGCGGTTGTACCGGATGCGGCCAGAGGGGACCCCATCATTGCAGTGAGAGACAGGCCCAGCATGAGCCAGGAGGGCAAGCGCGCAAGCCGGTGGAGGAAAGCGCAGAGGGGCATGGAATGTATTCTCCCAGGACCTTGATAGGAACCGTTCTTAAAGGACGTTCACGCGCTCGCCCTGCGTGCGCTCAGCGTTTGGGTCGGCGCACGGCGTGCGGTCTGGTTCGCAGCGGGACGGAGCGCTCTTTGCGCAGGAAGACGAGCTTGCGCAGAATAGCCGTGCCGGGCAGCGTAATCTCGGCGACACGCTCCAGCCGGCCACCCTGGGCGGATAGGGCCGGCCCTGCCGAGGCGATTTCTGCGTTGGCCTCCTGGCTCTTGTAGGCGACGGCAAGGCCGCCCACGCGCGCCAGCGGCAGCAGCCATTCGGCCAGCACGGGCATCTTCGCCACGGCGCGGGCGGTAACGACATCGTAGCGCTCGCGCTGGGACGGATCGCGCGCCAGCTCCTCGGCGCGGCCATGCAGAGTCCGCACGTTCGCCAGCCCCAGTTCCGCGATGACCTCATCCAGAAAGGCAAGGCGCTTGCGCGTGGCGTCCAGCAGCGTGACCGCCAGGCCGGGAAAAGTGATCGCTAGGGGCATTCCGGGGAAGCCTGCACCCGTGCCCACATCTATCAGGCGCGTGCCGGGCGTCGGCTTCCAGAAGGCGGCAAGCGCCAGCGAGTCGAGGAAGTGCAGCGGGACGATGTCCTCCGGGGCGATGCGGGTCAGGTTGAGGCGTTTGTTGCCCTCCTCCAGCAGATCGGCAAACCAGGCGAAGCGGTCCAGCGCGACCGTATCCAGGTCTATTCCCCACTCCGCCGCCCCCTGCTGGAGTTGCGCGCGCTGCTCAGGGCGAAACATCGTAACGGCGACTCCCTCTAGCCTGAAGCCGGCTTTGGTCTGGCTCACTCCTTGCCTGCCTCAAAACACGGGCTTGTGCGGGACGAGAGTGACTTCGAGCACGCGGCAGAGATGCCCGTACAGCGCCACGTTATCCACGGACTTGAGCGTTCCGTCGAAGGCGATAAGGCGGGGCAGCAGAGCGCGCGTGGTGTCGCTATCCTCCACCGCCTGTGCCGCCATCGTCCACCAGACAAGCCGCTCCAGGTCACCTTCCGTAGCGACAGCCCTGGGAAGCTTGGAAACCTGACCGCGCAGGCGGCCCCACAGGGCGTGATGGCGCGCGTCCGGCGGCAGCCACGCGATAGCCATTAGCTGGGCCATCTCGTCGGGATACCAGACCATCGGCTGCTTTGTGTCGAAAATCGCCCCATCGGTCTGGAGGCCGACAAGATAGTGCCCGTTCCCGGCATCGGTTTCGCGCCAGAGCTGCTCCCGAATCGCCTTGAGGCTGGCCTCCGCCTGCCGCGTGTAGGTGAGCGCGTGGTCGAAATCCGTGCCGGCCAGCGCTTTGGCGGCCATCCAGCCGCGATAGACCTCGGCGTTATCCATCGTATAGATCACGGGATAATCGGGTTTGGCGGTCGTCAGCCCTGTCGGCTGCTGGGTCAGGCGAATGGCGGCGACGGCCCTCGCCACCATGCCGTAGGTCTGGCGCCGCCAGGCTGCGTCATCGGTGGCGCGGTAGACCTCCCAGGCCGCGTCCAGGAATGTTGCCGCATACGAGTCGGTCGAGTCGGCAATGCCGGTAGAGACCCAGGACTGTGGCGTGCCGGTATAGTCGTAGATCGTGGCGTCGGGATTCAGGTGAGCGATATACCAATCCAGCCAGCGGCGGGCGGCCTGCAAGTGGCGTATGTCGCGCGTAATGTGATATGCGCGCGCCAGGCCCAGGGCGGCCAGGTTGGCAAAATAGGGCGAGACGCGCAGCGGAGGGCGCGTCGTCTCCCCCATGACGATGGCCCCGTCGGGCTGCTGATGGCGCAGGATGGCATCGGCGGCGCGGGTCAGGGCGGCGCGCGCTTCCGCCAATTCGTTGGCAGGCAGGACGGTCGCGCTCTTCAGGGCTGCCGTCGCTTTGCCAAGCTCATCCCCCGGCAGAGGCGCGGCAGTACCAGATGCCATCCCGACCGATGTGAGCGCAAGCAGCGCGGCAAAGCGCCAATGGCGAGCAAGAGACTGTTTCAAGCGGCGGACCTCCCGGCAAGTACGCATTCTTCCCGGACTTGATTCCCCATCGGCACGGCCGAATCCTGTCGCCGCTACTTGACGCGAGCGGGCGTTGGTGTTAGGCTATAAGTGACTGCAATTGCCGTTATGACGAAAGGACAGAGACATGAAACGTGCCGGGAAACGGATTGCGCTGGCGGTGGGTGCGCTGGCGGTGGCGGCGGCGCTGCTGCCGCGCCCTGCGGGAGCGGAACATTTCGACATCCTGCTGCGCGTGCAATCCCCGCAGGGACAGGCCGAGACTTTCATGGATACGACCCCGCCCATCGGTGGCCTGAACCCGCGCCCTGTGGTCAAGGCCAGGGTGGGCGATATCCTCCGCATCGCCTGGCGCATGAAGAGCGCCTTCCCGCACGGCACCATGAAGAACGTCACCATCCATTTCTTCATCGTCCGGGAGCAGCAATTGGGCCAGAAGCCCGTCCCGGATCCAGCGGGGCCAGCGGGCGTAGTGGACAACAGCTTTGTGATGGACTTTGCGCCCGACGCCGCCGCCACCGGCGCGCTGCGCTACAAAGTGACGGAGCCGGGCGACTATCTGATCCGCGTCCAGAGCGAGAACACGCATGAGGAGCACGAGCACGAGCATTTTTCGGCGATTGACCTGCACGTAGAGTAATATGTACCGCCGGAATAAGCAGGAATACGGTTGGTGGTGGGCGAATAAAGCGCTGCGCCCGTCAGGCTCGGGTGCTGGTCGCTTAAGCAGAGGGGCATCTCGTCAGAAAGGGAAAAGGCTTTAGGGGCCGCTGCGGTAATCCCATTCTCCGTGGCGCCTGCCTTACCCACAGGAGGACGTAACATGTTTCATCATCGGAAGGGCTTTACGCTTATCGAGTTGCTCGTCGTGATCGCCATTATCGCCATCCTGGCGGCGATCCTCTTCCCGGTCTTCGCACAGGCCCGCGAAAAGGCGCGCGCGATCTCGTGCCTGAGTAATCTCAAGCAGGCGGGAACAGCCCTGGTCCTGTACGTGCAGGACTATGACGAGACGTTCCCCATCAACATCTATCTGAGCAACGAGTCCAACGGCAACCCCTGCATTATGACCTCCTACCAGGAGCTCACGCCTTATCAGAAGAACGCGCAGATGCTGCGCTGCCCTTCGGACGGCTCCCCGCTGGATTTCCCGCTGGCCATGAGCGTCATCAGCCTGCCGCCGCCCTGCTCCGCCGCGCCGCCGGTGCAGTTTGTCAGCTACCAGGCCAACTACGCTCTGATTGATGACGGTGACCCCAACCCGATTTTTGGCCCCGAAACGGATCGCCCCGTGAAGAGGATGGCCGAGGTTGAATACCCCGTGGAGACCAGCGCCTTCTCGGACGCCAACGTGACGCTGCCGGGCGGCACCGCCGACTTCAGCCTCTTCGACTCGCCCATCCAGGCCCGACATAGCGGCACTGTCAACTCTACTTACGCCGACGGCCACGCCAAACTGGTCCATACCAAGCCGAACCTCGACGCCAACGGCAGGCAGCTAGGCGGTTATGCGCTTGACGGCAAGCCACTCCTGGATTGGATCATCACGGACTCCGGGCCTTACCAGAACCGGGATGAGCTCTGGGGCATCCCCTACAAAAACTCCGACGGTTCCTGGGGATTGCGCAACTGAAAGGCAATGCGTCCACTGCCTGATTAACGCAGAGAGCTCAAAGGAGAGAGGGAATGGCGTCAAACGGAGTGCGTAAGGAGCTTCCTTCCTGGGCGTTGCCCGTGGCGATTCTGGTCGGCGTGCTGGCGCTGGCATTTATTGGCTGGAAGGCTTTTACCGGCACGAACAGCGCGCCCGGCCCGGCCAAAGAGGTGCATCCGGGCATGTATGACTTCCGCAAGGAGGTACAAAGCGGTAACGTGGGGCGTCGGCATCGCGTGGATAATTCACAGTAAACGGGAGACTTCGCCCGGCCCTAAAGGACCGGGCTGTAGGCGGCAAGCCCCCTGAAGGGGGCTAACCTCCCTTCTGGTAGCCCTAGCAGGGAACGGCCCCCCCCTCTGGCAGCCCCATTTATGGGGCTTGCCGTCCGCAGCCTACTCCTTAGGGGTGGGCTGCCAGAAGCTACCGTTCCAAAGCAAATGAGGCCAGTGCAATTCAGCACTGGCCTCAAACTTTGGCAGCCTTTGGCAGCCTACTGCCCGGAGACGATGGTTTCCGGCTCGCGCGGCGGCGCTCCCATGGAGGGCGGTTCCGCCTCCTGCTCCTGATCCACAATGGAGCCGCGCTTGCTGAAGATGATCGCGCCGGCCAGGAATAGCGCCGCGACCACCACGACGATAACGCGCGCCGAGAGACCGATGGGTTGGATCACGATGCCCGCGAGCAGGATGCCCGTCAGGTTCATGACTTTGATGAGCGGGTTGAGCGCGGGGCCTGCCGTATCCTTGAAGGGGTCGCCGACGGTGTCGCAGATGACGCCCGCCTTGTGGTTTTCCGTCCCCTTGCCTCCAAACAGGCCGTCCTCGATCTTCTTCTTCGCGTTGTCCCAGGCGCCGCCGGCGTTGGACAGCAGCACGGCCATCAACTGTCCGCTGATGATCGCGCCCGCCAGGTAGCCGCCCAGCGCCGCCGCGCCCACATCGGGCCGACGGAAGCCCAATCCGAAGCCGACCAGGATCGGCAGCGCGATAGCCAGGATGCCGGGGCCGAGCAGCTCCTTCTGTGCCGCCGCCGTGGAGATGGCCACACAGCGGGCATAATCGGGCTTGCTCGTGCCCGCCATGATCCCCGGATCGGCGCGGAACTGGCGGCGTACCTCCTCAATGAGATAGAAGGCCGCGCGCCCGACCGCGTTGATGGCAAAGGAGGAGAACAGGAACGGCGCCGCGCCCCCGATCAGCAGGCCGATGAAGACCTCCGGCACGTTGAGCGGGATGCCGAAGATACGGCCCTTGGCCGTTTCGGCGGCCAGAATCGCCGGGTCGGTGGGCGGCAGCAGCTGCGCGTCGGTCATGAACGAGCGGAACAGCGCCACGGCGGCGATGACGGCGGTGGCGATGGCAAAGCCCTTCGTCAGCGCCTTGGTCGTGTTGCCGACGGCGTCCAGGCGGCCCACAATGCGGTCGCCGGAGAGGCCGCTTTCCGTTGTCCCATGTCCGTGCTCGCGATCCTCCTCCAGCACGCCCGACATCTCAAAAATCCCGTTAGCATTATCCGTGATGGGGCCGAAGGTATCCATGGCCAGGATGTAGCCGGTCGTCGTCAGCAGGCCCAGGCCCGCCAGCGCGATGCCGTAGGCCGCCAGCAGCGCGTTGCCCGTAAATACGACCAGCGCCACCAGCAGCGTGAGGGCGATGGCGACCACGCTCCAGACCGAGCTTTCCAGGCCGAAGGAGAAGCCGGAAATGATCATGGTCGCCGGGCCGGTCTTCGAGCTATAGGCGATCTCGGTGACGGGCTTCCTTTGCGTGGAGGTAAAGTACTCGGTCAGCTTGCCGATGACGACGGCCAGGATGATCCCGGCGAGGTTGCAGATAAAGAAGGGCACCCAGCTATAGCGGATATTGCCGCTGCCATCCGAGGCGGGCACCTCGACCCCGTGGCGGAAATACCAGGCGGAGGCCAAGCCGAACAGCACCGTTGCCAGCGCCGCCGAAACCCAGAAGCCTCGGTTGATCGGCTGCATCGGATCCAGGTTTTCCCGGTCCTCGCCGCGAACGGCAAAGACGCCCACAATGGAGGCGATGACGCCGACGGCGCGCACGATGAGCGGATACATGACCAGTTGCAGGGCGCTCTGGCCCAGGACGGGATCGCTCTCCCAGAGGGACATGGGGATGATGGCGGCGCCGAGGATGATGGCGGCCACCAGGGTCACCTCGTAACTCTCGAAGACATCGGCGGCCATACCGGCGCAGTCGCCCACGTTGTCGCCGACGTTATCGGCGATGGTGGCGGGGTTGCGCGGGTCGTCTTCCGGGATGCCGGCCTCCACCTTGCCCACCAGGTCCGCGCCCACGTCGGCGGCTTTGGTGAAGATGCCGCCGCCCACGCGCATGAACAGCGCCGCCAGCGAGCCGCCAAACCCAAAGCCGACCAGAATCAGCATAGCCTTTTCTCGATAGATGAGAAAGACCAGGCACGCCCCGATCAGTCCCAGGCCGACGGTCATCATGCCGGAGACGGCGCCCGCCCGGAACGCGGTCTCCAGCGCGCCCTTAAAGGTAGTGCGCGCCTGGTTGGCGGTGCGCTGGTTGCCGATGGTGGCCATGCCCATGCCGATGTAGCCGGCGCCATAGGAGGCGGCAACGCCGAGAATGAAGAAGAGGGCGACGCCTATCGCTTCGCGAACGCCATAGCCCAGCGCCGTCTGCCCCTGATAGAGAAAATAGAGCCCGATGGCCAGCAGCACAACCAGCACGACCATAGTCCGGACCTGCTGGCGCAGATAGGCCAGCGCGCCGTCGCGGATAGCCCGGCCAACCTCTTCCATCCGGGGAGTGCCGGCGCTCTGGCTGGCAACCTGCCGGTACCAGACCCAACCCATCAACACCGAAAGGATTCCTGAGGCCAGCACAACCCAGATCAGCGTCATCTCCGATGACCCGAACGTTGGCAATCGTACGGCCTCGGCTGCGTGTGCGGCGCGTGCAGGCAGCAGCAGCCCTAGAATCGCCAAGAGAGGGAGCCAACGCGCTCCCCGTATTACTCTGTTGGGCCACCACAGCCCTGTCCGGCTCTTACTCATGGTGATGCCGTTCCTCCTTCGTCGCCCCCTGATTATCCTGTCCAGCCCGTCCAGGGGCATATTCTGCTTTTAGTGGCAAAATTATATGCGAATTACAGCATTAAGTCAAGGCTCAATACGAGGAACCGAGGAAAGCGTTCCGTTATCCAATGCGGCGCGGAAGGCCCCCGTGCCTTAGCTGAAGACAAAAGTACCGCAATTGTAAACCGTCAAGCTCCATGCCTTCTAGCAGGGGAGGAATCACTCATGCCGCAGCGCGTCTATCGGGTTGAGGCGGGCGGCACGCACGGCGGGCGTGACGCCGAACAAGAGGCCCACCAGAATACACACGCCAAGCGCCATCCCTACCACGCCCGCGGTGATCTGAGGCGTCAGCGGCGAGTAGCGGCCAATCAGCGTGCAGATCGCCTGCGAGAGCAGCAGGCCAACCCCGCCGCCCACCAGCGCAAGCACAATGGCTTCCGTCAGGAACTGCTCGAAGATGTCCACACGGCGCGCGCCCACCGCTTTGCGCAGGCCGATCTCGTGGGTGCGCTCGGTGACGGCGACCAGCATAATATTCATGATGCCGACCCCGGCCACAAACATCGAGATAGCCGCGATCAGCACCAGCAGCGCCTCCGCCATGTTGAGCAGCTTGAACACCAGCGCCAGTCCCTTCTTCTGGGTGATGACGCCGAAATCTTCCTTGCCATGGTGCGCGGTGAGGAGGGCCGTATTGAGAGCGGTGATCATCTCCTCGGCGGGATGCCTGTAGTCGGTCTTAAGGACAATGCGGTTAATCTGGCCGCCCGGCAGTTGTCGGCGCGTCGTGGAGATGGGCAGGTAGATCAGCGTGTTGAGGCCGAGCATGGCGTGGCTTAGCGTGCCGTCGTTATCCGGCTTGCCCAGGACGCCGACGACCTTCCACTCTCTATTGCGGATGCGCACGGTCTGCCCCACCGCCGGGCCATTGCCGAACAGGTCGTGGCGGGGCCGGTCAGCCAGCACGCAGACGTTGCCCTCCGTATCGTCGAAGTAGCGGCCTTCCGCTAGCGGCGTGGGGTTCATCATTACGCCGTCGCGATTGGTCGCCACGATAAAGGCGCTGGCGCTCTTGCCGGACTTTAAATCCACCGTCCCGGAGACGATACAGACCGGGGAGAGTTTGGCCACGCCGGGGACGCGCTGGAGCGCATCCACATCCTTCTGCGTCAGGGTCGAGAAGCCGATCATCGCCGCCGGGTTCATCTGCCCGTTCTCGTCGAGCTTGCTCGGCACGACCAGCACCAGATTCGCGCCCAATCCTTCGACCTGCCGGGCGATCTCGGCCTTGACACCGTGCAGGATCGCCACCAGCGTCACGATAGAGAGCACGCCGATGATGATGCCCGTCATGGTCAGGAGAGAACGGAGCCAGTTTTGCCGCAGGGCGTCGAAGGCGCTGAAGATGTTATCCCGGAGCGCGCCCGCGATCCGGCGCGGCGCCAGGCGGCCGCGCTCGCGTTGGGTCAGGGTATTTGCTTGGAGAGTATCCATGAACTTGCCAGGATTGCGTGCTAATCAGGAGCCATGGGCCGATGCTGCCAGAGAAGGCGCAAAATCGCCCGATGCTAGCATGGATGCCCTCCCAGCAGCGATGACGCCAGAGAAGGGCATACGGTCCCCTTATTATACCCGAAGTGCGCCTCATTTGAGAAAGAAGTCACAATCTTGGTTAGGCGCGCAATGCTTCTTGCTCCCACCCTTCTTACGGATTTTGCAGGCGGAAATACTCAGGAATTTTCAGCGCCGGGGCAGGCGCAGCTTATGGACTGGAATGCCCTCTGCGGCCAGCGTATCCTGCGGATGGGCGCGCCGATAGCGGGGCACCAACAGCGGGGCCAGCTTGTCTTCGGCCAGGTACCGCCCGATGGCCTCTTCGCGCCGCGCCTCCGGGATACGCTGGAGCTGCTTGTCGCACCACTTGAGCTTGTAGTGGGCCGCCGCATCGTCCGGATCGGCAGCCAGCGCGCGGCGATAGACCAGCGCCGCCTCCGCATAGCTGCCCAGCTGGAACAGCGCCAGCCCCAGGTCCTTCTGGAGGGCGACATCCTGGGGGAACCGCGCCGTCAGCGGCGTGAGCAGACGCAGAGCGCGGTCGTACTCGCCCTGCTTGTTGGCGACCGTGCCAAGCTCGGCCTGTGCGGCGGGATCGCCGGGCGCCAGGCGCAGCGCCGCCTCGAATTGGGAGCGCGCCGAGAGCAGCGCCGCCTCTTTGAAGTAGGCACGGCCCAGGCCCAGGCGCGGTTCCGGGCGGTCGGGAGCCAGTTCCTGAGCGCGTTGGAAAGCGCGCAGAGCGCGGGGCAGATCGGGCGCTTCCGTGGGAGCCAGCAGCCCGACGCCATATTGCAGGAACCGCGCCGCCGTCTCCCCTGCGGGCGCGCTGACGCGCGCTCGTTCCGCCTTTAAGGGCAGCGTGACGCTGGACTCCGCGAGCGTTATAATGGGTAGGACGGCCCTCTCCCCTCGTTTTTGACCTAACCCCCCGGCCCCCTTCCCTGGGAGTGAAGGGGGTGACCCGGCTTGAGATGGTGCTGGCCCCCACCCCCTTCCCCCACGAACAGGGGAGGGGAGAGACAGAGTTGGCTTCTCGGTTCCCCCTCTCCTGGTATTGGGAAAGGGGGACAGGGGGTGGGGGCCGCTCCCCTCTCCTTGCGAAGGAGAGGGGAAGGGGGTGAGGTCAGAAAGCGCCCAGCGCGCGAAGTCGGGGCGCAGGTGACGATAGCGCAGGCGTGCCGCCAGGCGCAGCGGGCCGACAAGCGGCGCTCCGTCCAGCCCACGCTGCGGCAAGATCAGCTCATAGCGGGCGATGTCGGCGCTGCCGGGAGCAATGACGCGGTCATAGGCCATCGTCACCATCGCGGTCAGCTCGTGGCGCGTGAGGGCGTTTCCCGCGCGATCCAGCGGCACCATCCGGTAGGCGTGCGTGTCGGGCGGCAGCGGACTCTCGTCGGAAGGCAGAAGGCCGCTGGCCAGCAGCAGCCGTCCCTGCCCATCCCGGAGCGTCACCTCCAGCCAGGCGTCCCGGATATCCGAGTAGCCGGCGGGAAAGCTGTGGCCCACGCCGCGATTGCCGACCACGACATCGAGCCTCAGCCTCTCGTCGGGACGCAGGACGGCAGGCGCGGCATCCAGCGGCGCGATCCACTCTTCCGGCCTGTTGGGGCCGCGCTCGCGCCGCAGCGCGAACAGATCGAGCGTGATGCGGCCTGCCTGCAAGAACGCTTCCGTCTGCCGGACGCGCGCCTGATCGCCGGCCAGAGCCGGAACGGCGGTGTTCGCGCCCAGAGCGGCATGGGAAGTATGCCCGGCAATATGCGGGAAATGGCAGTCCTGGCAGGTCTGCGGCGGAACGGCCAGCAGGCCCGGCGTCCGCGCGTTGCGCCCGGAGAACGGCCCCGCCTGCCACGCGCCGTATTCATCCGGCCCGCGCACGAACTGGTAGTGATTCTGGGCCACGCTGAAGCTCTGCCGGTGGCAGGCCGAGCAGAATTCCGCAGAGCGGTGCAGGTCGGGCTTGAGGAAGGCGCGCTGATGCGGGCCGGGGCGCACGCGGATCAAGAAATCATGCAGGCGGCGACGCCAGCCGCCCACAGCCGCGCCGAAGGGGTAGTTGCCGGGAACGGCTAGGGTGAACCGCCCATTGCCGGTGCGCGTCGGCGTCCCGGCAGCGGCATGGCAGACGACGCAGGAGACGCCTTCAGAGGTAGAAGACGAGGACAAGACAACAGGGGAGAGAAACCCTTCTCGCTCTTCTCTCTTCTCAGCGCGAAGCGCACTCTCCGGCGCATGGCAGCCGGCGCACCAGCGCGCCGCCGTCTCCCCCGAACGCGCCGCGTACTCCGCCTCCACGCGCCGATAAAACGGATCGGCCTCGGCGAAGCGGTGGCCGGAGGGCAGCCATTCGCGATAGGCGTCCTGATGGCATCCGGCGCGTCCGCAATAGGCGGCGGGGAACGCGCGTAAGCCCTCCACGGCGCTGCCCTCCGCCAGGCGCACGCCGGCGGGAAAAGAGGGGTTCTGCGCCTGGAGGGCATTGGTCGCGGTCAGATCGCGATAATAGGTGTCCTGCGTGTACTCCGGCAGGGCGGCGGCAGCCCACACCGCGCACGGCCCCAGCAGCAACAGCCCGGCCAGAGCGGAGGCCGTTCGCGGGCTCGATCCGCCCGGAGACGAAACGGCAAGCCGCCTGCGCCGCAGCGCCCAGATGCCCGCCGCGCCGACTCCGGCAAAGCCTGCCAGCACATGCAGCCACCAGAGGACGGCATCCCGCGCCGTGCTGAGGCCCAGCGCCGCATACAGGAACAGCATCAGGCCCGTCAGCGCGCAGGCCAGGGCGAGGAAGGCCAGCAGCGCCAGGAGAGACCGCGCCGCCCGTCCTGCGCCCCACGCCCGTTGAAGGCTCCTCCAGAGCGCCATCCCGACAGGCACGCTCAACGCCAGACCCAGCCCGATATGGAGCAGGACGGCGCACGCCGCGCCCGCGCTCATCGCATTCCAGGCCGGGCCGATGAGATAGAGCGCGGTCAGCGTCAGGAGGATAAGGCCCAGCGTGATTGGCTTCTTACCCGCCTGGAGGCGGGTGGCCTCCGCGCGGTATGCGGGGATAAGGCCCAGTGTGATTGGCTTCTTACCCTTGCCCATTTCGAAGAGAAGCCCCAGCGATAGGAAGGACTGGGACGCGGTCATCCTCACGCAGTCGGCCATCTTGCCCATTTCGAAGAGAAGCCCCAGCGATAGGAAGGGATAAGGCCCAGCGTGACTGCTTCTTGCGGCTCATACTCGTTCTGGCACGACGAAGGGAGCGCGGTAAGGCCGGGTCAGCAGGGCGTTGGCCTGCGCGTTATGGCCGAAGTTCTCCGCACGCGGGTTAAACTTCAGGCTCGGCCCCAGGCGGTAGGACGTCTCCTGTAGGGCAATGCCGTTATCGGCCAGATGCTGCTCGAAGCGCCCGAACGTCTCGTAGGCTTCTTTGTCGTCGCCGAACGCCTTCGTCTTGGCGTTGAAGGGCTGCAGCGTGCCCAGCCGGTAAGAGATGTTGCCCAGGTGGCAGAGCGCGCTGGAGAGGTGGCCCTCCAGAATATCGGCACGGAGGTCCATATACCGACGGCTGCGGACGGCATCCAGGAAGTTGCCGAAGTGGTCGCCCCCACCCTCAAATTTACGGATCGCGTTGTCGTGGTTGTCGAAGGCGACGGCGACGCTGTATTCGCTAAAGACGACGTAGCCGTCCGTGCCGTAGATGATATTGCCGATTTTGGCGCCTTTCAGGGGATCGGTCTTGAGGCCGCGCACCTCAAAAATCAGGTGGGCGTCGCCGTAGTCGTAGAAGGTCAGCTCCGTGTTGGGCGTCTCGCCGTCATCCTCGTAGCCGAAGCGCCCGCCGAGTCCCAGAACGCTATGGGGCAGCGTGTCCTTGTTGAGCGCCCAGCGTGCCACGTCCATCTGATGGATGCCCTGGTTGCCCAGGTCGCCGTTGCCGTAGTCCCAGTGCCAGTGCCAGTTGTAGTGGAAGCGGTTGCGGTTAAAGGGCCGGACGGGCGCCGGGCCGAGCCAGAGGTCGTAGTCCACGCCGGGCGGGACGGGGCTATCCGGGTACTTGCCGATGCTGGCACGCGGCTTATAGCAGAGGCCGCGCGCCAGCGTAACCCGACCGATCTGGCCGGAGTGAATAAACTCGATGGCATCGCGCGATCCCTGCATAGAGCGGATCTGGGTTCCGGTCTGGCAGATACGCCCGTACTTGCGCGCCGCCTCGACCATACGCCGCCCCTCGCTGACGTTGTGGCTGACGGGCTTTTCAACATAGACATCCTTGCCCGCCTGCATGGCCCAGATGGCTGCCAGAGCGTGCCAGTGGTTGGGCGTGGCGATGGAGACGGCATCCACTTCCCTGTCGTCGAGCAGGTGGCGCAGGTCCTGCACCGCCTTCGGCGTCGGCTTGTTCTTCTCTTCCACGGCCTTGCACGCTCTGCCGATCACGCTCTGGTCCACGTCACAGATGGCGACTACCTCCGCATCCTCACGCGCGGCGTAGGAGCGGACGTGATCGAGGCCCCGGCCATGCACGCCAATGCAGGCGACGTGAATTTTTTCGTTCGGGCCAACCTTCCGTCCCCGGCTTGGCCGCCCGGCAGCGTCCACTGTCTCCAGAGAGCCGAGGCCGGTGAGGGCGGCAGCCGAGAGCAGGGATCGCTCCAGGAAGCGCCGTCGGGTCATCTTGTCCATAGATCCCTTCCTCCTGCGTAGTTTGATTCACAGGCTACACTCAACCGCAAGTCATGCCGCTGCCATTGATGCCATATCAATGACGAAGCGATAGCGAACGTCGCCACGGCCGAGCCGTGCGTATGCCTCGTTGATTTGATCTGCCCGAATGACTTCCACATCCGCCGTAATGCCGCGTTCGGCACAGAAATCGAGCATCTCCTGTGTCTGGGCAATGCCGCCGATCAGAGATCCGGCCAGTCTGCGGCGGCCGAAGAGAAGCGGAAGAGAAGGGACCGGTATCGGCTCGGTGGCTACGCCAAGCAGCACCATTGTTCCATCCTTCGCAAGTAGATTGAGCAGGTCGTTGATCTCGTGCGCCGAGGAGACGGTGTTGATGATGAGATCGAATCCGAATGCGGACGCCTCCATGGCTTCCTTGTCCCGGGAGATCAGAAAGCGCTTCGCTCCCATGCCCAGAGCATCGTCCTTCTTGCGTTCCGATGTGCTGATGACCGTCACCTCAGCGCCCATGGCGGCTCCCAGCTTGACGGTCATGTGACCGAGCCCGCCGAGCCCGACCACGGCCAGCCTGGCGCCGGCCCCTACCCCCCACGTGCGGAGCGGCGAGTAGGTGGTGATTCCGGCGCATAGGAGCGGCGCCGCTGCATCCATGGGCAAGCCTTCCGGCATACGCAAGACGAAGTGTTCGTCCACGGTGACCTTGGTCGAATAGCCGCCCTGCGTGGTAGAGCCGTCGCGATCAACCCAACTGTAGGTCAGGATGCAGCGCGGACAGTACTGCTCTTCTCCCTGCTGACAGCTAGCGCAGGTGCGGCATGAGTTCACCATGCAGCCGACGGCTACAGGATCCCCCAGTTTGAAGCGAGTGACCTCAGAACCCACGCGATCCACCGTGCCGGTGATCTCATGCCCCGGCACGAGCGGATATCGCGTCAACCCAAGGTCGTTCTTAACGAAGTGCAAGTCTGTATGACAGATGCCGCAGTACTGAATGTTGATTGCCACATCTGTCGGCCCTGGCTCGCGACGCTCAAGGGGATAGGGACGCAAGGGAGATACGGAGTCAAACGCTGCGTAGCTCTGTGCGGGGATCATGGTAATTCCTCCTTCTTAACTCGCCGGTGCCAGCTTTGACGCGACTTCGGTCTTGCACGCTCTGGCTTTCCATACGGCATCGGAGAGGCATCTTCCTGCTGAATGGAAAATCCTGCGAGCAGAATAGCTCGTATAGGGCCAAGACGGGCCAGCTAAGGGTAAAATGAGAACAATGAGAACAGCGTCCACTTAGGAGAATGGGCAGGGAAGGACGAAGGAGCGCAGTAGTGGCGGAGTATCAGGCTGTAGAGAAGCGGTTTGCAGGGTTTCGTCTGGCAATATGGCTAGTGGCGCTGATGATCGGCTGGGTCTTTTTCCGCGGGAAATATCCGTTGGCCTGGCAGGTTGCCGCCTTCGGCGCCGGGTTCACCTCCCTGTTCGCCTTTGCGCTGCGCCCGAAGCCCACTTCGCAGCCCGCCGTGACGGAGGGCAGCGAGGCCCCCTCCGAAATGCCGACCGAACAGACGCCGCTGACCGGCAGCGCGTTCCCCCGCACCATGGACATCGGCGTGGATCTGATCGTGGTAATCGCGCTGACGAACGTGACCGACGGCTTCTCCAGCCCCTTCTCGCCGCTCTACTTTTTCCCCGTGATCGAAGCCTACGCGCTGCTGGGCGCGGCGGAGGCCGTCTATACGGCGCTGGCGGCGGCGCTGCTCAGCCTGGTTCACTTCCGCCTGGGGCCACCCTCTCTCAACGCCGCCGTGCTCTACGGCGTGGCGATGGGCACGCTGGTCGTCACCGCCGTGCTGGTTGGGCTGCGACAGACCGCCGCGCTGCTGGCGGGCACAGAGGCAGGAATGCCGCTATGGGGCAATCGGCAGCGGCAGGTAGGCCGCTCCACGCTCATGAAGCAGCGCACGGTAGAAGAGCTGGAGCGGCAACTGGAAGAGCAGGAAGCCGCTTCCCGTCAGCTAAAGGCGACCTACCGCGAGGTGGCGCAGCGGCATCGTGAGCAGAGGACACAGATTGAGCGGCTGCGGACGGCGGAGCAGCTTTTCGAGGCCAGCGCCGCGCCCATCGCCAACGAAGATGCGGCTGCCGCCTATACGCGCCTCCTGCATATCCTCACGGACGCGCTGGAGGCCGGCGGCGCGGCGCTCTGGCTGCGCGAGCGACAGGGGGACACGCTGAGCGTGCAGGCGATGGTGGGGCGCGTGGCGCCGCTTCTCCGTGACACGCCGATCCCTCGCGTCGCCGAGACGCCGCCGGGCGAGCTGCGCGCGCTCTGCGAGGAGCGACTGCTGGCCTCTGCGCCTGTATCGCCTGCCCGTAAAGCGCCTCCCGCGCAAGCATCGGGGACTGCGGAGGGTGCGGAGCCGGAAACGGAGGCGGCAGCCGGCAATTCGGCGGCCCGGCCGGTGCTGGTCGCGCTGCTGCGCGCGACGGAGGAGGATGGCGCCAACGTCGGCGCGATCATCGGGGCGGTAGGCGTGTGCGACCCGCGCGGCGCCGCTCGATTCTCCCCCTCCGATGCCGAAACCCTTCAGGCCCTGGCCGCGCCCTTCTCCGCCGCCCTCGCCAACGTCGAGCAACGCCGCCGATTGCAGCGGCGTGTGCGCGAGATCTCCCTGCTCTACGATTTGAGCCGCCTGGTCCAGACCGCTACGGACATGAACCAGGTCTACAACGCCGTCGTGGCGCAGGTGCAGCAGATCATCCCCTGCGAGAACTGCACCCTCTTTCTGCTAGACCCAACGCGCAGCCGCCTGGAGCCGAAGGCCACGCGCGGGCGCGTGGTCAACCTGCTGGATCACATCGCCTTTGAGAAGGGGCAGGGCGTCTCCGGCTGGGTCGCCAGCCGGGGCAAGCAGTTGGTCATCGCCGACCTGAAGCAGGAGCACAACCTGCTCAACGTCGAGATGATTCCGCCGCGCGTGCGCTCCTTTGTCGCCGTGCCGCTGATGGTGCAGGAGAACGTGATCGGCGTGCTCAACGTCAGCCACTCCCAGCCTAACGCCTTCACCGCCGAGGACGTGCAGCTCCTGACGATTCTGGCGGGGCAGGCGGCGGTCACCATCGAGCGCACCGAGGTCTTTCACACGCTGGAAACCCTGGCTATCACGGATGGCCTCACGCAGGTCTACAACCACCGCTATTTCCAGATGCGCCTGGAGGACGAACTGCGGCGCGGGCGCCGCTATAACCTGGCCGTCTCCCTGATGCTGGCGGACGCCGACAACTTCAAGAGCATCAACGACCACTACGGGCACGCCACCGGCGATAAGGTGCTGCGGGAGCTGGCGGCGCTGCTGCGGCGGTCGGTGCGCGAGACGGAGATCGTGGCCCGCTACGGCGGAGAGGAGTTCGCGCTGATTCTGCCGCAGACGGGCGCGGAGCAGGCTCTGGTCGCGGCGGAGCGCGTGCGCGCCAACGTCGGGGCCGCTACCTTCCAGGCCGCCGACGGCCAGCCGATCCACCTCACCGTCAGCATCGGCATTGCGACCTTTCCTACGCACGGAGCCACCCGCGCCAAGCTGATTGAGCAGGCGGACGGGGCGCTCTATGCGGCCAAGCGCCGGGGACGCAACGCCGTCTGTCTGGCCTCTGCCCTGCCGAGCCCACAGAATGAGGCCCAGCCCTAAAGGACCGGGCTGTGGGCGGCAAGCCCGCTAAAGCGGGCTAAGAGAGGTTGGTTAGTCCCCTGCGAGAAGCTCTCCAGGCGGAGCGCTTGGGCGCCTTTGCCTCTGGTAGAAACCGATCCGCTCTGCGTAGCCCCGTTCACGGGGCTTGCCGTCCGCAGCCCATTCCTTTAGGGATGGGCTGCCCGGCCCGATCCGGAAAGCCCTGGGAAGATGCCAAACGCCAACCTCTCCGCCTTCCTCTATGCCCTGCTGTTCGCGCTGCTGGCGGTTGCGGCCCTCCTCCTCTTTTTTATCAGCCCTCCCGTGGCCGCGGCAATTGTTATCCTGCTGGTCCTCCTGGGGCTACAGCGTCGGCGCCGCCGGTGGCTGGCCTCTGCCCCGCCGCCGCACAAGCAATCGGGCGTGCGGGTCTATGGCAAACGCTCCTGGGCCGATGAGCAGAATCGGCTGCACTATCTGGTGGAATTTGCGCACCCGGAGTGGGGAGAGCAGACGCTCACCTACGAGGTCCCAGAGCTGGCTTACAACGCGCTCCAGGCGGGCGATACGGGCCTGTTGACTATTCAGACGCAGTTCTGGGGGCAATCTACAGAAGAAGCCGCCTTTGTCTCCTTTGAAAAAGAGGAGAGCGTTGCACGCAAGGAGGAATCCTGCTGAGTGATGCCGAAATAGCGTTCTATCCCCGCCCCGTACGCCAGTACGGGCACTAATCCACGCTTTTAATTGCAAAAATGGCCGCAAGCAGTGGCTAATTAGCGAATCGGGCGAGCGAATGGACACAGGGCGAACGAACGCGCGGCCCGAGCGCGTCGCTATCACTGAGAGGCAGAGGCACGTAGATATGGCAACCAGCGTCTGGAAACTGGCAGAGACTTTGATGGCCCCCGCCGTTCCAACCGGCGCAGCAGACATAGAGGAGCGTCAGGAGGAGCGCGCCTGGCTGGATCGCTGCGCCGCCGGCGAGGAACGCGCCATCCGGTGGGTGCTGCAACGCTATCGGGATCGGGTCGTGCGGCTGGCCGCGCATGTGCTGCACAACCCGCGCGAGGCCGAAGATGTGGCTCAGGAAGCCTTCGTCAAGGCGTTTCGCCAGATCGGGCAGTTTCGCGGCGAGTCGGGCTTCTATGCCTGGCTCTATCGTATCGTGATCAACCTCTGCCTGGATCGCATGCGGCGCAAGTGCGTCTCCGCGGAAATGCCCCTGGAGGAGGGAACGCTGCCCTCGCTGACAGCGTATACACCGGATGTGGACAAACGCCTTGCCGTAGTCCAGGTGCTCGAGTCGCTGACCCCGCCCATGCGGGCCGCCCTGGTGCTGCGGGAGGTGGAAGGGCTGGAATACGCCGAGATCGCCGCCGTCTTACAGATTCCGGTGGGAACCGTGCGCTCGCGGCTCAATACTGCTCGCGAGCAGTTCCGCCGTCGCTGGGTAGCTATTCAAGAGGAGTCCAATCATGTCTGATCGATGTCGGTTTTGGCGGCGACAGCTTTCGCGCCTAGCCGACGACACGCTGCCGATGGCACAGCGGAGCGCGCTGGAAGACCACCTGGCGCGCTGCCCGCGCTGTCGGGCCGCAGAAGAAGCGGACCGTGCGCTCCGTGAGGCTCTCAGAGCACAGAGGGAGGCACTGGATGCCACCGCCGCCAATCGCTTTGATAATCGCGTTCTAGTGGCGTTGCGCCGCAGCGCCGTGCCCTCCTCTCCTGCTGGCCCTGCTCTCCTTCCTCGCCTTCTTTGGGTGCACCTTCGCTTGAATGTCCTGCCGCTTGAGTATCTGAGCCAGATCGCCTGCGGCGCGCTGGTCGCCGCCCTGCTCACGGCCCTGTGCCTGACCTCCGCGCTGCATCCAGCCAGTTCGGGAACGACCGGCCCGGACAGTCCGGCGCGGGGCGGCCTCATTACCGTGGAGCGCAATGAGCCACCCGTGCCGCTGGAGTCCCTGCTGCAAAGCCCTTCGCCGCGCGCCGCCCTTTTATGGACGGCTCCCTCCGCGCCGAGAACAGGCCGCTTTACGCGGACCAGGCAGTCTCCTAAATCCGGCAAGCCCGCGCCGCAGCGTCCGTCAGTGCCCGTCAAGCAGCGCAGCGCGCTCATCGCCGACATCGTGAAGAGTTGAGGCTGGAAAGCCGAGGGAGAGGCAAGCGCCGATAATGATTCACGATGGTTATTCCGTCCAGACGCCAGGGGTATCGCCGCCGGATACTCCTGGCGTTTTCGCCTCGGAGGAGAAGCGCTCGGCGCTCAGGCCACGTCCGCATCCCCGCTCCGGCTGGCTTATCGGCGCCGTGTGCGGCCTGCTGCTCGGGCTGTGGGCGTTCCCGCCGGTACGCTACATCCTGAGCGCCCAGTTACAGCTTGCCTTTGTCGAAGATAGCGTTCCCTGGGTGCGCGTGCTGGATTCCCGGCGCGGCGAAATCGAGATACAGCGCCTGGATGCCACAGCGGCTGCCGATCCCGACGACTATCTGATGCAGATAGGCCGCGCCACCGCCCTGGCCGAGAGCGGCAGCATCCACACTTCCTCCATGTCGCCCGCAGAAAGCGCGGCGGCAGGCGATGACCGCACCCTGGTACGGCTGGGCATCATCGCGCGGGACTTCCCCACCGCTCCCGGCTCCTACGCGCACCTGGCCCGCTATATGATGCTGGATCGCGTGCGCATCCAGCGCAAGGAGCTCTACGCCCCTGGCCCACCGGCGCCGCGATCCCAGACAGATCCTGCCGGGCCGGCGCCGACGCTCGATCCGACCCTGCACTCCATCCCGGCCCGCCATAAGGACGTGCGGCTGATGGAGTGGGCGCTGCGTTCCGGCGAGGCGCGCGACCCGGAGAACGCCTTCTGGCCCGCCATGCGCGCCATCACCTATTTTGCGGCCCTGCGCGACGCCGACGCCCTCCGCGCCCTGGATCGCGCGGCCCACAAATCCCGCTGGGACGCCTATATCTATGAGGAGGTGCTGGGGCAGTGGCGGCTCTACTCCGCCGCCTATGGCGACATCGGCGCCACCCAGAAGATCGCCCCGCTCTCCCTGGTCGCGTTTCCGCATCTGCGCGAGATGCGCCGCATGGCCGAGCTGGCCCGCTGGTATGCCGAGCGCGCCGCGGACGAGGGCCGCACGCAGGAGGCGCTGCGCATTCGCCGCAACATTACTCGATTGGGCCGCACCCTGCGCGACACCGCGCAGTGGTCTATCGAAGCCCTGTTTGGCACCGACCTGTTTTTCATCGGCAACACCGACTCCGCCGCCAACCTGGGGCCGGCGGCCATCCGTGATGTCAGCCAGTGGGAGCCGCAGGCGCGCAACTATCTGGGCCTGCTGGAGCGGTTGAATCATCGAGGCACCATCGCCTGGCTGCGTCAGGAAGCGGCGGCCAGCTGCGCGCTGCGGCAGCGTGTGGATGTCGCCCGCTTCGATGCCTCCTATCCCGGCACGCCGCCCGGCATTCCGCTGGTGCCGCTCTTCGGCAACTGGATGGTGGGCGTTAGCCTGCTCCAGCAGGCGCTGGCTCTGGGAGCGACTGCGTTGCTGGCTACCCTCTGCTATCGGCACCTGCGGACCCGGCCTGTCTACCAACCGGGCCTGGGCTACCCGGTCGTGCTGGCCTTCCTCCTCGCGTTCACTCTCCTCAGCGGCTTCTTTCTCTTCTCCGGCGAGCCCTCGCCGCGCATTGCCGTCGGCTTTCTTCTCGGCAGCACTATCTTGCTTATCCTTGGACTCGACGCGCTTGGGAAGGTAGAGGGCGATGCGGGGGACGTGGAAAGCCAGTGGAACCACGGCACGACGGCGCAGTTCCTGGCCCTGCTGCTGCTTCCCGGCCTGGCGGCGCTCTATCTGCTGCGGCCTACCCTGAGCAGCCTGCATCCGGTTGCCGTGCTGCTTTCCAACCTGATGGGCGTTCCCCGCGCCCTGACGCCGGCGGGCGCGCTGGAAATAGCCCTGCTGGCAAGCGCGCTGCCGCTGGCGATCGCTCTCACCGCCTGTCTCTGGGCCGTTTTTCGGCGTCTGCCTCCGCTCGTCGGGGCGCTGGTCGGGCTGCGGCGCATGGCCTTTCCCGCGCTGATCTGCCTGGCGCTGGCCTACCTGCTGATCCTGGGCCGCACGCTGCGGCTGGATGCGACGGCCAGCCGTGCCATCAACGAAGCCGCGCAGAATGACCTGCAATGGGTGCTGACGCATAGCTCCCCACCCACCGACGATTGAAAGTCCCTGCCTCCGATTTTGCCGGCGCCCCGACGTTTTCAGGAACACGCGAGCGCGCCTCGCTGTCAATACGCTGGATCGTCCGGCCAATAGCATCTGCATGCCGGCTGGCGATAAGCCTAGCGAGAATCCCTCCCGATAGTGCTGCCTCCTCTCCTGGAGCGCACACCTTTTAAGAGGGATTTATACAGTGGGGAGCTATCAGACCGAGTGAGGACAAGACCCATGCCATCCGATAAAGCGAAATTGACGCCGCCCCTCTCCGAGCCACACGAGCACCCGGAAGTTAGAGCGCAACATCAGGCGCAGATACAGGCTGCCGAAGAGGCCACGGATGAGGAGAGGCTGCCGGAACAGAAGCACACCAATCGAGGCGTGCCGACGCGCGGCAAAAAGAACCGATCCCTGACGAACGTGGTGGAGGGGTATGCCACGCGAGACACGTCAGAAACAGAGGCGTACGAAGCAGAGGGCGCCCGGCCCGAGAGTCCTCCCGAGACGACGCCTCCTGCCGAGGAATGAGGAATAAGGATGAAGGATGAAGGCGGAAGGAGGAAGAAAATCCTTGCTCTTTTCCTCTTCTCGCCTTCCTCCTTGCTGTGAAGGATGAGGAGGAAGAAAGGCCCGTACTCTTTTCATCCTTCCTCCTTCATCCTTTAGTTATTTGCGCATGGCAAATTCACGGGCGGAGGTCAGTTGCCCCGCCGCGCCGAGCAGCTGGTTGCGGCTGGCGATAAACTTGGCGTACTCGGCCATGAAGACCTTGCCCGGGCCGCGCAGGTCAAACTCGGACGGATGGTTGCGGAAGAACTCGCAATGCACGCGCGTCCAGACCAGGCGACCGTCCGTGTCAATGTTGATCTTGCAGACGCCGAGTTCTGCGGCAGGCCGGTACTGCGCGGGATCTACGCCCTTGGAGCCTTGGATGGAGCCCCCCGCGGCGTTGATGCGCTCTACCTCGTCCTGCGGCACCGACGAAGAGCCGTGCATGACCAGCGGGAAGCCCGGCAGCCGCTTCTGGATGGCGGCCACGCGGTCGAAGTGGATGCCCTGGTTGCCGGCGAACTTGTAGGCGCCGTGGCTGGTGCCGATAGCGCAGGCCAGCGAGTCGCAGCCCGTCCGCATGACGAACTCGTAGGCTTCGTCCGGGTCGGTCAGGCAGGCGTTCTTCTCATCCACCTTGATGTCTTCTTCCACCCCGCCCAGCATCCCCAGCTCCGCCTCGACGGAGATCCCGTGCGCGTGCGCCGCCTCGACGACGCGCCGGGTGATCGCCACGTTCTCCTCGAACGGATGGTGCGAGGCATCGATCATCACCGAGGAATAAAACCCGCTTTCGATGCACTCATAGCATGTCTGCTCGTCGCCGTGATCCAGATGGACGGCAAAGAGGGCTTCGGGAAAAATCTGCTCCGCCGCGCGGATCATGGCTTCCAACATCCGCTTATCGGTGTAGGAGCGCGCTCCTTTGGAAATCTGGATGATGAAGGGAGCCTGCGAATCCATGCAGCCGTGGAACAGCCCCATCGTCTGCTCGGCATTGTTGATGTTGTACGCGCCCAGCGCGTACTTGCCGTAGGCGTGCTCAAATAGAACGCGAGTCGGAACAATCATTACAGTCTACTTCTCCTTTGGCAATGCCTACCACGCCTGCGACGGGCAGACAAGGATCAAAAATGGGTTAAAAAGTCCTCTGGAGAGGGAACAGCCACCACAGGCAAACCTGGGGCTTTTCGCGCCTGGCGTGAAAGATACCGCCCTGCACCCGCTGAAATGCTTCCGGAGCGAGGAGGAGCCGGATCTGACGCCCGCGTGTGCCGCGCCCTATGCCTTCCAATTAAAATTGCTATGGAGCACGTTTCTATTATAGTCGAATTTGCGGTAAAGTACAAGACTTTGCACCAATAAACCGCACAGAACGGCTCTATTGCTTGAGATAACAACGCTTGCATGCTCTATCACCTGCGCGCCGAATCCCTGCAAAGCCTCCAGGACCCACCGTTCACCCAGTTGCATAAAAATGCCTCTCCCCTCTCCTTCTCAAGGAGAGGGGCCGGGGGTGAGGTCTATTTTCACAGCGACAGACACGCCGGCAACGACAAGCCCGGAGCCGCAGGGCCGAACGCCAAAAGAAAACCGGCTCCCATTTCACCGGCAAATGTGCCGGTTTTCGAGATGGAAGCCGGTTTTTGGCAAACCTGCCGGGGTAATCCGGCGGGAAATGATGAATAATAGGGCTAGTTCCAGGAAAGGAGATGGGCCTACCCCATGGACAGTACCCACGCCACGTCCCGTTTCTCGCTGCCGCCCTGCCAGCACTGTGGCGGCGAGTGCCAGCCGCAGCTAATCACCCTTACCCTGCGGCGCTCGCAGTTTAGCTACGCCCTCGTCCGCAACGTTCCTGCCGATGTGTGCCAGAACTGCGGCGAAATGCTGTTTACCATGCCCACCGCAGGACAGTTGATCGCTGCGCTCCAGGCAGGCCGCACTCCCGATGAGCTCGCCCTGATCCCTATCTACGACCTGGCCGTCGTCGCGCCCTAGCCACTCACCGTTGTGTGGGCGCCTCTGCCGCCGCGCGGCCGGCATGGACGAGGGCGCGCGCATAACTCTCTCCGGCTCTCTGGTAGGCCAGCAGGATAGCCAGAGCTAGCGGCGCAGCGTAGCTGCCCCCACGCTCGACAAGCTCCCAGATCGGCGCTCCCGAGAGAGGATAGAGCAGTTCCGTCAGGACCTTCCAGCCCGCCGCGAACAGCAGGATCGGGATCGAGGGCGCGAGAAGTACCTGCAGGCCCAGCAGGATCTCAAACGAACCCACCGCCTGTACCAGATCCTGAGGCTGGAGGCTCCAGGCATCCAGCCTGACGGCGGCATACTGCTGAGCGAGCATCTCCTTGTGCAGAAAGGCGCCAAAGCCGCCGTGGCCGATCAGCAAGAGCCCGACGGTCCAGCGCAGGAGGATCGCCAGCCTGCCGGCCGCCTCCAGATGCAATAACGGCGCCTTGATTTCGGAAAACCACTCGCGTGCGGTCCGGCCCCATCCGCTGAGCAGCAGGAAAGCCAGCGGCACGCCGTAGTTGCCCGCACGCTCCAGCGTCTCCCAGAAGGACTCGCCGGAAAGCGGCCGCAGCAGCGCGGTCATGAGCCCCCAGAAAGCCATATAGAGGAGCGCGGCGCGGCGGGGGCTCCACAGAGTGAGAATCCCCAGCGAGACATCTATCGAGCCGACAACCGGCATGAGGCGGTAGGCCCACTCGGGCGAAATGCCAAACACTCCGAAATAGGGCACCCAGGCCGCCTTGGTCCGGACGCCGAACGCGCCGTGGCCGATAAACTCGGCGGCAACGGCGATGCGGAAAATCCAGTGCAGCCAGATGGATGCGGGCGATAGGGAAACCGCCGTAACCCGGGCGCCCTGCATTGGAAGGGTAGAGCCGCCGGTCGGCGTCGCTCCCGCGGGGAGTGCAGAGGGGGCCGTGCGCGGCGGCAGCGCTCGCGCCTGCATCATGGGCAATGCAAACCGGCCCAGGTGAGAAAACGGCAAATGCTTCAGGCTCATGACGACTTCCTCCTTGTGCTGAGCCTTTTGGGGCCATTGTATTCTGGCCCCCACCCCTTTATCCCACTGCAAGGGCCGGGGCTGCAACGGACTGCCAGGGTCGGGGCTGCCATGGTTCGCCCCACTGCCAGGGTCGGCAAGGTTACGGCCCTTGCCTCCGCCTTGCGACACCTTGCGATCCCCAAGAACAGGGGAGGGGAGACTTAGCTTCTCCGTTCCCCCTCTCCCGCAGCGTGGGGGAGGGGACAGGGGGTGAGGGCCATAGAAAAACCCGAGCCTAACCGGACCGCGATACCTGCTCCAGACGCGCCCGATCCAGCACTACGATATGGCCTCGGTTGCGCTTAAGGATGTTGTTTTTCTCCAGTCGGTGCAGGTTCCGGGCCACCGTCTCCCGGCGCACGCCCACCAGGTGGGCGATCTCCTCCTGCGAGAGCGGTGGGCAGAGCCGTCCACTGGCCAAGTCCGCGCGTGCCAGCAGCAGCTTGGCCACCCGCGACAGCGACGAGTCGGAGGTGACCGCCACCAGGTTCTCGCTGGTCTGATTCAGGCGCTGGGCCAGGTTATGGAGCAGGGCGCGGGTCAGCTCAAACGAATCGCGCAGGACGGCGTAGAAGCTCTCCTGGTCCAGCAAAAGCAGCTCCGTCTCTTCCGCGATGGTCATGGCGGTGGCGGTGCGCGTGCCGCCGATAAGCAGCGCCATCTCACCAAAGAAATCGCCTGCCGTCATCAGCGCCAGAGTCGTCTCCTGCCCGCTGCCTGCGGCACTGCGGTAGATCTTGACGCCGCCGCGCACCACGATATAGAGCAGCGAGCCCGGATCGCCTTGAAAGAAGAGATGGACGCGCCCACCGTAGACGCGACGGCGGCAGGCAGCGGCAATGCGTTCCCGTTGGTCGTCGCTCATGCCGGCGAACAGTTGTACCTGCTTGAGGTAGTCGGCAGTGCTGGTCATCCCGGTTGTCTCCTTAGCAAGTTCCTGGCGCGCCTGCATCAGACGCGCGCCTCCGTCCTCCCGCTCGCCATGTCAGGAACCACCGGCTGGCGAAGGGAGGCGGAAGAGGGCAGCATCCGCGCGCTCCTTCGCCCCTCTGTTCATAAGGAGCGCAACGGCTCTATTGTAGGGAGACTCCGTGACCTTTGC